>Ga0206951_1043_pt1 | contig 34767 bp, 28 predicted proteins | sample Alteio_BWOrgHeat_38_FD_152974 | JGI IMG/M metagenome (GOLD analysis project Ga0206951, IMG submission 152974) | Enriched cells from forest soil in Barre Woods Harvard Forest LTER site, Petersham, Massachusetts, United States -... | ecosystem: Environmental > Terrestrial > Soil > Temperate forest >... | reverse complement strand
GATATTTTTATCGACACTTTAGATAACGATGATATAGTTTTAAGCTACGAAACAACCGCAAACGACGTAGAAGATTGGGATTCGCTGACGCATATCCAATTGGTGGTAGCCGTCGAAAAACAGTTTAAAGTGCGGTTTACCTCGCAGGAGATTCAGAGCTGGAAAAACGTTGGCGAAATGCTGGACTGCATATTAGGCAAAGGCGTATGATATTTAAGGTTGATGATAAATTTGAGCATACTTTTGTTGTAAGCGACAAAGTGTATGAAGGATTTATTCATATTTTTAAGGATACCAACCCCTTGCATACCAACGAAGCTTTTGCTGTAGCCAAGGGTTTTAAAGGCAGGGTAATGCATGGTAATATTTTAAACGGGTTCCTGTCGTACTTTATAGGCGAATGTTTGCCCGATAAAAACGTGATCATCCACTCGCAGGAAATACAATTTAAAAACGCGGTATACCTTAACGATGTATTAACATTCGAGGCAAAAATTACCGGCGTTTTCGAGTCGGTAAAAGCGATCGAGTTTAAGTTTGCTTTCAAAAACAGCGAATTGAAAACAGTGGCAAAAGGGCAGATACAAATAGGCTTATTGGCATGAAAATTTTAATTACAGGCGGTTCATCAGGTTTAGGCGAAGCCATTACACGCAGGTTGGCACAGGGTGCGGGCAACGTGGTGTATTTTACCTATAACAGCTCTGCAGATAAAGCCGAAAAGTTTACTGCCGACTGTCCAAATGCCATAGCCATTAAATGCGATTTTAAGAACGCAGACGATGTAGGCAGTCTGAAAGAGCAGTTGGCAACATTGGATATTGATGTTTTAATAAACAATGCGTATACCGGTGAGGCTATCAAGACCTATTTTCATAAAATACCATCCGAAGATTTTTTGTCCGGGTTTAGCCAAAACCTTATTCCAACGATCATAATAACCCAGGCGGCTATTAATTTATTTCGTAAAAAAAAGTCGGGTAAAATCATTACTGTTTTAACATCATTCCTGGTCAATACTCCCCCAACAGGGTCATCCGTTTACATCGCGAACAAAGCCTACCTGGAGCAACTCACCAAGGTTTGGGCAACCGAAAATATCAAATACAATATTACATCAAACAGCGTTTCGCCGTCGTTTATGTTAACCGATCTGACCAAGGATGTTGATGAAAGAGTGATCGAACAAATGAAACAGGACCATCCGCTTAAAAAGCTGCTAACCACGCAGGAGGCAGCCGAATCTGTTTATTTCCTGGCCAATGCAACATCTCAAATAAATGGCTTAAACATCGTCATCAACTCAGGAGCTAATATTAAATAGTAAACGATGGTTTTTAACTCCATACCCTTTATCCTCTTTTTTGTTGTCTTTTACTTCTTATACCGGTTTGTTTTTAACCGTAGCCTTAAGCTCCAAAACTTATTGCTTTTGGCAGGCAGTTACTTTTTTTATGCCTGGTTCGATTGGCGTTTCCTGTTCCTTATCGTGTTTAGTTCTGCAATAACTTATTATATTGCTATAGCCATGCGTAACGCTGCTAAGCCTCAAAATAAAAAGCGCTTGTTCAACCTGGGTTTGATCATTGTTATTGGCATTTAAATACACCAATTTCTTTATAACCTCGCTCAATTCAGTTTTTACTCATACCCACGGGGGTATTAGCCTACATACATTAAACATTCTGCTACCATTAGGGATCAGCTTTTATACCTTCCGTATCCTGAGCTATATGTTCGATGTCAAGAACGGGAAATTTGAACCCATTACCGATTGGGTGGTGTTTTTCTCTTACATATCATTTTTTCCAAGCGTTGTTTCAGGCCCTATCGACAGACCGAAAACATTAGTCCCTCAACTTGAAAAGGAACGAACTTTTGATTATGCCCAGGCTGCAGACGGGTTGCGGCAAATTTTATGGGGTTTGTTTAAAAAAGTAGTAATAGCCGATAACTGTGCTATGCTTGCCGATTTTTCGTTCAACAACCATAACCTGCACGGCATCATCCTGATTTTCGGGGCTTTCTTTTATGCTATCCAGCTATATGCTGATTTCTCGGGATATTCGGACATGGCTATCGGCATCGCTAAACTACTGGGCTTTAATATTACACGTAACTTTAATAACCCGTATTTTGCTCAAAACATAGCCGACCATTGGCGCCGGTGGCACATGTCGTTAACATCGTGGTTAACCGATTATGTATTTACGCCCGTTTCCATCGAGCTTCGAGATTATGACAAATGGGGAATGATCATCGCTATTATGACGACTTTCCTGGTTTCGGGTTTTTGGCATGGCGCCAACTGGACATTTGTTGTTTGGGGCCTTTTGTACGGATGTTATTTTATCCCATTAATTTTGACGGGTAAAATGAACAAAAAGAAAGAAATAGCAGCCGGCAAAAGACTGCCGTCGTTTACCGAATTTAAAAACATACTCGCTACTTTTTTATTGGTAATGTTTACCGATGTGTTATTCAGGTCGGAGAGCTTACCCCTTGCATTCCGTTACTATCGCAATATTTTAAATTTAAGGCCTCCGTTGTTCGCGGCAAACGCGTATCCCAAATGGTTGTACATCATGACGCTGTTATTGGTTGTGCTGATGTTCTGCATTGAGTGGATACAGCGGGACAAACAACATGCTCTGCAAATTCAAAACATCAGGTCGCTAAGTTTAAGATGGGGGATATACCTGGCCGTTTCTTTTGCCGCACTGTATTGCATCATGACGAGTATGCAACAGAGTTCAGGATTCATCTACGTAAAATTTTAAGCGATGCAAAAAACCTTCATTCTTAAAATAATCGCGTTTTCAGGTATAATTATTGTCATACTAACACTTTGCCTGCTTTTCCTGCCGGATAAAAAATCAGCGAACAGCATATTTGGCGCTTTCCCCGCCAAACACCTGCTACTGTCCGCTTCAGCTTCACCAAAAATTATTTTTGTCGGCGGGTCGAGTACCAGTATGGGGATCAACAGCAAAATGGTTGCCGATTCGTTTCATATGCCAGTAGTAAATAATGGTCTGTCAGGTTTTTTGGGCCTGCAATTTATCATTGACGATGTGGAGCCTTATATCAACAAAGGTGACGTTGTGGTGCTCATGTCTGAATACACAGCTTATGAAAACACACCCGATAATGAGTTTACCGGGCATGAAGAGTTATTGCCTGTTTTGTTTAGCATATTGCCGGCTGAGAAGAAATACGTTAATTCCGATCAATGGCTACAACTTTCAAAGTTCCTGCCTCATTATACCTTTTCGAAAATAAAACAAGTGTTTTACAACCCGCCTGATGGCATGTACAATAAAAACGCTTTTAACAACTACGGCGATTTTACCGCGCATTGGGGACAGGCAAATATGATAGTGAAGCCACAGGAGCAATGTAAAGGTGATGAAGAGGTGCAGCCTGATTTGATACCCTTTTTAAAAAGCTTCCAAAAATATATTTCTGATAAAGGGGCAAGGCTATATATTTTGCCGCCACCCTTGCAGGCAACGTCATTTACTAACCAGGCGTTTATTATCGATAAGATATCAATAGCGTTTAAAAAGGCCGGTTTGCCTTTGATAGCCAAACCTATTGAATATAAAATGGACGACCAATACTTTTTTGATTACTGTTATCACCTCGATAAAAAAGGTGTAGAAATGCATACCGAACGTATTATCCGTGATCTTGCCAAAGTGATTAAAAAGAACTGATAAAATGCCTTATTTTTATCCATATTGGTTATCCGGCTGTCAGAATTCTCTGTCTTCGAACCACTATGCCTGTAGTCTGCGACCACAACACAACCAACCCAATATTTTCCTACCTTTAAGCAATGAAACGCCTGTTCATCCTCATCCTGCTTATTACCATCACCCAAACTACTCTCGCCCAAACCTGGCAGGATACCGTCAACACCATCACCCATTATTTCGACCGCTACAACCGCGAAGGCCCTGGCTGCCAGTTGTCTATTAGCCTGAATGGGAAGATCGTATTCTCAAAAGCCTGGGGCCTGGCCGATATCGAGCGCCACGTGCCCTACACCACCGAAACCGTTACCGAGGCCGGCTCCATCACCAAACAATTTACTGCCGCCTGTATATTATTGCTGGAGCAGCAAGGCAAACTTTCGCTGGATGATAATGTACGGAAATATATCCCCGAGTTGCCGGAGTACGGTACACCCATCACGCTGAGCAACCTGCTGCACCATACCAGCGGCATCCGCGAGTGGAGCAGCCTCGAAGCCATTACCGGCTGGCCGCGCACCACTAAAGCTTATACTAATGAGGATGTGCTGAACATGCTTTACCGCCAAAAAAAGCTGAACAATATCCCCGGCACCGAATACATCTACAGCAACTCCAACTACCTGCTGTTAACTGCCATCATCGAGCGCCTAAGCGGGATGACGCTGCCTGAGTTTTCCGACAAATACATCTTCAAACCCGCCGGGATGACGCATACCCGCTGGCGCGATAACTTTAAGGCAGTGGTACCCAACCGGGGCATAGCTTACATCAAACGCGGGGGGCAATACCGCATCGATATGCCCAATGAGAACCTTTACGGCCCCGGCGCCCTGCTCACCAATACCGACGACCTGCTTAAATGGACAAACTATATACTGAACAATAAACTCGGTGAGCCTGGCTTGTTATATAAACAATTAACTACCGTACCCATCCCCGGCGGCGCCGACGCTTATTACGCGGCAGGCCTGTTCATTGGCAAGTATAATGGTTACGATATCGTGTCGCATACCGGGCAAACCGCAGGCTATTTAGGTGCTGTTGAAAGTTTGCCTGCGCTAAAACTCTCTGTTGCCTGGCTAAGTAATGCCATCGAGTTTACCGACAGCTTATACATCGGAATGGATAAGATCGATAATTTATTCATCGGCCACCCGCCCAAAATCGAACCGGTAAAAAGCATCATCCCTGTAAAGGTGCCGGCGGAAAAACTAAAACAATACGTCGGCTGGTACAGCGATAACCGGACAAACAAAGGAGCGAACATCACGCAACACAATGACACCCTTTTGCTGAACGGCGTGCCCATGATGGCGATAAATGATGTGAGGTTTAAATATAAAGAGTCGTGGGTTGAATTTAACAGGACCGGCAGATTCACATTAACCACAACCGAAAAAGTGAAGATACCCTTCACAAAGAGAACAGCCCCTAAGCCAAACCCCGCTTATGTAAGGTCATTTGTTGGTACCTACTATTCGCCCGAAACCGAAAGCAGTTTTAAATTGAGTTATAAAGATGGTAAACTGGTACTGGATCAAAACTATTTGAGGCATATTGTCTTTTCGCCGACATATAAAGATGCTTTCAGTTTTTCGCTCGAGCTTGATTCGGATATGAGCCCGGTCGAATGCAACATCCTTTTTAAAAGTAGCGATAAGAACATCATTACCGGCTGCCTGGTATCCATGTACGACGCCCGGAACATCGAATTTGTGAAGACCCGGTAAATGCCGGTACTCGTGCAAGTGCAATTTTAAATACCTTATCTTCGCATACCTATCAAACCTTTTATGCGAAATTCAATTTTTAAAACACTCATTCTATGTATTGCAATGTACCCGTTTGTGGGTTATACGCAGCAAACAAGGTTGGTTACCGTACCTAATTCCGAGCATACCATCATGCACTCAACCATAGCCGGTAACGATTACGACATTTATTTCCATTTCCCGGCAGGCTACGATACCGCCAAACGAAAGTTCCCGGTATTGTACGTGGTAGATGGTGATAACGACTTCTCGCCATCGTTAGAGTACTTGGGCTTGTTGATGGCCCAATATCACATCCCCGAACCTATCCTTGTAGCTATCGGCGACGGCGGCCTCATCGGCTCGCCCGGCAATAAGCGCAACCGTGATTTTACACCAACTGCGTCGCCATCAATGCCGGGTAGCGGTGGCGCACCGGCTTTTTTAGGCTTCATCGAAAAAGAACTGATTCCAATGATCGATGCCAAGTACAAAGCCGACCCCGCTCAGCGCACCCTATACGGCTATTCTATGGGTGGCCTATTCGGTACGTATGTTTTATTTACAAAGCCACAATTGTTTAAAAACATCCTGATCGGCAGCCCTGCTTTGGCTTATGATAACGGTCAAATATTCGACATAGAAAAGGAATATGCTGCAAACCATTCAGAACTGCCTGTTCACGTCTTTATAGAAGTGGGAGAATTGGAAACCGACGGTCAAAAGGTGCCAAACAAAAAACTGGTTGACCTACTTAACCAACGCCATTACAAAAACCTCGACTGGCATTCGGTCATTATCGATAAGGTAACGCACTTAACAGGTAAGCCCGTTGCCATGCTTAAGGCGTTAGGCTGGGCTTATACAAATCCTCACGAAGTATTCTGATAGCTTACAGCCATACCTTATTCCACTCCTCATCTACCGGTGCGTAATTGATGTACTGCACAAAGCGTGGCGCATTGGAGGTATTGGGGCTGCTGCCATGCGGCAAAGCCTGGTGCCAGATAATAAAATCGCCGGCATTTGCGGCAATGGGCTTAGGGCCAAGTGCGTAAAGATCTTGCTTTTGCGGGATAGCGCCCGATGGCAAACTATTAATCCAACTTTCTATCCGGTTTTGAAAACCCGGCACTAAGGTGAATGCTCCCTGGTTCTCCGCAGTATTACCTAAATATAAAAGGCCTTGCAGGCCAAACGGAATAGGTAATACCGTGCTCACATCCCAGTGCAAACGAGGCCCCTGGAAAGGGTGGGTCTCTGTTTCGGGTGGGTTAAAGCTTACACGGTCGGTAGTAGGCCAAATATCTTTGCGTCCCCATAGTTGTTCATATGCTTTGCGGATGGTTTCGTTGTTCCGGTTACGCTCCAATGCCGGGTGTTGAAAAAGCTGGATCATGATACCCTGCTTATCGCGATGGTGGGTATACCAGGTAGCGTTATCATATTGGTCGACGCCAATATGACTGCACAGCGCATCGATCACCGCATCGCAGTTTTCCTTGCACACCGCATTTCGCAGAATGATATAACCGTTCTCGTCCCAAAAGGAAAGGTCCCCGTCGGTCAACACTTTTTCAATGGGGGTGTCGGCCGGCGCACCATGCTCAAATATCCGGTTAAACCGCGCTATTTTTTCGGTATCAAGTCCGCCGGTCACGGTAACTATCCAATCTTCAAATTCATTAAAGGCGGGCGCGGTTTGGTATAAGTGTTTTACCGTTTGCTCAAGGCCAAGACCCAAGGCAAACAATAAGGTCCGATCGGCGTTCCATTCATCGCTTAGATCATTGGCACCTAATTTGCCATCTCGCTTTAGCAGAGCCTTATTCCAGTAGCGCTTAAGATGTTTAACCTGTAGTTTACCTGTTTCGTGCGATGACGGAATGGATGGTTCAAGCGCCGCTATCATAAAACGTATTTACTTTATCCCGTAATGGTCGTTCATCAACTTATTGAACAAACCACCCGGCAAGATGCTTTTTAGCACCGGCACAATGGTTTGGTCGAACTTGCCAACCAGGTAGCGTTGTTTGGGTTTAGGCGAATCCACGATATTGCACAAAGTTTTGCCTATCAAAGCCGGGTCCGACCCAACGCTTTCATCCTTTTCCATGGCTGCCACGGCCGAAGTATACTCTTTTTCAAGCATATCGTTTTTTAACGGGAAAGCTACTTTGCTTCGGTTTTGGGTAAAGTCTGATTTAAAGTCGCCGGGGTTGAGGAGGGTTACCTTTACACCGGTATTCAGCAACTCCATGCGTAAACTTTCTGAATAACCCTCAACCGCGAATTTCGATGCGGCATACATGCTTTGGTATGGCAAACCGAACAATCCGGCCAGCGAACTGATGTTAACGATGAGGCCTTGTTTAGCTTCTATCATACCCGGCAGTACCGCGCTGCACATGCGCACCACACCAAAAAAGTTTACCTCGAATTGTTGTTTGGCGCTCTCCACAGGCATGGCATAAGCAGGCCCGGTAACACCGTTGCCGGCATTGTTAACCAGTACATCTATTTTGCCTTCGGCTTTAGTAATAGTAGCAATAGCCGCTTTTACCGATGCATCGTCGGTAACATCCAATTGAATGGGTTTAAACGGAACGTCCTTTAAACGTTTTACATCGCGGGCTGAACCATAAACGGTATGCCCTTGTGCCTGTAGTGCAGTAGCGCAAGCCAGGCCTATGCCCGATGATGCGCCTGTTACCAAAATTACCTTTGCCATAGTTGTAGATAGAGTTTTTATTAATTTTTGCGACGTAAAGATGCAAAAATATCGATTAGGTAAAAAGAAAAATTGATGAGTGGTCTCAACATAAATCCGAAATTGAACATTCGAAATTCGACATCAAAAATTAATCCTTTCCAATTCCCGATAGTCTATATTATAATTAATAACCAAAATTGAAAACGTCATGAAAACGATAAAATATATGATAATCGCTTTGGCATTATCAGCAGGTTTAACCTCATGTGTAGTTCACGAACGTGGTGCTTTATACATTCGCGGTCATTACGAAAATGGTCCAAGGGGTAGTTATTGGGTACCCGGCCACTACGCCCGCTAATATTTAGTGTTGAATAGTTTAGTTGAAGCCCGGTTTGCAATTTGCAGACCGGGCTTTTTTGCAAAAGATGCCTCAACGCTAAACAATATCTCCTAACTTTGAACTATGCCACGTTTAAACCTGTTAGAAGAAACCCGGTACGAGAAGCTGCCGGTTACCGTTTATCCCGATCAAAAAAAGGCTTCCATAGCTGTTGCGCAGCGTATTGCTGAGCTTATCAAAACCAAAGCGGCAAATAACGAAAAGGCTGTGTTGGGCTTAGCCACCGGCGTTACGCCCATCAATGTTTACAAGGAGTTGGTTCGGATGCACAAGGACGAAGGCCTGAGCCTTAAAAACGTGATCACCTTCAATCTCGACGAATATTACCCCATGGAGGCGACAGCGGCACAAAGCTACGTTACCTTTATGAATGCCAATTTGTTCGACCATATCGACATCGATAAACACAATATCCACATACCCAATGGTACTTTAGATAAAGAAGCTGTAGCCGCCTTTTGTTTGGAGTACGAGAAACAGATAGAAGCCCTCGGCGGCCTCGATCTGCAGATACTCGGTATTGGCCGTACGGGCCACATCGGCTTTAACGAACCTGGCTCGGCACCTAACTCAGGTACACGCATCGTTACGCTCGACGACCTGACCCGCCTTGATGCCGCCCGCGATTTTGGCGGCAAGGCCAACGTGCCCACCAAAGCTATTACGATGGGTATCGGCACCATCTTCCGTGCCCGCGAAATTATCCTGATGGCCTGGAGCAAAAAGAAAGCACCCATCATCAAAAAAGCGGTAGAAGGCGAAATGTCGGGCGATGTTCCGGCTACTTACCTGCAATTATCGGATAACGTGGAATTTGTATTGGACGAGGACGCAGCATCGGAACTCACCCGCTTTGATACACCCTGGCTGGTAAAAGATTGCGTTTGGACAGCACAACTCAAAAAGAAAGCCGTTATCTGGCTGGCTTCAACACTCAAAAAGCCTATCCTCAAACTTACTGAAGAAGATTACAATAACCATGGCATGGCGCAGTTAGCTGTGGAGCAGGGCCCGGTTTACAATATCAACATCGATATTTTTAACAAACTGCAGCATACCATTACCGGTTGGCCGGGAGGCAAACCCGGTGCCGATGATACCGAACGCCCCGAACGTGCTTTGCCTGCCAAAAAGCGTTCCATTATCTTCTCGCCGCACCCCGATGATGATGTGATATCGATGGGTGGGACATTTATCCGCCTTGTGGACCAGGGGCACCATGTACATGTGGCTTACCAAACATCGGGCAATACCGCAGTTTGGGACGATGATGTGCTGCGTTACGTTGAGTTTGCCATCGACTTCAATCACAGCACTGGTGGAGAGACCGAAAAACTGCAGAAGATGCACAATGATATGCGCAAATTCATGGAGAAGAAGCAACCCAACCAAATAGATACCCCCGCCATCCGCGATGTAAAAGGCTTTATCCGCAAGAGTGAAGCCATAGCAGGGGCCAGGTATGCCGGTTTGCCCGATAGTCATATCCACTTTATGGCATTGCCTTTTTATGAGACCGGAAAGACAAAAAAAGACCCGGTAAGCGAGATCGATATCCAGCTCACCATCGATCTGCTGCAACAGGTAAAACCGCACCAGATATTTGCCGCCGGCGATTTTGCCGACCCGCATGGTACGCACATCGTTTGCTTTAACATCATCCTCGCTGCCCTTAACCGCCTCAAAGCTACCGAACCTTGGGTAAAGGATTGCTGGTTATGGATGTACCGCGGTGCCTGGCTCGAGTTTGATACCCACGAAATTGAAATGGCCGTGCCGCTGTCACCGCAGGAGGTGATACGCAAACGCAATGCCATCTTTAAGCACCAGTCGCAAAAAGACAGGCCGGTTTTCCCGGGAGATGACGCCCGCGAGTTTTGGCAACGCGCCGAAGACCGCAACCGCGAAACCGCCCAAAAATACGACGAGCTTGGCCTGGCCGAATACGAGGCCATGGAGGCTTTTGTGCGGTATCATTATTAAACTCGTTTTTTTGGGCCTTTAAATCATGAGTCAAGCAAAAACCAATACACTTTTTTATGTCGCGATGGCGATGTTGTTGGTGATGGGCTGTAAACAGGGTAATAACAAGGATAACAACACCACCACTAAAATCCAACCCAAACAAGCGGTAAATATCAACCCGGCCCTAAAAAAGCCAATCTGTTGTGAATCGAACCTGCCTTCACGCTTCAAAGCGGTTGCTGTATCGCAGCCCATTACAGCAACGACCAATAATAACCATGATGGTATGGTATGGGTGCCCTCGGGCACGTTCCAAATGGGCGGCGATAACAGCCAGGCCCAACCCGACGAATACCCCAAACATAAAGTTACCCTGACCGGTTTTTGGATGGATGCCACCGAAGTAACCAACGCCCAATTCGCCCTCTTTGTAAAGGCCACGGGCTATATCACCACCGCCGAACAAAAACCCGATTGGAATATCCTGAAAAAGCAACTCCCGGCCGGTACCCCAAAACCACCGGATAGCCTGTTGGTACCTGCTTCGCTGGTGTTTGTCGCGGCAAAAGGCCGGGTATCGTTAAACGATTATACCCAATGGTGGGCATGGAAAAAGGGTGCCGACTGGAAACATCCGCACGGCCCGGGTAGTAACATCAAAGGCAAGGACAATTACCCAGTAGTGCAGGTTTCGTTTTACGATGTACAGGCCTATTGCAAATGGGCCGGCAAACGCTTACCCACCGAAGCAGAATGGGAGTGGGCAGCGCGCGGTGGTTTAACCAACAACATATACCCCTGGGGCAACGAGCCTGTCAACTCGGGCAAACCCAAAGCCAATACCTGGGAAGGGGTTTTCCCATACAAAAACACGGTTAAGGACGGCTACTATTACCTGGCACCCGTAGCTTCGTTCCCCGCAAACGGATATCATCTGTACGATATGGCCGGCAATGTTTGGGAATGGTGCGCCGATTATTACAATAACAAATATTATAGCACCCTGAACCCCAACGGCGTAACCAATCCGCAAGGTCCAACAAAATCTTATGATCCGGACGAACCCTTAGCCATTAAACGCGTAGTACGTGGGGGCTCCTTTTTGTGTAACGACAGCTATTGCTCCGGCTACCGCGTTGCCCGCCGCATGAAAACCAGCGAAGACAGCGGCATGGAGCACCTGGGCTTCCGTTGTGTGCAGGATAAATGATTGCCCAGCTGGGGGGGGGGTATTTATGGGTATTTTAGCCTCACCTAAATCCTCTCCAAAGGAGAGGACTTTTCCTGTCGCCTTACCTTCCGCTGTACTTACTTTTAGCTCCCTCTCCCTTGGAGAGGGTCGGGGTGAGGCAAAGGGGAAAAAAGTAAGAACAATTTCAAACCTTCCTATCCCTGCTACTTTTCCCGATAGCTATCGGGACTGCTACTGCCACTCAAAAAAAAAAGGGGGGGGGTAAAAAGTAGGTATATTTTCAAAGAACATTTTTTAAACTCGCTGCTAACAATTCACCTCTCACTATTCCATACAATATAGTGAAAATTTGTGGGATATGCAAAATAATAGCATTTGACATCCAAAGCACTTGTCATCCTGAGGTACTCGAAGGATGACATACATGAGGCCTTCGCGTACCATACTTCAAGTAGTTGGCATGACACCTTTTTTAATTTCCGTAAAGTGTCATCCTGAGGCACTCGAAGGAAGACACACCGGGAAGTATTTCAAGACCGTGAAACTCTTTTTAATGAATTTTATTTCTACTTTTAAATGAATGAAAACCTATCACGTTTACATATTGCTTTGCAGCGATGGCATGTACTACACAGGTGTTACAAATAATTTGGATATACGCCTTATGCAGCATCAGGAAGGTCACGACCCGAAAGCCTTTACCTATAAGCGCCGTCCTGTAAAACTTGTTTTCAATGAAATATTCAACGACATCAACCAGGCAATCGCTTTCGAAAAACAAGTTAAAGGTTGGAGGCGGGAAAAGAAAGAAGCGATAATTAATGGTGAATGGGATAGATTACCGGAATTATCTAAACGGACAAAAAAGTACTAACGTGACATCCTGAATATCTAAATTGTCATCCTGAGGTACTCGAAGGATGACATCCGTGGAGTAATTATGACTGTATTGAATAGACCCCGCGCACCGTGCTTCGAGTGCCTCAGCATGACACCCTTTTTATTGTTTGTTGGAATTGTCATCCTGAGGTACTCGAAGGATGACATCCGTGGAGTAATTATGACTGTATTGAATAGACCCCGCGCACCGTGCTTCGAGTGCCTCAGCATGACACCCTTTTTATTGTTTGTTGGAATTGTCATCCTGAGGCACTCGAAGGACGACAATTTCAACAACCCAATTATTTTCTTCCCCTTACCACCCAATTCCTTTTTATTGCCATATTTGCTATCAACAAATTTGATACAACTAACCAAATAAATACCACCATGCAGGAATTAGACCCTTCTGTTCTCCGGAAAGTAAATACATGGCTTAACGGCAACTACGATGCCGGTGTAAAGCAACAGATACAAAAAATGCTTGATGAGAAAGCCTACACCGAACTGTCCGACTCGTTTTACCGCGACCTTGAGTTTGGTACCGGCGGCCTGCGCGGCACCATGGGGCCCGGCTCAAACCGCATCAACAAATACACCATAGGCTCAGCAACGCAGGGGCTGGCAAACCACCTCAAAAAATCATATCCCGGCGAAAAGATAAAAGTAGCCATAGCGCACGATAGCCGTAATAATTCGGACGTATTTGCCAATATCACCGCCGAGGTTTTTTCAGCCAATGGTATCCATGTTTATTTCTTTAAAGCACTGCGCCCCACGCCCGAGCTTTCCTTCGCGGTACGCCATTTGGGATGTAAAAGCGGGGTAATGATCACCGCTTCTCACAACCCTAAAGAGTACAACGGCTACAAAGCCTATGGTGCCGATGGCGGCCAGTTCGTTTCGCCCGAAGATAAAGCGGTAATGGACGAAGTAGCTAAGATCAGCAGCATTGACGAAGTGAAATTCGACCGGGTTGATGCCAATATTGAACTGATAGGCGAGGAAATAGATAAACTTTATTTGGATGCGATAACCGCCTTATCCGTATCGCCCGATGCCATCAAACGTCAAAAGAACCTCAAGATAGTTTACTCGCCGATACACGGTACGGGTATTACGCTGATGCCAAAAGCTTTAGCGCAGTTTGGGTTCGAGAATGTTATTATTGTAGAGGAGCAGGCCACACCCGACGGTAATTTCCCGACGGTAATTTATCCAAATCCCGAAGAAAAAGAAGCTCTCACGCTTGCCCTCAAAAAAGCCAAGGAGGTAGATGCCGACCTGGTATTGGCCACCGACCCTGATGCCGACCGTGTAGGCATAGCCGTTAAAAATAACGAAGGCGAGTTCATCCTGCTTAACGGTAACCAAACCGGCAGCCTGCTCATCAACTACCTGCTTACCGCATGGCAGGAGCGTGGCAAGCTGGACGGGCACCAATACATCGTAAAAACCATTGTAACCAGTAACCTCATCGACGAGATCGCCAAAGCAAAGAACGTAACTTGCTACAACACTCTTACGGGCTTTAAATATATCGGCGAGCTCATCACCAAACTGCAAGGCAAGGCCACTTTCATCGGCGGCGGCGAAGAAAGCTACGGCTACCTGGTAGGGGAGTTGGTACGCGATAAGGACGCGATCGTTTCCGGCGCGTTTATTTCTGAGATGACCGCTTTTTATAAAGACAAAGGTAGCAGCCTGTTTGAAGCATTGATTGATATGTACCTGCAATACGGCTTTTATAAAGAGAAGCTGGTATCGGTAACCAAAAAAGGCCAGAGCGGCGCGGCCGAGATCAAAGCCATGATGGAAAAATACCGCGAGCATCCCCCGGTTACGCTGGACGGTATCAAAGTTACCGCGCTAAAGGACTACGAATTTAGCAAAGAGACCGACCTGGCTACCAATACCACTAAAGCTATCGATTTGCCAAAATCCGACGTACTGCAATTCATTTTAGCCGACGGCAGCATCATTTCGGCCCGGCCGTCAGGCACCGAGCCCAAGATCAAATTCTATTGCAGCGTGAAAACCAAATTGGCAAGCAAAGAAGCCTATAAAGCCACCGACAAACAACTTGATGCAAAAATAGATGCTATAATGAAGGATTTGGGGGTATAGACCCACTATCCGTATAAAACAAGAGGCTGCCGATCATTGATTGTCAGCTTTTTTTGTACTTCAAAAAAGTTGTTCCCCAAGACATTATAAAGATTTGGATAAACTTTGTATATTTCTCGTAAAATCCTATTTGCCATTATGGAAGATGAACATGTTCAACATGATATCGAAGCAAAACAAGCCATACTTTCTAATATAAAAGAATTTGGATGCCATCTTGCCTTACTCGAGGCAGATAACTATTTGCCGGGTTTTGTTTATTCCATAGGATTATATAAAAACTATGCGCACCCTGAGATTATTTGTTTTGGTTTGAAAACAGAAGTGATGACAAGTATCATAAATCATGCTCGCGATTTGGTAAAATCCGGTGAATCATTAACAACAAACAAATTATATCCCGGCTTTTTGGAAGGTTACAATATTCAGTTTGTTGAAGTTGATAAAGCATTTTACCCTAACTATTTAGGCTATGGCGGTTGGTTTTATGATATGAGTTTTGACTTTCCGGTTTTAGAACTTATTTGGCCAGACAAACAAAGTAATTTTCCTTGGGATGAAAAATTTAACCCTGATTGGAAATTTAGACAACCCCTTCTTGATAGAAACACTGATTTCAAATTTTATGAACAAAAAAATTTAGGTGTTTATACAACAAAGCAAGCATTTGAGGGCGATCCAATTCTATACGTTTATCATAATGAAGATGGTGATTGGCAGTTCCACACAAGTTTAGAACCTAAATTTGAGGATTCGAAATTGGTGTGTTTGGAAGAAATTACAAAACTTGACCCATCAATAAACGAAATATATCATTTACAATATGGTTGGAGTGCGTGGAGAAGTAGCAAAGAAGATGAATGGAAATATGCAGAAGACACAAAAGACGACACTTCAGAAGAAGAGGCCTAAAATGTATTCAACGCCGAAGTCGAACGGCAAGATTGTTTTAATTTCCAATAATTTTTTTCTCGCTATATAAGCGTAACAACAAATTACAGTCGCTGTTCATAGTCGATTAATAATCAATACATTAATCTTTTACTCATTGCTATTAAAGCGTATAAAACTGTTATTAACTATCTATAAATCAATAATTTATGATTTTAATAGTTGGTTTTTATAAATCTAAATAGCGTATATTTACACAACTATAAACCAAGGCCTTCCGGCCCCTTGTTTCTTTAATTGTATTTAACATCCAATATGTTTAAAATAACATTTATTCAATCCCCGTTTGTCTTAAACCCAAACAGCATCATTAGCTTTCTGTTGTGCATACTTTTATCCGGATCTTTATGTGCTCAGAACACCTCCCCCCTGAAATCATTTTCCATTAATAATAAAGCCGTGGTTGTATATGCCACGGCAAAAAACACCGATTATAAACTCTCCCAAACAGAAACTATACAGTTTGTAAATAAACCACAACCAACAGAGCGCGAGGTATGCGTATTTGTCGATGCTTCAAAAACCTTTCAAACCATGTTGGGCATTGGCAGCGCTTTGACCGACGCTTCGGCCGAGACTTTTTACAAATTACCCAAAGACAAACAAGAGGAATTTTTAATCGCCTTTTACGACAGGGAAAAAGGTATAGGCTATTCATTAGCCCGTACCAACATTCAAAGCTGCGATTTTTCAAGCGAGAGTTATAGTTATGTCCAACACAACGACATGGAACTAAAAACATTCGATATTAGCCACGACCTGGAATACCGCATACCGTTTATTAAACAAGCTATTGCCGCCGCCGGCGGAAAATTGACATTGTTTGCATCGCCATGGAGCCCGCCCGCCTGGATGAAAGATAATAATGACGTATTACATGGCGGAAAACTAAAACCGGAGTTCGATCAAAGCTGGGCAAATTTTTATGTGAAGTTTATTAACGCGTATGCCAAAGCGGGTGTACCTGTATGGGGGATTACCGTGCAAAACGAACCGATGGCTACCCAGAAGTGGGAATCGTGCGTCTTCACCGCCGAAGAGGAGCGTGATTTTGTGAAGAATTACCTCGGGCCAACCTTGCACAAAAACGGAATGGCCGATAAAAAGCTGATCGTTTGGGATCATAACCGCGACCAGGTCTTTCAGCGGGCAAGTACCATATTAAAAGATAAGGAAGCAGCCAAATATGTTTGGGGTATAGGTTACCACTGGTACGAAACCTGGACAGGCAGCCCTATGTTGTTTGGAAATGTACGGAATGTTGCCGAATCCTTTCCCGACAAAAACCTCCTTTTTACAGAAGGCTGTATCGAGAAATTTGATATGGCCCGGGTAAACGATTGGGCCTTAGGCGAAAAATACGGACAGTCCATCATCCGCGATTTTAACAGCGGCACCGTAGGCTGGACAGATTGGAACATATTGCTTGATGAAAAGGGCGGCCCCAATCACGTAGGGAATTATTGCTTCGCCCCGGTAATTGCCGATACACGCACAGGTCAGCTGATCTACACCAATATTTATTATTACCTGGGGCATTTCTCCAAATTTGTTCGCCCCGGCGATAAGCGCATTATCAGCTCATCAAACAGGGAAAGCTTACTCACAACTGCGTTTATTAATGCCGAAGGTAAATTGGCGGTGATAGTAATGAATACCTCTGACGATAAGATACCATACCAGCTTTGCATATCAGCCAAAGCAGCAGCGCTAACCGCTTTGCCACACTCAATCAGTACATTATTAGTACAATAATAATAGTCGATGAAAATCAGGATCACAACTGCATTCTTGTTGGTGTTTGCTTTACCCGGAAAAGCACAAACAATAAGTGTTTGGTTAACCAATGCCGATCGTTCAGCATTGTTTGAGCAGCAGAAACAGGTACTTCAATTTAAAAAAACGGCTGATAAAAACCCATCAATAAGCGTGAGTACCGATACTACCTACCAGTCTATCGATGGTTTTGGCTTTGCCTTAACGGGGGGTAGCGCCATGCCCATCATCAGGATGAGCGAACCTGCCAGGACAGCATTGTTGAAGGAATTGTTCGCAACCGGTCAGAACAATATCGGGCTGAGTTATTTGCGCGTAAGCATTGGTTCGTCCGACCTTAATGATCATGTCTTCTCGTACGATGACCTGCCTGTCGGACAAACCGATGTAGCGATGGATAAGTTTGATCTCGGCCCCGATAAAAACGATGTTATCCCGGTATTGAAGGAGATATTGGCGATTAACCCGGCCATCAAAATATTAGGTTCACCGTGGTCGGCACCGGTTTGGATGAAAACAAATGGCGATACGCGCGGCGGCAGCTTAAAGCCCGAATTTTATCCGGCGTATGCGGCATATATGGTAAAATATGTTAAAAGTATGCAAGCCAACGGGATAACGATCGATGCTATTACCGTACAAAATGAACCGCTGCACCCCGGTAATAACCCCAGCATGTACATGCCTGCTGCCGATCAGATCAACTTTGTGAAAAACAACCTCGGCCCCGCATTTAAAAAAGCTGGGTTGGGTACCAAAATAATTATTTACGACCACAACGCCGACAGGCCCGATTACCCGGACTCTGTTTTAAACGATCCGGAGGCAAAAAAGTATATTGATGGTTCAGCTTTTCATTTATACCGGGGTAAAATACAGGCATTGACAAAGGTGCACAATGAACATCCCGACAAGAACTTATACTTTACCGAGCAAATGGTAATTGAACAGGGTGATAGCAAAATTCTGAACGTTGCATCGCCGGTGCAGCGCCTAATTATTGGTGCCACACGAAATTGGTGCCGTAATGTGTTAGAATGGAATTTAGCGGCAGATCCGCAAAATAAACCTTATACCGATCGCGGCGGTTGCAGTATTTGCCAGGGTGCGGTAACTATTAATAAAGACGAAGTGACACGAAACCTTGCTTATTATGTAATGACTCACGCCTCAAAGTTTGTAAGGCCTGGTTCAACCCGTATTACTTCCAATATGGTCGAGGGCTTACCAAATGTGGCGTTTAAAACTCCCGATGGGAAAAAAGTATTGATAGTTGCTAACAGTAGCGCCAACGCAGCAGTTTTTGATATTCAGTACAACAATAAAACAGCAAAAACAAGCCTAGGCAGCGGATCGGTTGGTACCTATGTTTGGAAGTAGATTAATTTGCCGGGGTAATAATGAGGAAAACTGTTTAAGTTTGATTTAATAACCGATTGTAAAAAGTTTTTAAATACTTCGTGTAATGCATTTGCTTAATTAACGGGTATGCACCACCTGGTATTGCGCCGTGTATTTGAACAGAACTGACAACAATAGATGAATAGGAATAATTACCTGTATTAATGACAGCAGCTTTAAAAAAAAATAGCAACACTTTAATAAGGATCCTTTTTTTGGCGCCGGTATTATTTACCTTTTGCTATCGCCTGCAAGCGCAGGATATCGTAAATATAGATGATAAAGTACCCCACCATATATTTTCGTATGGCGAACTGGAATGCCTGGAAGACCCGGATAATACCATTAGTTTCGACCAGGTTTTGAGACCGGATATCAATGGTAAATTCAAAAAATCGACCATGTATACCCCGAAATATTACAACAACAAGTCGTATTTCTGGTATAAGTTTAAGATCAAAGGTTCATCCCAATCAAAAACACATTGGATATTAGAGTTTTTTGACCAAACCATTGATGATATAACTCTCTATGTTCCCGATAGCAACCACACCTTTAAAAGTTATAAGTTTGGTTACCGGTATAACTTTTCGCAGCGCGAGTACAAGCACAAAAACTTCACCATCGATCTGAAAAACAATTCCGATTCGGTAAGTACCTATTACGTAAAACTAACCTCTAACCAGGCCACTAATGTAATCATTGTATTGCGCGATATTCATCGCTTTATCGAGTATGCTTTGGACGAATACCTCATTTTTGGGCTGTTCTACGGCATGATACTCATCTTTAGCTTGTATAACTTTTTAATGTTCCTGGCCATAAGGCAGCAGCGTTATTTGTATTATGTATTGTACAACCTTGCAGTCGGCTTTTATGAGATGTGCAGCGATGGTATCTCGTTCCAATACCTTTGGCCAAACTCACCTTATTTAAATCAGTACTCGGTTGGTACAGCATTGTTTTTAAGCAGCATCTTTGGGTTATTGTTTACCTCAAACTTTCTTATTCTAAAAACCAGGGCGCCTACATTGTTTAAGACTATTATGGCCCTGATCGCACTCAGGAGTGTGTTTTACATATGCTGTTTATTCGACCATCAGCTTTTTACCTATAAGCTGATCGAATTTATACCCTTGATCGTTGCATTTTATTCGGGTTGTTATATACTAAAAAATGGGTTTAAGCCGGCACGTTTTTTTGTGGCGGGTTATACTTTTTTACTGATCGGTTTTATTGTTAAAGTTTTATTATTTTTTGATGTAAGCTGGCTTCCGTACGGGCCGGTTACGCATTATAGTTTAAGTTTCTGCTTTGTGATAGAAATGGTGTTGGTATCATTTGCGATAGGCGATAGTATCAGGCACCTGCGCAAAAAAAAGGACAATGTCCAGAAACGAATGATCAAACAATTACAGATAAACCACGAATTGAAAGATACATTGAATAATGAATTAAGTAACCTGGTGGAGCAGCGTACCAAAGAACTGGTTGAAAATGCCGTTGTGATAAAGCAACAGAACGAAGAACTGTCATCGATGAATATTCTGCTGAAGGAGCAGGCAGAGAGCATTTCGAACCTCAACAGCCTGTTGGAAATGGATAACCAGGAACTACAGGTAAACATCGAAAAAGTAACACGCGCCAGGGTAATGTTGCAGGACGTCGACTTTGCTGAATTTAGCAAAATATATCCCGACAGGGAGACCTGCTTTAAGTTTCTGTCTGACCTGAAATGGGAGCATGGTTATACCTGCCGCAAGTGCGGGAATACCAATTACTTGTCGGGCCACTTACCTTATAGCAGGCGGTGCACTAAATGCCGGTACGAAGAATCTGTTATCGCCTACACCGTTTTTCAAAACACCAAAATACCCATTACCAAAAGCTTTTATATGCTGTTCCTGATTTATTCAACAAAAGGCAGCATTACATCGAATAAGCTCTCCGAAATATTGCTGATACGGCAAAGCACCTGCTGGGCATATCGCGATAAGATAAAAAAAGTGATGGAGGAACGTAAAAAAGAGCTCAAAAATGTAGGGTCGGAGGGCTGGAGCATGCTCGTTTTAGAACATTTTGATAAAGATAACTAACTGATATCAACTAAAATACCATTTTATACCCCGCAATTCGCACCCCGAATTGCGGGTTTTTCATTTTTAAATCGCTTCGCAAAAAAAAGTTTAAAAAAAATGAAAAAAAATTGATTGCGATGTAAGCGTATATAACAATTTATACGCTTAAGCGATAACATTCAAATAAGCTTTCCCATTCGTTTTTGGTAGGTTAATTGTATAGGTACGTAACCGTATTGAAATTTTTAAAAACGCCATTTGCAAGCTCCAATCGCAGTTTTTGCTATTGTTTTTTAAAAAAATTGTCCTTTACATTTACATCGCCAATTAACCAAACCAATAAAAAAACATGATGAGATCAACTTCAACAGCGTGAGCTTAGCGGGTGTCCGTACGCGATAAACACCCCGCCGGTGTAACCAATTATCTGCCGGCAAAAAAATTAACCCCATTTATTATTTGCAAATTTTTAAAACCTTGGTATGAAGAAAAATGATACGCAAACAATTTATAAATCCTGTAAGTCTCTGTCAAAACTCAGCCGTTTGCTGATACCCGTTTTGATGTTGTTTTTTAGTGCATCGCTTTACGCGCAAAGCACAATTAAGATTACAGGTACAGTTAAAGACGCTAACGGCGAAGCCCTTTTAGGCGTAAGTATACTGTTAAAAAATACACAGATCGGTACAGCCACTGATGGAAACGGTAAGTTTTCGATCACCGTACCCAATACTCAGGCAACATTAGTGCTGAAGTATATCGGTTTTTTGCCTAAAGAAGTAGTAGTGGGTAATCAAAAAGTATTAGATATAATGCTCGAAGAAAACTCATCAGCTTTAAATGAAGTTGTTGTAACGGGTTACGGTCAATCCGTAAAAAAGAGCGACCTGATCGGGTCGATAGGCAGTGTGAGCGCCAAGCAATTGCAGGAACGCCAGCCTACCAGCCTTGCCGACGCATTGGAAGGGCAGATAGCCGGTGTACAGGCAGTTACCGATGGGGGTGATCCATTATCGCCGGGTACCGTCCAGGTAAGGGGCATGTCGTCTTTAAATTCGGGAAACGGGCCGTTATATGTTATTGATGGCGTGTTGAATGATGATGCAAGCTTTTTAAACGCACAGGATATTGCATCAATTGAGGTTTTAAAAGACGCGGCTTCATCCGCTATTTACGGCGTTAGGGGTGCTAACGGTGTGATCCTGATCACTACAAAATCAGGTCAGGATGGCAGGGCGCATCTTAACATCAACTATTATCATTTATTCGGACGTTTGGCACATAAGCTACAGACTACTTCGGCCCGCGATTTGACTTACTATCGGAGGGTTGAAAATGGAGGAGCAGGAACAGGTGCTGCAGTAAACCCCGATTCGGTTAGTACGTTTGATAACAAGGACAACGATTACCAGGACCTGCTGTACCGCACAGGAAATAAAGATAACCTGAACCTGAGTGTTACCGGTGGTACAAAGGGCCTGCAATACTATACCAGTTTGAATTATATAAACGATCAGTCCATTATTATCAATAGCTATGCCCGTACTTTCAACACCCTATTCAATGTTGATTTCCAGGCAACAGACAAATTTAAAATTGCCAACCATATTTCCATTGGTTATGTAACAGGTAATGCGGTTGATGTTGGTAATACAGCGAGTACCGTTTTCCAGCGAAACCCCTGGGTATCATTATACAGGCCCGATGGTTCACTCGCGGGTTATGTAGAATCAAAAAGGAACCCGGTAGCGTATGCTTTACTTGCCGAAAACGTTCCTACAACATATACCGTCCAGGATGATATCTCGGCAAAATATCAGTTGTTTAAAGATTTGAGCTTTACCGCATCGGGTAATGCAAGGTTAGATGATGCGGGGCGCCAAACTTTCATCCCCATCTCTATCACATCGGGTGCAACTGGTCCCAACAGTGGTACTACCAATGATGATAACAAGTTGTATTATGAGATACAGTCCTTCTTCAACTATAATAAGTCGATCGGTAAAGATCATAACATATCGGCCGTATTTGGTTATAGCCGCGATCATCACCGCGAAGATGGCTATAATATCGCCCTTCAAAATTACTTAAGCGAGGCTGTCAGGATATCGTCGGTAGCTACTTTAGTTAATACCGGTATCAATACCACGGCAACATATAGTGCAACCGAATCGCTTTTTGCACGGGCGCAATATGGTTATAAAGACAAATACATTATTAGCGGCACTATCCGCAGGGACGGATCGTCACGCTTTGGAGATGATAATAAATGGGGAAATTTTGGTGCAGGCGGCTTAGCCTGGCGTTTTTCGTCAGAAAATTTCATGAAATGGTCGAAAGGCTGGCTGGATGATGCCAAGCTTAGGTATAGTATTGGTGTGTTAGGAAATGATAAAGTGGGTGATTTTGCCTACCCGACATTATTAAACTTTGGGGTTGGTAATGCAGCCACGCCTACAAACAGTGGTGTGTATAATGGTAATAATGCAGCCTATGTAAGTCCTAACCTGGGTAATCCAACAATTCATTGGGAACAAACTGTAATTCAAAATTTCGGTGTCGATCTTTCGATGTTTAACGGAAGGCTGATCATAACCCCGGAGTATTATATCAAACTTACAAACGGGCTGTTGGCACAACAAACTCTTGCCGAAGAGACAGGTTTAAAAGCAGGGGCTGTTAACCTCGGTAATATATCAAACAAAGGGTTCGAGCTAACAATTAATGCTACCCCGGTTGCCGTTAAAAACTTTTCGTGGAATGTAAATGGTAATATTACTTTTCAAAATCCCGGGCTGATTACTTACCTCAACCCTACTGCAACAGCTATAAATGGTTCGTACCTGATTAAACAAGGCGGCCATATCGGAGATTTTTATTTGCTGAAAAACCTGGGTGTGTACCGTTGGAATGTATCTAACGCGTATGATGGAGCCGGTAATTTGTTAACACCCGTAGGGGTAAATGCTGCCGGAACAACCGCGACCAGTTACCTTGAGCCCGATGGAAGTACCTATACCGGTACCATACGTCAAATGACGCGTAACGGCAAAGTGTTAATAGGTGGCAGTACCATTTGGCAGGATACCAACAATGACATGGTGATTGACGAAAATGACCGCCAGGTATTAGGTAATGGTATCCCGACAACCATTTTCGGGGTAACTAACTTTTTTACCTATAAGAGCTTTACCTTGAGTGTATTGGTCAATGCTTCATACGGTAACAAGGTATATAACTCAATAGCAAATAGTTTAAATGTAGAGTCATCAAATTATACGCCTCCTACGGTAGCCGCTATTTATAATTCATGGATCAATCCCGGCGATATAGCCATTTATCCAAATATGAGTGGTGCCATAAAAGACACCTACGGATCAATTGCCAATGGCGAAAATAGCTTGTACCTCGAAAACGGGGCATTCATCCGGCTTTCGAGCGTTAAGCTGTCTTATAACCTAAACCGGAATATTGTATCGAAAATAAAAGCCAGGAGCCTTAATGTATATGTATACGGCAATAACCTCATGACATGGAGCAATTACAGTTGGTACGATCCTGAATTTACAACAACCAACCTGTTACAACCGGGCTTCGATAGCGGGAAATATCCGCGACGCAGGGAAGCCGGTTTGGGTTTAGCGATCGGTTTTTAAATTAACAACAGAATTAAACGAACAAAAATGAAAAAAACACTCATTATCGCTGCCCTGTTTGCTATAACAATTGGCTTAGGCAGTTGTAAAAAAGATATAGAATTGACGCCGACAACAGGTGTAACTGTTGATGGCTACTTTAAAAGCCAGAACGATATTACAGCCAGCTTGGCCGGGATTTACTCGGGTTTCCAGGAAGAAATGGTTGGCGACGGATCGGGTAAGGATGAAGGTTATGGCGGCAGGTACCATTACTGGGGCGAAGCCCGCTCTGATAATTTTACAGCATCAACCTACGCGACATACAGCGTAGTGGAAATGGCCACCAATACTATGGAATTTGCCAATTCGGCAGCCGATTGGGGCGGTTTGTACCGCGTAATCAGCCGTTGCAACCTGGGTATCCAATATTATCCGCAAGTGCCCGCGTTCGACCCGAACGTTACCCCCACAATTTTAAATAACTCGTTGGCGCAGGCTTACGCCATGCGTGCCGAAAGCTATTTTTATATTGTAAGGGTTTGGGGCGATGCACCATTATGGACAACACCATATCTTGACATTACCCAGTCGGCATTAAAACCAAAAACCCAAGCCCAAACATTGGTCGACTCATTAATAATACCCGACCTGACAAAGGCATACTCGCTGATCCAGAAAAACCAAACACCGGTTATCTGGAACATTAATGAAGCAGCAATTTGCGCTATTATGGCCGATGTTTATATGTGGAGGGCCGGCATGACCGGTGGCAGTCCAAGTACTGATTATGCGAATGCGATATCCTGGTATACCAAACTTTTTGCTGCTAAAAATGCAGTGACCGGTACTTATTCGGGAACTTCGGGCGCTAACCTCGAAACACAAGCTAACTGGAAGAATGTTTTCATCACACCTGCCAACTCGATCGAGCCTATCTGGAGCATCTATTGGGATTATACAGTGAACGGTTGTGCATGTATACCGGTGTCTGTTCAGTTAAGTAACAACCCTATGCAAATGGATGCCGGTTTCCAGGCTAAATGGAAAGCGGCGTACAAAACAGATATCCGTGTAGCTAAAACCATTGATACACTGAATACTTTAAACCACATTAATTTATTGTATAAATATTTAAACTTAACGCCCACTTCTACAGGCATAACACCCGTTGCTGGTAATCTTAACTATAATGTTTACTTAACCATGTACCGCTTGGGCGATGTTTATTTATCGTTAGCCGAAGCTTATGCACAAACCGGCGACCTGGTTGATGCGCTTAAATATCTAAACTATGTATACCTGCGTGCCCGAACCGGCACGGCAGCGGTTGCTATCCCGGCAACAGCGTACACAACGCCTACAGCAATGGAAGACGCTATTCTACAGGAAAGACAGTATGAGTTATATGGCGAGGGTAAACGATGGTTCGATTTGGTTCGTACAGGTCGTGTTCACCAGGTTATGGATCCCATACTCAACCAACGCAACGGAACCGTCGATCCGATAACCCACATACTTACGCCAGGCACATTAGGTTTTATTGGTGCGCCTAACAGGTATTTATCGCCGGTAAGCCAAAGTGCGCTTAACGCAAATTCATTATTAGTACAAAATCCAGGATATTAATTATTAAGTATGAAAAAGATAAATTTTTTCTCCATAGCGGTAATAACAATGTTTTTGGGTTTATCCGTCATGTTTTCGGGATGCCTCAAACTGCAAACCGATTTCAACAGGCCAACCAACGTTGACACGCTTGACGCTCACTTATACAAAACGGCGTGGGCTTATTTAAAGGCCCGCGCGTACGGGAGCGCTACCGATACCATATTCCGACGGATGTATGACGGCATTATTTATTCAGGTATTGATACCAATGAATACATTAAGCCCAATCGCACCTTTATATTTTTGTCGAACAGCGAGATCACTACAGCAAGTACAGGTTTATGGGCCAAAGTTTTGAATGGTTCTACAGCCGGTAAAAGCTGGAAGAGCTATTCGGCTGCCGATGTAAAGAATTATCTGTCGTACCTCATCATGCTCGGGCAATATTCACACTATAATTTGCCATTGCTTGATGTTCAGTCGGCTACACTTTGCCCGGCAGGCGTATACACCACCAATCCGGCTACATTTAAGTTTTCCGGAACGTATGTCTCAAATCCTAATTCGTTATTATACATCCATGTTTCAAATGCCAATACAGTAACGTCTCAACTGGATTACCCAATTGTGTTAAATGGTGCAATAAATATTACCACGAGCGATTTGCTGGCCACCAACGGTATTGTACAGGTAATTAACTCGGGCAGTAGCGTTGTTACGCCTATTTTACCGCAATAAAACTCAATGTGTTATTATGGTTGAATAAAAAGCCATAATAACACATTTTATGCCGGCCTGTTTTATTTAATATGCACAGTTAAAAAATAAGAGGGATCTTATGTCTGCTTGTACAAATTATAAAATATTGGCAGGTAGGAATTAATGTTTAAAAAGTACCATTATACATCTATGTTATTGTCTAAGAATTTACCCGCATTATTTTTTATACTTAGTATGAGTTGCCATGTTTTTGCACAGCAAGAAATGCAGGGCACTGATGATATAGACAGAAAAATAGATGTGCTGATGGCAAAAATGACCCTCGAAGAAAAGATCGGGCAGCTTAACCAATACACCGGCGACAGAGACGCAACAGGCCCCGTAACCGTTAATAGTTTAAAATACCAGGATATTAAAGAAGGCAAGGTTGGTTCGATGCTTAACGTACGCGGAGCGGCCGATACCAGGAAAGTACAGGACATAGCCATGCAGTCGCGGCTAAAAATACCCTTATTGTTTGGTTTGGATGTGATACATGGCTATCATACCACCTTCCCGATACCCTTAGCCGAAGCAGCAAGCTGGGACATGGATGCTATTGAATTATCCGCACGTACAGCTGCTACCGAGGCGGCGGCATCAGGCATCCACTGGACCTTTGCGCCCATGGTTGATATTTGCCGCGATCCCCGCTGGGGCCGCGTAATGGAAGGTGCCGGCGAAGACCCATACCTCGGGTCGCTTATCGCGACGGCGAGGGTAAAAGGTTTTCAAGGTAATGGTTTAGGTAATACGGACGCTGTTATGGCTTGTGTAAAACATTTTGCTGCCTATGGGGCTGCAATAGCCGGGCGGGACTATAATACAGTTGATATGAGCGAACATACGCTTTGGGAAGTTTATTTACCTCCTTTTAAGGCTGCGCTTGATGCGGGGGCCGCAACATTTATGAACTCATTTAACGAATTTAATGGTATTCCGGCTACGGGTAACGTTTATTTGCAACGCGATATTTTAAAAGGTAAATGGGGCTTTAGTGGTTTTATTGTGAGCGATTGGGGCTCGATCAGGGAGATGGTGCCCCATGGCTTTGCAAAAAACAATTACCAGGCTGCCAGGTTAGCCATCACTGCGGGCTCGGATATGGATATGGAAGGGCATGTGTATATCGACAATCTTAAAAAATTGGCAGATGACGGAGTGATATCGGTTGATCTGATAAATGATGCCGTTAGGCGCGTTTTACGCAAGAAATTTGAACTTGGCCTGTTTGATGATCCTTACCGGTTCAGTAATACCGAAAGAGAGAAAAAAGTATTAGAAAACCTCGAAAATAAATTAGCTGCACGAACGGTAGCCGAAAAAAGTATTGTTTTACTGAAAAATACAAACCAGCTACTGCCATTATCAAAGAATATAAGATCAATTGCGGTTATTGGCCCGCTTGTTAAATCAAATATTGATATGAATGGCGCATGGAACGTACGGTGGGACAATGATCACCCGGTTTCGTTATATGAGGGGCTTCAAAACAAACTTGGTGCAAACAAAAAATTATTTTATGCACAAGGTTGCGGTATTAGCGATACCTCAAGGGCTGGTTTTGCCGAAGCAGTTGAAACTGCCCGTAAGGCTGATGTGGTGATCATTGCAGTAGGCGAATCGGCCGATATGAGCGGCGAAGCCAAAAGCCGCTCCAGCCTGCGTTTACCGGGAGTACAGGAAAAACTAATAAAAGCGCTAAAAGCTACCGGAAAACCAGTGGTTGTTTTGGTAATGGCCGGCCGCCCGTTAATATTCGACTGGACGGCCGGTCACGCTGATGCTATACTATACACCTGGTGGCTCGGCAGTGAAGCAGGAAATGCCATGTCGGATGTTCTTTTTGGAGATTTTAACCCCTCGGCAAAGCTTCCAATGTCATTCCCAAGGGCCGAGGGGCAGATACCAGTATTCTATAGCGCTAAAAATACAGGCCGCCCGGTTCGCGATAAAAAGGACCTGGTATATAAATCGGCGTATATCGATCTGCCAAACAGCCCGGAGTTTGCTTTTGGTTACGGGTTAAGCTATACCAATTTTTCAATAACCGATTTGAAGCTAAGTAATACTAAAATAAGCCAAAACGAAAAATTATTGGTTACCTGCACCCTCAAAAACACGGGTAAATATGCAGGCTCCGAAGTTGTTCAGCTCTATATTCATGACCTTGTTGCCAGTGTTACCCGGCCGGTGAAGGAATTAAAGGACTTTCGGAAAATATTTTTAAATCCCGGCGAAACCAGGGAAGTGAGTTTTACTATTGATAAAGAAAAGCTTTCTTTTTATGATCAGAAATTAGAGTGGGTAGCAGAGCCCGGCGACTTTACTATAATGATAGGGAATTCTTCGGATCATATTATGCTCAGAAGCAGTTTTGAACTTATTAATTAGTTAGGACGGCGCGATAAGTTGTTCCTTCTTAAAAATCGATAAAAAATGAAAAAAGTAATATTGCTGCTGTTTATTTTCATACTAACATATTTTAAAACAAATGCACAAGCCGTAAGCCTCAATAATGGTGAGATTGACCTCCTTAAAAACCTGGTAAACAGCGATCCATCGGCTAAAGCTACATTTGAGGCATTCAGGTCGGCATCGGTAAAAGCATTTGCCGAGCAACCAAACCCGGTTGAGGAAATTATGTCGGAAGGCTTGTTGGCCGGGAACCTGGATAAAATCAGGAGCCTGAAAGCAGTTGAGGACGCGGATAAGATTTATGCGTTAGCCCTTGTATACAGAGTTGATGGGAACAAGGCTTATTTGAACAAAGCGACAGATTATTTGCAAGCCTGGGCAAAAGTAAACAAATCGTCGGGCGACCCTATTGACGAAACAAAACTTGAACCCTTATATGCAGGCTATGATCTGATACGCGACAGTATTAACACCAATGCAAAAAAGGTTATTGACAAATGGCTAAACAGCATTGCAGATGGTGAAATAAACAGCGAACATGCAACCGGTAACAAAGGTACAGCCATAAATAACTGGAACTCGCATCGTATTAAAATTATAGCGATGATCAGTTACGCCATAAAGAATAAATCGAACTATAAGATTATTGAACACGAAATGACCAAGCAGATCGGTATTAATTTATATGCGGATGGTTCGGGTTACGATTTTAAAGAACGCGATGCTTTACACTATCACATCTATACCCTTGAGCCATTGGTTATGGCTGCAACCGTAATTTACAGGGCAACAGGTACCGATTATTTTAATTATCAGTCTCCCGGGGGCTCTTCTATCAAAAAATCAATGGACTTTTTAGTGCCTTTTGTTACCGGCGAAAAAACTCATGGCGAATTTTTGAACAGTACCGCGGCTTTTGACAGGGCCCGCGCAAAAAACGGTGAAGCTGGCTACCAGGCAGGGGCTGCGTTTAAACCGGCTACAGGTATATATGTTTTGGAAGAGGCCTCCTATTTCGACAGTAAGTATTTACAGGCCATAAAGGCGGTTTCGCCGGAAAAATACAATAACGATTGGCAACTGTTGCTAAACAAGGTAAGAAAGCCTTTTATAAATAAATAAAATGTCATGATACCGATTAAAAATCTGAAGTTTTTAATAATAGCTTTCATCCTGTTATTCCCGGCGGCGTCAAAGGCGCAAAAAGTTGATGCAGCTAAAGAGTTTAAAAGCGCTGCCCTGCAAACATCCTATATGCTGACCGAAATCAGCAATACCGACACAAGCAAAGGTGTAGTATCGCCCCGTACTTTTGAGAACGGTAAGTTTAAAATGGAGCCCCCGAGTGACTGGACAAGTGGTTTTTTCCCCGGAATATTGTGGTTTTTATACGAGTATACTAAAAATGAAAAGTGGCTGGATGAAGCAAAAAAGTTCACTGCTAAAATTGAAAAAGAACAATACAACAAAACCACACACGACCTCGGTTTCATGATCTATTGCAGCTATGGCAATGCTTATCGTTTAACTAAGGACGAAAATTATAAAAAGGTAATTATTCAGGCGGCCAGATCGTTAAGTACCCGTTTTAATGAGAAAGCTGGTGTGTTGCGATCATGGGACCATAATAAAGAAAAGTGGGAATACCCGGTTATTATTGATAACATGATGAACCTGGAGTTGCTTTTTGAAGTCACAAAGTTGACCGGTGATTCGTCATTTTACAATATCGCCATATCGCATGCTAACCACACCATGAAAAACCATTACAGGCCTGATTATAGTTCATATCATTTGGTTGATTATGACCCTGAAACAGGTGCGGTAATAAAAAAAGTAACCGTACAAGGTTATAGCGATGAATCGGCATGGGCAAGGGGGCAGGCATGGGGGCTGTATGGTTTTACCATGTGTTATCGCGAAACACATGATAAAAAGTACCTGGTACAGGCCCAAAATATCGCCAGGTTTATTTTTACCAACCCTAATCTGCCAAAGGATTTGATTCCATATTGGGATTATAATGACCCTGCAATTCCAAATGCTCCACGCGATGTATCCGCTGCTACAATTACAGCTTCAGCATTGTACGAGTTGGCAACTTACTGTAAAGGGAGCGACTATCGGCAAAAAGCAGATATCATATTACGGAACCTAAGCGAAAAGTACAAGGCACCAATTAACACTAACGGCGATTTTATTTTGCTGCATAGCACCGGTCATAAACCTGCCAAAAGCGAAATCGATGTACCCATTATTTATGCTGACTACTACTACCTGGAAGCATTGCTAAGAAGCAAAGGTCTTTCAAATTACCAGGATAGAACACATTAAATAAACATTGCAAAATGAAGAACTTAATAATATTAATTGGTTTGATGTGTTGCATAACGTTCAGTGCCTGGGGTAAAGTATACAAAGTTACCAGCCAGGATGAACTAAAAAAGACTGCCGAAATAGTTGTGCCAGGTGATGAAATTATAATTGCCAATGGTAATTACAACGGTTGGGAAGTAACAATTAATACAAACGGAGTTGCCGGTAAACCTGTTATTATTCGCGCCGAAATACCCGGAAAGGTTGTGTTTTCGGGCGACATAAATAAGTTTATATTCCAACTGACCGGTAGTTATACCGAAATTCGGGGTTTGACCTTCTCGGGTTGCACTGTGTTTAAAACGGATGGTATCAACAGCGTTTTACTTGAGTTAAAGGGCACTAAATATTGCCGGGTTACTGATTGTGTTTTTACTAAAAATGTAGCCAAGGGCCAGTTTATGCCCATATTCGTAATATCTGATAAAGCTGAACACAACCGGGTAGATCATTGCACATTTACCGAAAATATCGACAATATGGAATTGCAGGTGAAGATAACTGCCGATGCAGTGCCATTATACACATTTATCGACCATAACCTGTTCGCCAAAAAAGATAGCGTGAAATGGGCTGTTTATAACGGGGGCGAATGTGTTCAAATAGGGCAAGACCCTATATTGCTGGGTAACCAATATGCTTACGCGATGGTACGCGATAACCGTTTTATTCATTGCGATGGCGAACCCGAAGTGATCAGTAATAAAAGTTCGGGCAATAGTTATATCGGCAATTATTTTGAAGACTGCCATGGCGAACTCGTTATGCGGGGCGGGCACGATTGTTTAGTTGATAGTAATATTTTCAAAGGCGGCATCGGCGGTATCAGGGTCAATGGTACACACCATACCATTACCAACAATGTATTATCGGATCTACCCATAGCCATCAGGCTGATGTACGGAATGGCAAAAGGTAAAACACAGACCGGTTTTTATATCGCGGCAAGCGATTGTACTATCACAAACAACCATATAAACAATTGTACTACCGGAATTTTGATCGGTGCCAGTAAAAATGCTGATTGGACAGGGAAATTTGACACCAAAAGATATCCGTCGCGCACAATGCAGGATGTGGCGCCATTCAATATTACCCTTCTCGATAATACAATAACCGGGACAAAAATACCGGTTGTACACAATGAAAATTAGTAGTGCATTTTCGTAAACTGCTATCTTACTTCAAAGATCCGGCACGGTTTCTCACAGCTGTTTGAGACCAGCATCTCGCCATAGTTTCTATTTGTTATTATAATGACCCATTGCCGAAATAACAAAAACGGTTACAATATCTTCTTCAACTTTGTATATCAGACGGTCTCTTTGATTAATCCTTCTCGACCAAAATCTCGTAAGTTCATATTTCAATGCTTCGGGGTTGCCAATACCCGAGTATGGATTTTCGGTAAGTTCGATTAATATTTTTTCTATTTTCTTAATTGTTGCCTTATCACCTGATTTAAAATGCTTCCTGATATGTAATTCAGCTAATTCCTCTATTTTAAGTTTAAACTGCCCCATACATCATCCGGATCAATAGTTTTATAATTGCCCCTTTTTTCTGCACCTTTTACCATCGCCACAAAATCAGGGTCGTACGGGCTTTTTTGGGTTTCAACACTTATTTTCAATGCTTTGGCAATTGCTTTCAAAGCTAATAGTTGTTGCTTGTTTTCGGGATGCATTATTAATGTTTCCATATACAAATTTACTAATTTATGTCTGCTTTTAAAAAAATGATAAAACAACAAAGCCCGATATTTTCATATCGGGCTTTGTACCCAGCGCCGGAGTCGAACCGGCACGGTTTCCCACAGGTGTTTGAGACCAGCGCGTCTACCAATTCCGCCAGCTGGGCATGCTAAACAAACGTCGGTTTGTTTATTAGCGGGCTGCAAATGTATTCAAAGTATCCTTAATTCGCAACAGGTATTTTTGCCTGTAGTAAATATCCCTGATGGCTTCCAGTACACTTTGCTTGCTGTTTTCGGCACTTTCGGTATATCTGGCAGTGAGGCTGACCAATTTGTTGTTGAGTTCTGTTTCAGTATCAGCCATTTGCGTTTTGATGGTTTCCAGTTGCTCAGCATCTTCAACTTCCATCAGCGCCTCATTTATCTCCATCATCTCCATCAAAAAAGCGGGGGCAAGCTGGTATTTATCGCCTTCGGCAAGCAGGTTATGCTGTTGCAGCACGTATTCCATGCGCTTGCTGGCATTACTTAATATGTTATAAGCTTTGTTATTGATGGTGGACAAATCCAGAATTTCCTGCTGTTTGGTCTCATCCTCGTTGGCATAAAAATCGGGATGGTACTCCTTGCTCAACGCGTAAAACTTCTTTTTCAGTGCGACCTCGTCTATGCTAAAGGATTCCGGTAATCCGTAAAACTCAAAGTAGTTCATGGTTTTCAATGATTGATTCCTGCCTGTCGGCAGACTGGTATTGAGTGACTGAATGATCGAATGCGCTTGTTACTCAATCATTCGATCACTCAGTCATTCGATCATTACTTAATTACGTGCTTCAATATGTCGTTGCCGTACACAAACACCATCAGGCTGATGAGTACCACAAAGCCTACCAGTTGAGCGCGCTCCATAAACTTATCGCTTAGCGGTTTGCCCTTTATCATTTCGATGATGAGGAACATAGCATGGCCGCCATCCAAAACAGGGATAGGCAAGAGGTTCATCAGCGCCAGGGCCATCGATAACAGGCCCACAAGGCTCCAAAACCGAGTCCAGTCGAATATACCGCCAAACATATTGGCAATGGCTACAGGGCCTGCAAAAGCTTTATTGGCCTTTACTTCACCTTTAAATACTTTACCTAAACCTTTAGCATTGTCCGAAAAATTGGTCCAGGCACGTGTCGCGCCAACTGGCAGCGACCCTACCACGCCAAAGCTTTCTTTATGTTCGGTAGGCAGGTCCAACGTGGCTAAAAAACCGATGGTGCCATCCGC
>Ga0206951_1040_pt1 | contig 36791 bp, 29 predicted proteins | sample Alteio_BWOrgHeat_38_FD_152974 | JGI IMG/M metagenome (GOLD analysis project Ga0206951, IMG submission 152974) | Enriched cells from forest soil in Barre Woods Harvard Forest LTER site, Petersham, Massachusetts, United States -... | ecosystem: Environmental > Terrestrial > Soil > Temperate forest >... | reverse complement strand
TAACTTAATAACTGCGAATGGTATTAACTTTTATCCAACACGAAGCAAAATCTTTCTGGCGTTCAAAAGGGACGGGTAAATCCGTAGCTATACGCATCGTAATGGGCGTGTTGATATTCATCATGTTCTTGTACGTGCTGGCCATCGGTTTTTTTATGGATAAGATGCTGGAGGAACTCTTTCCAACCGAAAACCTCGTAAAGGCATTTTCGGGCATTATACTCTACTATTTTCTGTTCGATCTGCTGATGCGTTTCCAATTACAGGAACTGCCAACTTTGCGTGTACAGCCTTACCTGCATTTACCTTTAAAAAAGAATACGCTCATCAGGTATCTGTCTTTCGCTTCGTTGCGCTCGGCATTTAACCTTTGGCCATTTATCGTTTTTTTACCCTTTATTTTTAAGGTGGTAAAGCCCGAACAGGGTGGCTTGACCGCGTTGGTTTTTATATTATCCATAGTTGGGTTTATGGTGTTTAACAACTACCTCAGTCTGTATATTAAACGCCGCTCCAATTTAAACGGTTGGGTATCCATTGGTTTTATGCTCGTGTTAGCAAGCCTGATCATGTCCGATTATGTGTGGCATATCATTTCATTCCGCAGCATATCGTTTGTGTTTTTCGGGGCCCTGCAGGCTAAGCCCTGGTTGTTTCTGTTGCCGGTGGTTTTGGCAACGGGAATGTTTTATGTAAATTTTTTATACCTCAAACAAAATCTTTACCTCGAAGAGCTGGGCTCACAAAAGAAAACAGCCTATAAAAGCAGCACCGAAATACCCATACTCGACCGTTTTGGCAAAGTTGGCGACCTTGCCGCTAACGAGATCAAACTGATATTACGCAACAAGCGGTCGCGGTCATCATTGATAATGTGCCTGGTGTTTTTATGTTACGGACTGATATTTTACACCAACAAAGTGTATGGCGATGGCTTTAAGGTTTTTTGCGGTATGTTTATGACGGGCATCTTCATCATCAGCTACGGGCAGTTTTTGTATGGCTGGCAAGGCGGCCATTTCGATGGTATATTGGTGAGCAAAGTCAACTTCCGCGACTTTTTAAAAGCTAAATTTTTGTTGTTTACCGCTGTATCAACCGCGGCGCTGATATTAACCCTGCCTTACGCCTATTTTGGCTGGCATGTTATTTTGGTACACTTCGAAATGTACCTTTGGAACATTGGCGTAAACATTGTCGTTGTGCTGTTTTTTGCCAACCGCAATTATAAGCGCATCGACCTGAGCCGGGGTGCATCCTTTAACTGGGAAGGCGTTGGCGCCACGCAAATGCTGATCGGTTTCCCGCTGATGATAACACCGTTTTTAATTTATGGGCCCTTTGCCTTGTTTCACCACCCGGATATCGGTTTGGCCATTGTAGCATCAATAGGCTTATTATTTGTATTGGGCCGGGGATACATCATCAAACAATTGGAAAAAGATTTTTACGAAAAGAAATATAAAATAGCCGAAGGCTTCAGAGCTAAATAATTATGATAGAAATTAAAGACCTTAAAAAAGTTTATGCGGGCATAGCAGTAGTGAACGTGCCGCACCTGGAGATACGCAAAGGCGAAAGCGTTGGCCTGATAGGTAACAACGGAGCGGGCAAAACCACGCTGTTCCGTACCATGTTGGATCTGATACGCCCCGAAAGCGGCGAGGTACTATCCAAAGGTGAAAATGTGGCCCACAACGAAAACTGGAAAAACTATACCGCCGCCTACATTGATGAAGGCTTTTTGATAGATTACCTGACACCTGAAGAGTACTTTTATTTCATCGGCGGGTTACATAACCAAACACGCGCGCATGTAGATGATTTCCTTTCGGGATATGGCGAATTTTTTAACGGTGAAATACTGAAGCGCGGCAAATACATCCGCGACCTGTCCAAAGGCAACCAATGCAAGGTTGGCGTGGTGGCCTGTTTGTTGCAAAGCCCCGAAATGCTGATGCTGGATGAGCCTTTTGCCAACATCGACCCGAGTACACAGATCAGGTTGAAAAATCTGCTTAAAGACCTGACCAAAAATAAAGGGATGACCACCTTGGTATCAAGCCACGACCTGAACCACGTTACCGAGGTTTGCGACCGCATTTTGCTGATGGAAAAAGGCAAGATCATCAAAGACATCACCACCAACGCCTCAACGCTGAAAGAACTGGAAGAATACTTTACCATCGGGATGACCGCCGAATAAAACGATATGTACCATATCCGCGAAGCGACCATAGCCGACGTTGACGCTATTATTGATATAGCCGAAAAAACCTGGTGGCCAACGTATTCGCCTATTTTAAGTGCAGAGCAGATCACGTATATGCTAAGCGTACTCTACTCATCCGAAAAGATACACCACCAGGTAGCTACAAGCGAACAAACCTTTATTTTATTGATCGAAGATGAGGTGCCCGTCGCTTTCGCAGGATTCTCGCCCCGCGATGAGCACCCCAATATTTACAAACTGCACAAACTATATTGCCTGCCCCAAACCCAGGGCAAAGGCTACGGCAAGGTGATGATAGACGAAGTCTGTCGCCGCGTACTCGCCGCAGGCAAACACACCCTCGACCTCAACGTAAACCGCCACAACAAAGCCAAAAGCTTTTACGAAAAAATGGGCTTTACCGTAGCTTACGAAGAAGACATCCCGATAGGTGATTATTGGATGAACGATTTTGTGATGCGGAAGGAGTTGTAAAAAAAGCCACGATGTTGTTCGAAGTCTCCGACTTCGAATCACTATGCCTGTAGTCTGTGACTACAGATAAATGCAATCAACATCAATAATACTTTCATCCTCAACATAATTTGAAGCACTCGAATACACGTATTCAGCAGCCTCATAAACATATCCCGCCCTTACCGGGTTATCATGAATATAATCTATCTTCTGTTTGGTAAAAGCCGGACTAAAAAGTTCAACAAAATGGTTTTCGTGCGTCCACAATTGGTACTGTTCATTTCGGGTATGTTTGGAAGCATAATATTTGAATTGGTGAAGCATCCAATCTTTGCGGCTTTCCGTTCCGGTTTCTATATACTCCAGTATGTTTTTTGAGGTAAACTTCTTGAAATCGCGAACAAAAACACTTAACTCATGACCCTCATTTACCGAAACAACAAGGTGCACGTGGTTCGACATGATAACATAAGCGTGCAGATTTAGTCCCTTATTAGTCTGGCAATATTTTAATGACTCAATCAGCATATCCTTATAAACCCGGCGGCTAAAAACATCTATCCATCCCACAACGGTAAAAGTCATGCAATGAACAGCTTGCTGGTCCCTGATGATATAGCCGGGTTTAAATGGATTTGCCATACGGCAATTTACATTTTTTTCTTTTTACTGTAGTTGCAAACTACAGGCATATTGGTTCGAAGTCAGAGACTTCGAACAGCGTTCTTTTTTAACGGCATGGGCGATTATCGCCCATGCCGTTAAATTTATGCACCATCTTGCGCTCCTTGCCGCTCATATAACAAATAAAAGAGGAGATTGCCTGTAGGCAATCTCCTCTAAATCAAATATGCTATCCGAAGTCTCTGACTTCGGATGACTATGCCTGTAGTCTCCGACTACAGTAAATGCTAAACAGCATCCGAAAGCGACGAGAACGTAAAGTCCCGCACCTTCATTGGCGGTATCATATAGCTCCGGTACGATTCAACGCTGATGCTGCGCTCGGGTTTGCCCAAAGCTTCGAGGTTGTTGAGCATAATTACCGGGCTTTCATTAAAACGGAAGTTCTTTACCGGGAACTTGATCTCGCCGTTCTCGATATAGAAAGTACCATCTCGGGTCAATCCTGTAAGCAGTAATACCTGCGGGTCCACCATACGGATATACCACAAGCGCGATACCAGGATACCTTTTTCGGTGCTCTTTATCATTTCTTCGAGAGATGTATTACCGCCCATCATGATGATGTTTTCGGGGCCTGCCTGTGGCGGCACGCCTTTTTTTGCGGCGTAAGCACGGTTATAACTCAGGGTTTTTACCACGCCCTTATCAACCCAAATGGTTTTTTCGCGCGACAGGCCATCGCGGCCCCAGGTTGCCCCGGGCAGGTCCGGGTCGAACGGATCGGAGTAAATGGTTACTTTTTCGTCCATCAATTGTTCTCCTAAACGTGTACCGCCGCCTTTTTTACTTAAAAAGCTGGTACCCTCATCGGCACTGCGTGCATCAAAACGGAACATATTCTCTAACAAATAAGTAGCCGCTACAGGCTCCAATATTACGGTGTATTTGCCCGGCTCTAAAGCTTTGGCACCGATAGATGCATTGGCTTTCATGGTAGCTATGCGTGTTGCAGATTCAGTGTCCAATTTGCTTACATCGGTAAACCCACGTGCCGCGTAGCCCGAGGCTGTGCCCGCATCGTTACGGGTAGTAACCGAGAAAATCACGTCGGTACTTTTGTTGTAGGCAAAAAACCCTTTTGAGTTCATTACCGCTTCAAAACTGGTGCTGTTCTCTAAGAATCCCGCAGCGCTTAAGCCTGCTTTTTTACAAACGTCCAAACTTTTACCTACGAGTGCCGCCCTTGTATCGGGCGTCATGGCGGCAGTATTTGCATTGTACATGATCGAATCTTTAAACGTGGCCGGGCCGGGCATTGGTTCGCGCTCGGGGTTTTCGGGGGCCAGTTGTGCCAGTTCTTCCGAACGACGTACTATTCTTTCAAGCGACGCGTCGTCAAACTCATCACCTGTCGCGCTTGCGCTTCTTTTTCCATAGGCCGAGGTTACCGAAAAACCTGTGGTACTGATATCGCCCGCTGTTGATACCGCGTTAAGTGCGTAGCGGATGTTACCACCCTCGTTGCCGTTAAGGCTTACTTCGCATTCTTCGGCCTTTGAATAACTAAGCACCTTCTTTAACAAAGCCTGTGCTTCTTCTTTACTTAATATTGGCATATAATTATCCGATCCTCCGTTTAGTGTTTATAACATTAACTCCATTAAAACGCGCGGTCGACGCGCCATGCGATACCGCGCTCGATTGTGAAGGCTGGCCTTTACCATCGTTAAACGAACCGCCCATGCGGTAATCTTTTTCATCGCAAACGGCCACGCAACTGTTCCAAAACTCCTGGGTATTGGCCTGGTAAGCCACATCATTGAGCGGACCTGCAATTTTACCGTCTTTTATCTCGTAAAACATCTGCCCGCCAAACTGGAAGTTATAGCGTTGCTGATCGATAGAGAACGAGCCATCGCCGATGATGTAGATACCTTTCTGTACGTTTTTGATCATATCGTCAACGCTCAGCGGTGTTTTGCCCGGTTGTAAGGATACGTTAGGCATACGCTGAAACTGTACATCGCGCCAGCTTTGAGCATAGCAGCAACCTTGTGAGGCATTGAGGCCAATGATATGCGCCTGGTCGCGGATGGCCTGGTAATTTACCAAAACACCGTCTTTTATAATATCCCATTTACCGCATTTTACACCTTCGTCATCATAACCAACCGCGCCTAACGAGCCGTATTGCAACTTATCGCCAACAATATTTACGTGTTCGCTGCCAAAGTGGAAGTTCTTTGAACGCCATTTGTCCAACGTTAAAAAGCTGGTACCGGCAAAATTGGCTTCGTAACCTAACACACGGTCGAGCTCGGTGGGGTGGCCTACCGACTCGTGGATGGTTAACCACAGGTGCGATGGGTCGAGCACCAGGTCGTATTTGCCTGGTTCAACGCTTTTGGCATCCAGTTTTTCTTTTGCTACACGTGCTACCTGTTTCACATCTTCCAACAGGTCGTAACGGTTTTTATAGCGGGTAACCACGCCGGTTACTTTTTCAGTATCATTTGGTGTCAAATACTCGTAACCCAAACCTTTGGGCGAACTTGAACCACGGATGGTTTGAAAACCGCCAAAGTCCTGGTCAACTTTGGTGATCATAAAGTTGGGGTATATGCGGTGTATGTCCTGGTCGATATATGAACCGTCTGTCGACGCGAAATATTTCTGTTCATTGACCGCGAAAATTGTCGATGATACGTGGGTTGCGCCTGCGGCCATGGCAATACCATTGGCATTTAACAACAGGTCCACTTTCTCCTTGATCGGTACTTCGAACGCATTTTTTTCGATAGGTGTTTTCCAGCTTACCTCGCCATAGCCTTTTTGCGGGGCCAACTGAACCGGAACACCACCAATTTTGGCATTTGCCTTGGCTACGGCCACGGCTTTATCGGCAGTACGGGCCATGCCTTCTTTGGTCATGTCGTTAGTAGCGGCAAAACCCCAGCAGCCATTAGCTATTACGCGGATGCCTACGCCATACGATTCGCCGCTTCCAACATTTTGTATGCGGTTGTCGCGGGTGATAATGGCCTGGTTAAAATAGCGGCCTATACGCACATCGGCATAACTGGCACCTTTGGCTTTAGCGGCGTTTAGGGCAGCATCGGCCAGTTCCTTTTTAATTTTTACGTCCACGTAATTTAACGCTTCCGACTGGTCGATGGGTCTGCCCAACGATGGCAAGCCGGGCATCATTAAAGCCGTAGCGCCAATTCCTGATAAATAAAGAAAATCTCTGCGTTTCAAGGGTTTATCCTCCTTTTGTTTTATGTGTTAGTTAATGTTTTCGAAAAAGTTTGGCCAAACAATAGCTCCCCTCTCGAGAGGGGCCGGGGGTGTGTCATTTTAAACTAAACCGCCCAAAACTTTGCTTCGGCCCATAAAAAAGAACATGCGGTTAAAAAGAGCAGGTAAAACCAAATTTTTGGTACCGGCTTGTCAATACTTTGCTCTTTTTGTTGCGCGAGGGTGTAATTTAGCAAATTTTTGTTCGCATAACTATTTGTAACAAAAATCTTATGCAGGTTTTTGATGTTTTTCCAATCATTTTCACCATAAACATAAACATCGTTCATTTTAGCATCGCCGTTGGCCACTTTTTGCCATCCGGATTTACCCGGCCAAAACTTTGCCTGCCATAAAAAAGGTATATCAGCGTTTTGGGCGAAGGCGGGTTGTACGTCATTAAGTTTTATAGAGTCGGGTGGCATCGAACTTAAAACCTGCACCGTAGTTTCATGGTTGGCTTGGGATATATCGCTGGCCAGCATTAACGACTTTTGCGTAGCCGCTTTCCGCGCCGCTTTGCTGATGAGTAAGCTCCAATAGGCGGTATAATCGTTTTCATCGCCGCCCAGCATCCAGTTATAAGTATTGCCCAGGGTACTGAAAACCAATTTTCCGGCACCCGAAAGCGCGCTGCTCACCAATGCTTTGTTCTGCGTATCATTCACCAAAACTTGTGTGCCTTGCTTGTAAACAATGCCAACGGGGTCAATCTTCAATTTTTCGGTTGCCGCGGTTTGGCCGGATATTTGTAAAACCGCCGCGTTTTGGGTTTGCCCCGATGTTTTAACCAGCGGGAAACTGCTTTGAAACCAGGAGGTATTTTTAGCCGCGCTATCCGCCCGGATAATTAAGCCTAAACCATTTTGCGTAACCTGCTGCTTTAATGCCGATGCTTCGGGAGCGGATAATGCCTGCAATGCTGTGGCATCGCTGACTATAACATCAAAATTTTGCAGTGTGCCCGTACCCAGGTTGTTCAATGGAATTTGCTTGGCGTTAACCGCCTCGGTGCTGAATTTATCTTTACTGATTGCCGTGCGGGTATAAACCGAATACCCATTCGCGCTCAACCAGTTCTTTAAAAAACGGTTCTCAAAATCGGGCGAGGATGAAAGTATCAAGACCCTGACCGGCTTAACAGCTTCGATGTGTAAAGGCAGGGCGTTGTTTTCAATAGTGTCTTTCCCATCCGTTATTATCAAACTATACACCACATTACCGGTAGTTTTCGGGATGGTATGCAACTCAAGATCGCCGCTTGTTTTTTTGGTGATGGAATCGAGCGTTACGTTCAAACCTTTTAACAGGATGGTGTAGGTTTTACCATCGGGGTTGTTAAACCTGCCTTGTACTTTTAAGCTTTCACCCGCTTTCAGATCGCCATTCCAGCTAACGGAACTTAGCCCGGCAGGTTTTGCAGCAGGGTTAAAAAGCACCTGCATATTTAATTGTTTCAACGCGTCCTCGTCCAAACCATAACCCAAAACCTGGATTTGCGTCAATTGCGGATACCCTGTTTTTATTTGCGATAAAGTACTCAGCAAAGTCGCTTTTGGAAATTCCTTTTTTATGGCTGCCGAAGTTGTGAACACAGGCACTTCGGGATATTTTTTAAGGCTATCGGCGCTAAAACCATCAGTGAGCAGTATGCCGCGGTGATTATCTGCCACCTTTTGATTGGTTTTATAGGTCAGCGGCAATATGATGCAAGCCAGGGCAGAAATCGCAATCATTACGGCAATTATCCGTAACAACAGGTGCGCTTTATTCTCGCGCCGGTATTCCTTCCAAACCGAAAAGAGGAGCAACAAAACGCAAATAGCTATCACCAAAATATTCCAGCTCATTTGTCCAGGTTTTTGTAATACTGTTGCGCCAGGCCCATATCGTCTTGTGTCGCGTTGGCGTTGGGCATGGCTTTAGCGGTTTGCAAGGTAAATTGTATAGCTTTCTCCACACGACCGATATCAGTGACCTGTACCTGTTTTGGCGATGCCAGTATACGCCGCATCGCGCTAACCGAACTGATATATTCTGCCGGTTGTGCCGTTGCGCGGCTGCTCAATTGCTGCTCGGCTAATTGCAGGGTATGCAGCGAAGCGCCATTTATTACCACCCCGCTTTTCAGCTGCTCCAATACCGGCACGGCGTTTTGCATAGCCAGGTAGGGGTTATCGGCCGCTTTCATGCTATAATGCAGATCAGGTTCAACTATTTTTTTCAGCTCGCCGCTTAAACGTTTTTCCATTTTAAGAGGCGGCGGGTTATAGCTGGTTTTGGCTACATACGAGCGTGATTTTTGCTGCAGGTCCTTTAACAACCGTAATGCCTTATACTCAAATGCCAGGGCATCCTGTGGTTTGTACATGCGCAGGTGCAATTCGGCATTCCACATTTCGGTGAGGGTGGCCTTGAGCTGGGCTTTTATGGCCGGTTCGAACAAGCCCGCGTCTTCGGCATTATCATGCTTGTCGGTGTACTCGTCCATTATCTTGTTGATATTGCTGAAATCCTTCGGGTCCGACACGCCTTCTTCCGGCCCGCCAATGTTCGATTCCGATTCCTCGCCCAAAAATTTTCCATAGCGCAGGCGCAACAGTTTCTGGTCCACGCCCAGGTCATTGCTCAACCCGTTAAACTTTTCAGCGCTGATGGTATCTTTTTCTTTCAGCAAATGTTCCGAATCGATAATAATTTGCCGCTCGCTGCGGAAGAACTCGGGCTTCAGATCAGTACCGGCTACAATACCGTTCATGCTCATTAGGGCGGCGGTATCCTGTATGGTAACGGTGTAAGCATCTGTACGGCTTTGCTGGTTATGGTTATCGGTTGCTAAAATATAAAAGTACAACTCGTCGCCCGGCTCCATATCCAAAGCTTTCAGGTCCACTAGTTTTTGCAGATCGTATTTGGGTTTGTGCTCGTTAAAGGAATTGGCGAATTGAAGTTTATATTCCTTAAACTTCACAGCCTCGCCGCTGCCCTTTGCTACTGTAGCCATCAATAAAGCGTTACTAACTCCATAATCGTCGCTCACCTGTGTGGTGATGTTCACCTGCGGCTTTTCGCCGACATCAATAAAGGTGTAAGGTTTGGGTGTGATGATGCGGATGACCGGGGGCGCGTCTTTTAACACCTCCACCTGGTACAGGTCGGATAGTTTGCCATCGATAGCCACCTGGTAAAAACCGGGTTTGCTGATGGTTTGCTGACCTGTAAATTCCGTGTAGTTTGAACTGGCTTTTAAACGGATATTTTCCGTCTCATTAAACAATAACGATACCTGCTTTACCGCGATATTGGTTTTGATGTCCCATTTTACTTCGCTGCCTTCTTCAACGTTCAGGGTAAATTGACTTTGCTCCCTTTTTGCCTTGCCGGTATAGGCCGGAGGCGTAACGCTGATCTGCTGCGATTCAATTTGCGGTAATACCTTTTCGGGAATGGTTTTAACGATACTATCGGCCCGGTGTGTCGCGATTTTTGATGTAAGATCGAACGAGATCCCGCTTTTCGCGATAGCAAAACTTACCGCTAACAGCAGCACTAAAAATATGCCCGATTGCCGCAAATGTTTACTGATCTGTTTGGGCTGTTCGTTTAAATGTAATAATGCCGCTTCAACTTTGGCTACCTGAAAACGTTCCAACAGGTTAAGCTCATCGTAAGGTTTTAAAACCAGGTCGCAGCTTTCTTCCAGTTGCGGATAATAGAGATTGAGTAAAGAGGATACCTTGTTATCAGTAATTTTCCACGGTTGGCGGATGTAGAGCGCGACGGCGAGGCTTATGATGAACAACACCATCGCGCTAAGCAAATTAATGATGCTAAAAACCACCGACGCTATAGCGAAAGCAAGCAATACGCAAGCCGCTATCTCGTAGGCTATCCAGCGCCTGCGCAATACCTGGAGTTGTGTGATGCCGCTATCCATTTGCCAAAATAGTTTTACGATGGGCCAGCCACCGTTCTGTTAAAAATATCAATACCAAAACCACCCATATATAACGCGACAAGTCCACCTCATTTGATAAGCCAGCCAAACTCACCTCACCGCTTTTTATCATTACCGGCATCATATCTTGAGTGGATGCTATACGCTTGTCGTTACGTATACTTTGCGCCGATGGCTCCTGATCGGTCATCAACCCCAACAGCATCCGCGGGAAATTATCGTTCCAAACCAGGTCACTCCATTGCGGGTCGAAACGGGTGTAGAAACGGTAAAGCATAAGATCTTTGTTTTTTTCGGCACTCAAAACAGCATGCCCGTAACCATCGCGCCAAATCAGGGGCACATCGCTTTTTGGCGAAGTTATCAATAAGTGCAGGGGTACCTGCCCGTCTTGGCGCCCAATTTCGAACCCATCGCCAACGTTCATCCAGGTAGCCTCGTTTTGTGCTTTCCCCGTTTGGTAAATGAAGAGGTTTTTGGCTATCTCCGCGGCGGCTTTGATGACCGGCCTTCGGGCCAGCCAAAACATCCAATCCTGTTTTTGTTTTAGCCGGATAACATCGCTGTAATTCACCAACTGTACTTTGGCGTGCAGCATGGGCGCTATCGCTTTTAAAGCCGCGTTCAAATACGCGGCATCAGTCTGACCTGGATCCGAAATTACGGCTATCCGCATCACCGAAGTATCGGCAGTAACCACATGCTCCGGGTCGCTTTTTAATTGTGCGATCACATCGCCGCCTTTAATGATACGGGTATCCACCAGGCCAAAACTCGCGCCCGGCTTAATGTTCAATACTGAATAGTTTGTGCCGCGCTCATTGCTCGTGCCTTTCAATACTTTGATGTTATTATCATTGGCTATCCATGCCTTTTCAAGCCATTCGCTGTCGAAGTCGCCGGGGGTATAGGTCTGCCAGTTGAGGTTAAGGCCCACCATTGGTTTGCTTCCGCTGAAATGGTTGAGCGTGTTTTCGGTAAACAAACTGACGGGCAGCTTTGATGGTACCTTGCCATTGAGTTGCGATAACAGATCCCAATAATTCGCGATGGTGGTATCGGTATTTTTAGTGGTGTCTTTTACCACATCCAATAATTCCGCTTTTGCAAAACCCTTGTCAAAATAATGGAACTCGTAACCCTTAGTTATCAGCGAATCGATGGGCTTTTTATAAATGGTGTAAGCTTCTTTAAAGCTTTGTTTGGGTATCATCACCCAGCCCTTTACCTTGCCATCGGCGGACTTTGTCCAAAATGGCATGGCCAATAATACAGCCAATAATATTAATATCAAACAGCGCAAAGCCAGCAATAACAGATCCAACAACCTAAAACTGCGGCTGCTTTGCCGCGATGCCTCGCCCATAAGCGCGATGCTGCCCACCTTCAGGGTTTTCCCCTGTTTGATGTTCCACAGGTGTATTACCACCGGTATCAATACCGCGGCAATTGCTGTGAGCCATATGGGGGTGAGGAAGTGCATTTAGTATTGAGATGTGCGTATTGCGTATTGCGATTTTTCCATGTTATTTTCCTGATTCCTGATTCTCCGCTCTTTATTAAAATCCTTTATTCCGTTGTACCAAAAACTCGCGCAAAGCTTCGTCCAATGGCTGTGCTGTGCTGATCATTTTGTATACGATGTGTTTACCTAATAATTGCATGCGCAGGCCGGTGATATATTGCTCCAAAGTTTCCTGGTATTGTTTTTTTGCCTGCGGGCTGATGGGTATGGTTTGCCCTGTCTCCAGGTCTTCCAAAGTGGAGTAACCTTTAAAATCGAAGTCCAGTTCGTTTTGTCCCATTAAATGGAAAACGATGACCTCGTGCTTTAAGGCTGCGAGCGTGTCCAATAGTTTCACTATTTCGCTGCCCGATTGGTACATATCGGTGATAAATATCAGCAGCTCTTTACGTCCGTTACCGGCGAACAACTCTTTATAATGTATCGGTTTGGTAAATGTCCCTGCCGGTTCTATCTGCTGCAGGTTGTAATACAAACGTTGTAAATGCTGCGGGTCGAGGCGTGAGGGCAGCGAAAATAAACTCCCGTCCTGGAAAACGTTCAAGGCAATGGCATCGCCCTGCAAGTTGGCCAGGTAAGCCAACGAAGCTGTTAAAAAACGGGCGTAGTCGATCTTCTTTACCCCGCCATCGTCATGGTTCATGGATGAGCTGGCATCCACCAAAAAGCGCACGGATACACTGGTTTCAATTTCCGATTCGCGGATATAGTAACGGTCACTGCGGGCAAACATGCGCCAGTCGAGCCAGCGCAGATCGTCGCCGGGCTGGTAGCTGCGGTACTGGCTAAACTCCAGGCCCGGGCCCTTTACCGTGCTTTTGTTATATCCGTTCATAAAGCCATCAATAACCGTTTTCGCCACCAGGGGCAAATCTTTTATGGTCATTAAAACTTTAGGATCGAGCATGTTTTTTATGTAAGATGTGAGATGGAAGACGGAAGATGTGTTTGAAGACGCTTCACATCTTCCATCTTCCCTTTTCCGTCTTCCATTAAATCTTCGGTCTTTCGATAACTTTTACCAACTCCGCCGTTACCTTATCCGATGTGATACCTTCGGCCTCAGCTTTAAAGTTAGTGAGTATGCGGTGCCTTAATACAGGCGTGGCCATGGCGTGGATGTCTTCCATCAAAACGGCGTACCTGCCTTTTAGCAAAGCGCGTGCCTTGGCGGTGAGTATCAATGCCTGCCCCGCGCGCGGACCGGCACCCCAGCGTACCCATTCCTTTACGTACGATACGGTAGTTGTATCCGGCCGGGTGGCACGTATCATGCTGCTCACATACTTGATCAGGTCCTCGCTGATGCTTACCTGCCTTACCAGGGCCTGCGCCTGCTGTATCTCTTCGCCATTGATGATAGCATTGATGGCTGCTTTTTTTGTGCCGGTGGTGCGGTTCAATACTTCAAATTCCTCTGCCTCGGTAGGGTAGCCTATTTTTATCAGTAATAAAAACCGGTCCAATTGCGCTTCAGGCAATGGGTAGGTGCCGGCTTGTTCTATCGGGTTTTGGGTGGCGAGGATAAAGAAGGGTTTATCCAACGGGTACGTTTGCCCGCCATAAGTTACCTCGAACTCCTGCATGGCCTCCAGCAATGCCGACTGTGTTTTTGGCGGTGTACGGTTTATCTCATCGGCCAAAATAATATTCGCGAAAAGCGGCCCTTTATTGAACTTGAAGAAACGCTTGCCGGTAACATGGTCTTCTTCCAAAATTTCGGTACCTACAATATCGGTCGGCATCAAATCGGGCGTAAACTGTATGCGCCTGAACGCCAGGTGCAGCGCCTGCGACATGGTTTTAACGATCAACGTTTTGGCCAAACCCGGCACACCTTCCAATAGGCAATGGCCCCCAGCCAAAAAAGCGACCAGCAATTCGTCGAGTATCTCGTCCTGCCCCACAATTACTTTTTGTATCTCGGTTTTTAGCGAGGGTAGTTTGGCGAGGAGTGCTTTTATATCGGTTTCGGTGAGTTCGGTGGTAGTAGCCATTAATTTTGTTTTGTGATAGTAAAATTTCAGAACACAATATATAGCGCTTTAGCGGAACACGCAATATTTTCGCAATTTTTGCAGTAAAGTATCCAAATATTTACAAGATAGATACAATTTCCCGTATTTCGCTTAAAATATTGTACTACTTTAGGGGTTTACATTACATGGCACAAGGCGCAAAATTCACTTTTACCAGGTTAAGCTACCACAGCGGCGATTGGGATACCGACCAGCGTATGCCAGCCAATATGCTCAACTCATTGCTCGAATACACCACCATCCCTTTCGACCCGCACGAAAAGGTAGTGGCCCTGAGCAGCAACGATATTTTTTCGGCCCCTTTTTGTTACCTGAGCGGGCATAAATTAGTGCAGTTCGATACCGTTGAACGCGCCAACTTTAAAAAATACGTACAGAACGGTGGTTTTGTTTTTGTGGACGATTGCAACCACGATATCGACGGGCTGTTCGCCAAATCATTCGAGGCGCAGATGGATGCATTGTTCGGTACCAACTCGCTAAAAAAGATACCCAACAACCACCCGATATACAATTGCTTTTTTAAATTCGACAAAGGTCCGCCAAATACGGTTTTCGAACTGAACGGATGGGGCGACGACCTGATACACGATTACCTGAAAGCTTACGAAGTGAACGGCCGCATAGCGGTACTGTACAGCAACAAGGATTACGGCTGCGAATGGGACTACGATTTTAGGAACAAACGCTTTTTAGCCGAAGACAATACCAAATTCGCGGTGAACATTGTGGTGTACGCGATGGGGAGTTAAAACTAAAAAAAGCAAGCCGATAGGTTACCGGCTCGCTTTAGCGCAATTAATTCATGCTCATCGGGATGATGCTGCGCACCTCAACACTGCCGCCAACTTTTAGGATAGGGCAGCCTTTGGCTATTTCGGCGGCTTCGTTAATGTCGGCCCCTTTTACAATAATAAAGCCGCTTAACATTTCTTTGAGCTCAACATAAGGGCCATCTGTAACTACATCGTTAGGCTTTAGTACTTTGCCCTCAACACCTAAGCGGGCACCGCTGCTGGCCAATTTGTTTTGCGCGGCAATACTGCCCATCCAATCGCGCCATTGCACTAAAATGTCCTGCATTTGTTCGGGCGAAAATTGCACACCGGGATGCTGTTCGTTTCTGAAGATCAAGCTAAATTCGTTCATGGTTTCTAAAATTTAAATGGTTTTTTCCTTAATAATGGGTGGGGCATCAATAATTGGACAAGTGGTGTAAAAATATTAAATTAATGAGTAAATGTGCAGATTTGCGAATGAGAAGAAGTTTGGGCGGCTACAGATTGTAACATTCCGGTTTGGCTATCGTCAAACACTTGTTTGACCAGCCAAACCTGATATGACGCGCCACATCGCCCTTTTTGTTTTTCTGCTTTGCTTTAATACGGGCAAAATACTGCAGCAAACTGATTTTGATGCTTTCAGTCATCGGTTCGTATCGGGTTATAAGGCTTTGCATTTGCCACAATTTAGTTTGGGGTATGTACAAAACCTGCAAAGCATCCAGCCTATTGACAGTGTGCGATCACAGCAGGCTTTTTTTGAGCAGGTACAGATGCAATTAAAAGGATTTGACCGCAAACAATTAAGCGCTCAGCAACAACAGGACTATGAACAAATTGCTTACGAAACCGACCTTAACCTGGAGCGGATAGGCTTGGAAAAAGAATGGCTGAACCAACCGGATCATCAGCCCGGCGACGGTGGCTTGTATACCATCCCAAACGGTAAAAAATGGTATGCTTATTTCCTGAAAAAATGGCTGGGGGCGGATATAACGCCCGATGATGCATACCAATTCGGGCTAAAGGAAGTGGAACGCGTTAAAGGGCATATCGAAAAGATACGTATGGGTACAGGGATGAGCAAGGGAGCCTTTTACAGGCATTTGAACGACCCGGTGTTTTTCATCAGTAATCGCGACAGTATACAGCAGGCTTTTGAGCATACCAAGGCGGTTATTTATGCGCATTTGGATAAGCTGTTTAGTCCGCAAAGTATACCGAACTGACCATCAAACCCGGCGAGAACAAAAACCTGGCCCAAACACCGGGATATTATGACGGCAAAACCTTTTATTATAACCTGTTCGACCATCCGTACAACAAGCGGCAGTTCGACTGGCTGTTCATCCACGAAGGTGTGCCCGGCCATCATTATATGGAAACGCTGAACAAGCGGCATAATAATTCGGAGGTGCAAAAGCAGTTTTATTATTTAGGGCTGAGCGAAGGCTGGGCGGCTTATACCGAAGAACTGGGCAAACAGCTTGGCGTTTATAAAACACCTTACGACGAGTTGGGCAAATGGGAGTGGGATATTGTACGCTCGGTACGTGTGCCTATGGAAGTAGGTATTAATTACTATGGCTGGACGGATGAACAGGCGCTTGCTTTTTGGAAGAAGAATATCACAGGCCAGGATGATATCGCTATGCGCGAAATAGCGCGGGTAAAACGCTGGCCTGCGCAATCCATTACTTATAAGTACGGCGCATTACAAATTATGCAATGGAAAGCCACGTTGCAAAAACGCGAAGGAAAGCGTTTCGATATCAAACAGTTTCACGATAAAATATTGCAGCATGGTTCGCTGCCCATATTTATGGTGAAAAAGAACGTTTTAGGTTAATTACCCTTCTTTATTACTTCTTTAATGCACCTGTACCTGGGGTTGTTGTGCTGCTTATCGTCCCTGTTGAAATAACACCGCTTGAAGTTGCCGGCAGCTTTTTAGCTGAGAACGGGTTTGACCCAAACCTGAATATGATAGACACGAACGGATTAAAACGGGTAACCTGCTCGTTCAGGTCGTTTGCCTGTAAGCCCGAATAGAGCAACTGTCCGTTGGTAAACTCACCTTTTAAATTGGTTACCTGGTGTGCCGCTACGCCAAAATTGATACCGATGTTTTGATTGTACAATAAGGAATAACCAGCAAGCACTACCGGCGAAATACCTGTTGCATTGCTGCTCAGGCTAACACCTAAACCAGCCGTAAAGCTGCTGCTTAATGTACCCGAGCTTTTGGTGATGTAATGAAAGGCAACGGTTGGAGCATACTCTGCTACAGCCTCGCTTGATCCGGGGGTTACAGTATAGGTACCCAGCGGTGCGCCTTTACTGTCTAAATTTTGCTGGGCGTAATAGGTATGCGGTTTGCCAAATACAAAGGGGATATAAGTGAAGCCATACACGGTAACAAACTGGCCCCGCTCTTCGGTTTGTATATTAACCGTCCAGTCCCTTTTGGTATCCAGGTTGGTGATGGTCAATGTAAAAACCTCGTTGTTCAGTTTTGAAACGGTGATGGGATCGGATGTTGAAGCGGTGAGGTACTTTTCGTAAAAATCGCAGCCATTGGTACGGCAGATGGTCATTAACTGGCCAAACTCAGCTTCAGTTTTTGCATCGTGCAAAGCCTGTTCCAGGCCTGTACAAGGGTCGATGCCCGAAGTGGCCGCTACAGCAGCGGGCAAGGCTATCGGCCCCGAAAGCTTTAAACTACGGGTTTGGTTAATGGTGTAATGGCCTGAAGGTAACAGGTTATGTATAACTATTACTACCGGTTTTTTATTAGGGACCTGGTAAGTAGGCGATATATTGGTGGCCAGGTCCAGGTAAATGGTATCGACGTAGGAAATGGAGGCCTTAGTACCTCTTTGGGCGTAAGCATTACCTGCAATCAGGACAATTAATATAGTCAGAATTTTAGTAGGTATTCTTTTCATTTGTAACTGCTTAAGGTGTTAAGTATAACTCAAAGTGGTAAAACTAACCTTTTTTACGTATTGTTAGCACAAACGGTTATAAATATTTTCTATAACCACGTTTTTTAACATAATGGCTTTGGTTTTTCTCACAACTATCTAAAAATATCATCCATTATCATTTTACTTTCTTTTGATGGCCGGTTATACCTTGTGGTTTATAATCAATCATTTATGCTGTATTTAAATGATAAAATGCATAATTTGCACGCCATATTCCCCTTGTAATAAATGTTTAAGGCTACGATGAAATTTGCTGTAATTTTTCTCCTGGTATTTATACCGTTTAACCTGTTAGCGCAAACATTTAAACCCGATCCCGACTGGCGTTTCGACAATTTTAACGGCCAAAACCACTTTATTAACAGGGAAATATCCGATATGGCATTTGACAAATTTGGGTATGCCTGGACTTGCAACCGGGGGATACAAAGGTTTGATGGTAACAAAACCACTTATTTTAACAGTTTTGATCTGTCGCCGGGAGCCTTAAGGGATAACTATGATGACGTTATTGCTGATAGCAACGGGCGGATCTGGGTATGCTCGGCAGGTTTGTGCTATTATGATGATGCAAACAATAAATTTGTTTATCTGCAGGCCGATCAACAGCACAAAATAAACAGTGCCAATGCATGCCTTATTCAAAAAAACACGCTATGGTTTGTGAGTAATTTAGGCTTGACAAAAGTAGATACACATACTTTAAAAGTAAACCTCACCTCGTTGACAGATATTAATGACCCATTAGGGACTTATTTGTTGGACGAAAACACACTACTCATTTCAAGCCGACAAAAAGCATACATCTATAACATAAAAAAAGACACGTATACTGCCGGAACATTAACTTATAACGGTGGGTTGCTCAAAGTATTGGCCGTCAAAAAAAGTGGCGGCAGTACCTTTTTAGGAACAACCGGGGGGCTGTTTATATTTAAAAGTTTAACCGAACTTTCATTAGTAGCAAAAGAAACTACCGGCATCGAAATAGACGACCTGATGTTTTTACCTGCTGATAAAAATGAACAATACCTTTTTGTAGCCACAGCCGGAAAGGGTATCATAGTTTATGATACCGCGCTGAAAAAAATCAGGATCAACTATACCCATGATGACAACAACCTGTACAGCCTGCCAAGCAACCTGGTGAATAAGTTTGTTTTGGACGAACAAACCCGACTGTGGATAGCTACGGGTTTTGGCATAGCCATGCTCGATATTTCAAACCAACAATGGAAAGTCAGGTCTGTGAATAAAACAAATACCGATGAGATATTTATTTACAAGGTGGAAAAGGATAGATATGACAGCACAAAAGTTTGGATGGCATCGAACAGCCAAAAAATCATGCGTTTTAACTGGGAAACTAAAAAGGTTGAAAAGATATTTAGTATTGATAAAAGTCCCGACGTGCAACAGGTTTATGATTTTGTGCAAACCGGTAAAAACAAATTGTTAATCATAACACAAAAAAAAATAATAGAATGGAGTACCGTTACGGGTGTTTTACACCAGCAATGGTTGCCTGTGCACGATTCGACCATATTGAACTACTTTATCCACAAAATAATAATGGTGGATCCCGACACTTATTTTGTTACTACCAATTTGGGGTTATTTAAATATCAGCTTAGCACGCACAAAGTTGAAGCGGCTTCCGTAAATAGTAACCTGGCCAAGCCTGTCGACCCGCTTAAGTATAACCTGGTAAGTGGCTATTATGATAAGGGTGAGCTTTGGATAGCATCGAGGAATGGACTATTTAATTATGACATTGCATCAGGAAAAACAACTTTTTACCGGGATAGCGGAGAGTTGCCCAATTACTTTTTTTTTAGTATCTCCCCTGCCATAAATGATCAGGTAGTGTGCGGCGCAGGCGATGGTTTAACCATTTTTAATAAACGAACGAAAAAATTCACTTTCGTTAACACTATCGCTAATTTGTCCAGACCCCTTTGCGAAAGCGTGATCAGTGTAGATAATATGGTTTGGGGAAATACTGATGCGGGGATGCTTATTTACAACCTTGATACCCATGCATCGGCAAAGGCCGAATACGAAGACCCGATAACGCAAATTTTCCCAGGGTCTCCGTTCACGACCATAGGGAACGATATTGTATTGGGCTTTCGGGATGGCTTTGCATATTTTAAGCCTTATGTAAAGAATACGATCATCCCTACGGACCCGGTAATTGAAAAAGTAAGTGTAAACGACCAGCCTGTTTTTCCGAACTATCCGGGTACGACGAATAAGAAATTGGTTTTAAGCCCTCAAAATAACTCAATAAATATTGCCTTTACCGCTTTTTTATATAACGACCCGGCGCACATCAAATTCAGGTACAAACTCAGCAGCGCCAATGCGGCATGGCAGTATACAGATGAAGAGCGTAACGCCAATTACGCAAAACTCGCACCGGGCGATTATACATTTTATGTTCAAAGCGGCAACAAAAACGGCGTGTGGAATAGCCGGATGGCTTCTTTTAGTTTTATAATTGAGCCACCTTACTGGGCTACATGGTGGTTCAGGTTGTTATTTATCGTGGCCATTGGGGCCGGGTTATATCAATTGTATAGTTACCGTATAAAACACCTTTTGGCCATTGAGCGGATAAGGGAAAGGATAGCTTCTGATTTTCATGATGATATTGGTTCTGCTTTAAGCAGTATTTCCATTTTTAGCGAGGTGGCCGATAACCAGTTAAAACAACATGCACCACCCGAGAAGACCCGGGAGATCATCGCGCATATTTCGTATTACTCGCGCAATATGCTGGATGCCATGGACGACATTATTTGGGCCGTGAACCCTCAAAACGATCACTTTAATGACCTGGCGGTGCGTATGCGCGAGTTTGCGATACCCTTGCTCGAAGCCAGTAATATCAGCTTCGAGATCAATATCCAGGAGGATATACTGGATACGCGTGTAAAAATGGAGTCCAGGAAAAACATCTTCCTGATATTTAAAGAATCGGTAAACAACATACTTAAACACGCTGCATGCACGGCCATGAAAGTAACTGTGAGCAAAACGGGCAACAAACTCGAACTCACCATAAGCGATAACGGCAAAGGCTTTGATGTTGGCTTGCCTAATACCCGCAACGGACTAAAAAATATGCACAAACGTGTGGCCGAAATTAATGGTACATTGAGTATAACATCGGCGCCCGGCAACGGAACTACCATCAGGTTTATTTTCAATATCATATAAACGTATTATTGAACATACCGCCAACAAGGCTTATCTTTATATCTTAACACACCACCAATTTGGACATCCGCGTTTCTGTATTTGATGATAACAGCGCTTTGCGCGAAAGCTTATATTACCTTATTTCGGGTACGCCGGGTTTTACGATAGCGGGAGTTTATCCCGATTGCAATAATGTGCTGGCCAATTTGCGAGCAGACGCGGCTGATGTGATCATGATGGACATTGATATGCCCGGCCTTAACGGCATTGAGGCTACCGCGCTTATCAAAAGCCAATTTCCGGATGTCAACGTGTTGATACTCACATCGTACGACGATAGCGAAAAAATATTTGGTGCCTTACAATCGGGCGCATCGGGTTATTTGTTGAAAAAAACCACGCCGGCCAAAATAATGGAATCTATTACCGAAGTAAACCAGGGCGGGGCGCCCATGAATGCCAGCATAGCCCGCAAGGTGCTCGATTTTTTTAGTGAAAAGAAAAACATCGCAGAAAACGAGTACGATCTGTCGCTGCGCGAAAAAGATGTGTTAAAATGCCTTGTGCGTGGCGACAGCTATAAGATGATAGCAAGCCACTGCTTTATCAGCATGGGCACGGTTTGTACGCACATCAGCAGTATTTACAAAAAACTGCACGTTAACTCCAAATCTGAAGCGGTAGCTAAAGCTATCCGCGAGCGTTTGATAAACGACAGGCCATAAAGCCCCTCCGAAAAACCATAGACTCCTATTATTGAGTGGCGCTGATATAATGCGCAATTTAGCATCGCCGAAAGGGTAGGGATATGAGCATTGGCAAACAAGCCTGCAAAACACCAGGTTTTGGCAAAAAACAACAGACAATGAAATATAACAGGGTAGCTTTATTAACAAAACCGATACTTTCAAATAACCCGCAACTGGCCTTGCAGATACTGGTTTTGTTCCTTGTTATATTATCCACGTTGGTTTACAATATGATAGTGATGTTCAATATCATCTTTACAAACCACCGATAAGATCTTTTACAACAGGTATGGCCCAATACCGCGTTGCCATTGGGGAGTGGCAACGACGGTAAGGCTTACCTGGTTGTAAATAGATAAACCGACAACAATAATAATAAACAGGTAAGCAGTGAAAGTTCTTTGACTTGCTAAAACCAAAAAAACCTTACTTCTCAGTAAGGATTTTTTGGTTTTTTAGGTGAGTTGACTCAACCTCGTTTTGTATAATATAGACGTAAAATGCCATAATCGAAAAAAGCCTCACAATTGTGAAGCTTTTTTTGCGGAATGGACGGGACTCGAACCCGCGACCCCATGCGTGACAGGCATGTATTCTAACCAGCTGAACTACCACTCCGTTTGGGACTGCAAATATAGGGTTCAATTTTCAATCCACAAATAAAATGTGAAATTGCTTAGGCCATGCTGCCTTCCTGTAGTTTTTCGGCATTTTCGGCAAATTGAAGGGCCTCCATTATCTCCAACAGGCTGCCGTTCATTACTTCGGGTAAGTTATAGATAGTGAGGCCGATACGGTGCTCGGTAACGCGTCCCTGCGGGTAATTATAAGTGCGTATTTTGGCCGACCTGTCGCCGGTGGATACCATGGTTTTTCTTTTCTTCGATATCTCTTCGAGGTGTTTTTGCAGCTCCATCTCGTAAATACGTGAGCGCAAAACCGCCAAAGCCTTATCGTAATTCTTCAATTGCGACTTCTGGTCCTGGCATTGTGCCACAATCCCGGTAGGTATGTGTGTTAACCTTACAGCCGAATAGGTGGTATTTACCGACTGCCCGCCAGGTCCCGAAGAGCAGAACAGGTCCTTACGGATGTCGTTCACATGGATGTCCACATCAAACTCGTCCACCTCGGGCAGTACCACTACCGATGCCGCCGAGGTATGTACGCGGCCCTGTGTTTCGGTATCGGGCACACGCTGCACACGGTGCACACCCGATTCGTATTTCAGCGTACCATAAGCATCTTCGGCCAGCACGTTAAAGATAATTTCTTTATAGCCACCCGCTGTGCCTTCGGTACAATCCACCAGCTCGGTTTTCCATCCCTGCTTTTCGCAAAAGCGGATGTACATACGGTAAAGGTCGCCAGCAAAAAGCGCGGCTTCATCACCGCCGGTACCACCGCGTATCTCCACAATAGCGTTGCGGCTGTCTTCAGGGTCTTTCGGTATCAGCATCAGGCGTATCTTTTCCTCCAGCTCGGTTTGCTGTGGCAACAGTTCTTCCAGTTCGGCTTTAGCCATTTCGCGGAAGTCCTCGTCCTTTTCGGTAGCCAAAATTTCGCGGTTGGCATCAATGTTGCTCATTACTTTTGCATACACATTGTACTCCTCCACAATTTTGGTCAGGTCCTTGTATTCCTTGTTCATCTGGGCAAAACGCTTCATATCCTTCATGATATCCGGACTGCTCAGCTCGCGCTCCACATCTTGCCAGCGTTCTTTTATCGCTTCTAACTTATCTAACATATTTTATCATTTTCACAATTACGGTCATCCTAAACAGGGTGGGTGGTAGGTAAAAGTGGGTATTTTTCGTTCTTTTTGTTCCGCTTATTGCCAATATCGCAATTGCCGATCCATTTATATACTATCGCAAAATACGGTGGGTGGTGGGTAAATGTGGGTATTTTCGCACTACTTATACACCAACCTTTTTTTCATGTTTATCACAGCAATTATTATACAAAAGTACGTAATTTATGCCAAATATTGGATAGCCCAGCCCCTGTTGAACCGAAATTATGCAATAGGCTGACAGAATGGCGTTGCTTATTTGTGATGGTATTTTGCATACCGGCCCGGCATAAGTTACTTTTGTTTCACACATGCAACCTGTTCCCTTAACATTTAACAAAACACGCATTGCTCCTACACCCAGTGGTTTTTTACACCTGGGTAATGTGCTGTCGTTTGTGCTCACGGCCGCGCTTGCCAGGCAAACGGGGGCAAAAATATTGCTTCGTATTGACGACCTTGACCGCGAGCGTGTTAAACCCGAATACGTACAAGACATTTTTGACATCCTTAACTTTTTGGAAATCTCCTGGGATGAAGGTCCCCGTAATGCGGATGAATATCGAAACGAATGGTCACAAATATACCGGGTCGAGCTTTACCAGGATGCATTAAAAAGCCTCGAACAAGGCGGCCACCTGTTTGCCTGTACCTGTTCGCGGGCACAACTGCAACAAAACACTAATATATATCCCGGAACCTGCCTGCATAAAAATTTGCCGTTAAATACGCCCGACAGTAACCTGCGCCTAATTAACGATGCCGGCGAAATATCAGTGAATACCTTATCGGGAAAACAAATCATCACCGTGCCACCCGAAATGAACTATTTTGTGGTGAGGAAAAAAGACGGGATGCCGGCATACCAATTGACCTCCGTTTGCGACGATATTCATTTTGGTGTGGACCTGGTGGTTCGCGGGCTCGACCTGTGGCCATCCACGCTGGCGCAAAGCCAACTGGCAGCCAAATTTGGAAATAACACTTTCGCGGAAACTGTATTTTACCACCATCCCTTACTAATGGCTGCCGACGGGCAAAAACTTTCAAAATCTGCCGGCGATACTTCTATAAAATACTTACGCGAACAGGGTAAAAGCCTGGCAGATATTTATACCATGATAGCCCGTCTCTCCGGCAAAACACACCAGGTTAACAATTGGCAACAACTTTCACAATTACTACTTCCCTCAGACTTCTGACATCAGTCCTCCGACTTCTTCTCAAAATACTCCAGTTTCAAGTCATCGCCATCAAAAACGGCATAGCTAAAATGGCTGAGCCAGTCGCCGAGGTTTATATAGCGGCTTTTTGCATTTAGTTGGATATCCAAAGGCAAATGGCGGTGCCCAAAAATCAGGTAGTCAAAATATTGGGTTTGCAATACTTCACGCGAGTAAATTACCAGCCACTCCTGTTCCAATATTTTTCGTACTTCGTTTTTGCCCTGGAGCAACTTGCTGTGGTGCGACCAGTAATTGGCTACGCCAACACCCAGGTTAGGGTGTATCCGCGCGAACAGCCATTGGCAAATGCGGCTGCGGAAGATTTTTTTAAGCATCTTATATTTTGCATCGCCGGGGCCAAGGCCATCGCCATGGTGCAGGTAAAACTTTTTGCCGTTGCGCTCAATCTCCAGTTCGTTGGTAATAATAGTGGCGCCAAACTCTTGCTGAAAGTAATCGAACATCCACATATCATGGTTGCCCTTAAAGAGGTATATTTTGATGCCTCCATCACTTAATTCGGCCAGTTTACCCAACAGTCGGATATATCCTTTGGGTACCACAGTAGTATACTCGAACCAAAAATCGAAAATATCGCCCATCAAAAATACTTCCGATGCATCGGCGCTGATCATGTCCAGCCAGCGGACAAGCTTATCCTCGCGCTCGCGACTCAAGGTATAATTTGGTACACCCAGGTGAAAATCAGAGGCGAAGTAAAGTTTATGGCGAACGGACATAGTTTCAAAAGTAATTATTTTGGGGGATTACACCGATTATTTTGTGATTTCACCGATTGTGTAACGGTTGTAAGCATATGTTTTTTGCTTTTTATCTTTTAGCCCAAATCATTAACTTGCTTCTATGAAACTATTACCAAAGGTTTGTTCCGTGATTTTGATAACGTTTCTTTTATCAAATTGCTCCACCCATTCCGGAAATATTACCCAGCATCTTCAAAATACCATTTATGTTTTAAATACAACCAAATTTGATGAATCGCCTATAGACCCGAAAGATACGAGTTGGCATTACTCAAGCGTTATATCGCTATATATATTTGGAGGTAAAAACAAAGCATCCGATAGTATTCCATCGGCCAACGCCTTTTTTGTGCAAAGCTGTTCGTAGTCCTTTTATTTCCCGCCCCGATATTGTTATACTGCTTGATACGAGTTCGTGGAAACCAATCAAGCATGATGACTTATCAATTTATTGGGTGGATTTTGTGAAAATTAACCGTTTCCGGCAATGTCGAATTAAAGTGCCTGCAGATTCGCTCAGTAAAATAACAAAATATAAATATCAGTATGGAACAGTAAAGCTTGTTACTGATGATTGACCCATCTTCCGTCTTACATCTGCCATCTTCCATCATAAAGTAACAATTTTAAAACCCTTTACCATATTTCCCGTCTAATTCTTAGGTTTGAAAATATTTAACACCCTGATGAAAAAATTTGCCCTGGTTATACTATTGCTGTCTACTACAATTGCCTTTGCGCAAACCAAACAAATTGTAACCAAAGCTACGGTGAGCTACCAGATAAAAAATATGGGCTTTGCCACCACCGGCGAATTTGGCGGCTTTGTTGGCGATATTAAATTCGACAAAGCACACCTGGCTACCAGCAGCATTGAGGCATCGGTAGAAGCCAAAACCGTAAACTCGGAAGATGATATGCGCGACGAACACCTGCGCAAAGCAGATTATTTTGATGTGGAGCATTATCCTAAAATTGTGATAAAGTCGGTTTCTTTTCAGCAAAAAGGCGGCAACAACTTTATCGGCCAGTTTGATGTTACCATAAAAGGCAAAACCAAAACGGTGGCTTTCCCCTTCACTTATGTACAAAGCGGCACTGCAGGCAATTTTAAAGGCAGTTTCAAAATCAACCGCCTCGATTTTGGCATTGGCGATACCAGCATGATATTGGCCAACGAAGCAGTTATATTGGTAGAAGTAGAAACCACTGTGCCGGCGAGTTAAGGCGGCCACGCAAAGACCTTGTAGCGTATTAAGTAAAAAAAGATAATAAATACTATCAATTTTTTATACTTGTACTGCAATGACCATTGAAGAGCTGTACAGCATCTATTTAAAACATCCTGTCACCAGTACCGATACCCGCAAGATTACACCGGGCAGCATCTTTTTTGCCCTTAAAGGCGATAAGTTTGATGCCAATACCTTTGCGCAGCAAGCTATTGAAGCAGGTGCTGCTTACGCTGTTATCGATAATGCCGAATATCAAACATCCGATAAGCTAATATTGGTGGATGATGTTTTGACCACCCTGCAAAACCTGGCTAAATACCACCGTTCACAGCTACATATCCCCTTCATCGGCCTGACCGGCTCGAACGGAAAGACCACTACTAAGGAACTCATTAACTCGGTATTATCTCAGCATTATAATACATACGCCACGCAAGGCAACCTCAACAACCACATCGGTGTGCCACTAACGGTATTGGCTATTACCAATGATATTGAGATAGCGGTAGTAGAAATGGGCGCTAACCATCAGCAGGAAATAGCTTTGTTAAGCGATATATGCCAGCCTACACACGGCCTGATCACCAATATCGGCAAAGCGCACCTGGAAGGTTTTGGCGGCCACGAGGGTGTTAAAAAAGGTAAAGGCGAACTGTACGATTACCTGCAATTGCATCACGGCACAGCCTTTATAAACGCCGGGAGCGACGTTTTGTTGGCGATGGCAAAAGAGCGTAGTTTAACTGATGTGATAGATTATGGCACAGGCGAAAACAATAGTGTTTCGGGCGAAATAATAGAAAATGCGCCCTTCCTAAAATTAAAATGGAAATTAAAGGATGGTGCTTACCATTCTGTGCAATCAAAGCTAACGGGTGCGTATAACCTCGATAATATTTTAGCCGCTATTTGCATTGGCCATTATTTTAAGCTTTCAATCGATGAAATAAACCGGGGCATTGAAAGTTACCAGCCATCCAACAACCGGTCGCAAATTGTAAAAACCGAAACCAACACCCTCATTTGCGATTACTACAATGCCAACCCAAGCAGTATGTTTGTAGCTATCGATAATATCGGAAAATTGGAAGCAAAGCATAAAGTTCTTATTTTAGGGGATATGTTTGAATTGGGGGGTGAGTCGCCAGCCGAGCACGCCGCCGTAATCACTAAAGCTATGGATACCCCCGCTAACGAACGCATTTTTATTGGGAGCCAGTTTTATGCTCAAAAAGGTGAAACCAATGCCATTTTTTATCAAAACGCCGAAGAAGCGATCAGTGCACTACAAGCGGTGCCGATAAAAAATTCAGTTATTTTAATTAAAGGCTCAAGAGGTATGGCTTTAGAACGTTTAACCGGACTTTTTTAACATGATGAGAAGAAAGCGCACGACGCCCCCCGGTAAATTAATGCTCATTGTTTTTAGCATTTTGCTGCCTATTAACTTTTTTGCGTTAATATTTACCGGCTGGAACGACGAAGGCGCTATAACAGGCGGCAACACGGTAAATATGTGCCGGGTTATCGACAATATTTTACTTTTCCCGTTACATGCTATTGAGGGCATTTTTCACAAAGAGATATTTACGGGTACACTTTTTTTTATCGGCGATGTGGTTTGCCTTGTGGGCTGGTCGGTATTGTTGGTATACTGCTATACCCAGGTGAGGAAAGTGTTGCGAAAAAGAAGGTTAAAAAAGCGCAGCTGAGTGCTTAAATAAAAGCAATAACGACCAACTGCCACATAGCCCCTGATTGTCGCCATAATGCTACAATGTACTTTTGGTTAATATTTTAAATAAAGTGCTACTTTGTACAAAAAAACGCGCGGTGAAAAAAGTATTGTTTTTATTGCTGCTTTTGGGCTGGGTTGGTGTTATATCGGCACAATCGCTTAAGTTTGAAGTCAGGGCCGGGGTTGATGGTGTAAACATGAGCAGTAATAACAACGGCTTGTACCAATACAACAACTTAAACTGGCAAACACAATTGATACATAATTTAACGGGCTACCATGCGGGTGTTTTTGCCAATGTTAATTTCAATTGGTTTACCATACAACCCGGCATTAGCTACATTGTAAAAGGAGGTAAAAACGAAGTATATTACGTATCTGAGGGGTCGGCAAACCCGTATTCGTACCACGGCACCGAAGAGCTGATGGTAGATTACCTGGAGATCCCGCTCAATTTTTTGATCAATATACCTGTTAATGGCGAAGGGAAAATATTTATTGGCGGCGGGCCATATATTGATATGGGCCTCAAGGCTACCGATAATAACACCCTCGACCAAACCAACCTGACCTACAGCACAGAAACCCAAAATAACATGTCGCCCAAATTTGGCACCGACCTTAAAAACCCGAGCTACGGTTTTAATACCCTTGGGGGTATTACCTTTAATTATGGTTTTCAGCTAAGCGTGGGTTACGGTGTTGCACTTACTAATTTATCGACAAGCAGCAGCGCCGATGCCAAACTGCGGTCGTTTAGCATTTCGATGGGTTATTGTTTTTGATTATTTTTACCATTGTGTAATTAACAAAACGATAAGATCAACATATCCAAACCATTCTATTTAACCCCCTTTTATGAAAAAATGCTTTACCCTGCTGTTTGTTTTAGCAAGTTTCGTACCGGCCTTCGCGCAAAAGGCAGACTCGGTGATGTTGCGCAAAATATATGACGAAGCGCTGGTTAACGGCCAATGTTACCAGAATTTGCATTACCTGTGCAAAAACATAGGGCAACGACTAAGCGGCTCGGCTAACGCGCAAAAGGCGGTGGATTGGAGCAAAAAGCTGATGGAAAGCTATGGCTTTGATAAGGTGTTTTTACAGCCCTGCATGGTGCCGCATTGGGTGCGTGGCGTTAAGGAGCAAGGCTTTATTGTGAGCGGCACAAAACGTGTCCCCGTTGCCATTTGCGCTTTGGGCATGTCGGTAGCTACGCCAAAGGCGGGGATTACGGCCAATGTGGTAGAGCTGCACAGCCTCGATGAGTTAAAAACATTGGGCGAGGCAGGTATAAAAGGGAAGATCGTGTTTTTTAACAGGCCTTTCGATCCGCGATTCATTGAAACAGGGTCAGCTTACGGTACCGCCGGCGACCAGCGCCGCGCAGGTCCGGCCGAAGCCGCCAAATATGGTGCGGTTGGCGTAATCGTGCGTTCGCTTACCGAGGCTTTGGACAATTATCCCCATACGGGTACAACAAACTATGTTGATGGTGTGCCGAAGATACCTGCGGCGGCCATCTCCACCATCGCAGCCAACGAGTTAAGTGCTACGTTGAAAAAAGCACCGGGTACCAAATTTTACTTTAAAACTAATTGCGGGCAATTGCCCGATGCACCATCGTTCAATGTGGTTGGCGAACTGACAGGAACCGTGAATCCCAATAAATTTATCATAGTAGGCGGGCACCTCGATTCGTGGGACCTGGCCGAGGGCGCTAACGACGATGGCACAGGCGTAACCGGCGCATTAGAAGCAGTGCGTATTTTAAAAGCCATGAACTATCGCCCGAAAAACAGTTTGCGCGTGGTGTTTTTTATGAATGAAGAGAACGGCGACCGCGGCGGTGAAAAATATGCCGAACTGGCCGCTCAAAATAAAGAAGATCACATCGCAGCCATAGAGACCGATGGCGGCGGCTTTACCCCGCGCGGTTTTGGCTTTAGCGGCCTGCAGGCGGGTTCGCTAAAAACCATTAACCAGTATTGGAAGCCTTTATTGGAGCCTTACGATGCCGACAAGCTTACAGCCGGCGGCGGCGGCAGCGATATTGAGCCTTTGCAGGGAAAAGTGCCCGGCGTGGTACTCATTGGTTTTAAAGGAGACTCGCAGCGGTATTTTGATATACACCACACCCCGAACGACGTGTTCGAGAACGTGAACAAACGTGAACTGGAACTTGGTTCGGCAGCTATGGCCTCGCTGATGTATTTGATAGATCAGTACGGGCTGAAATTTTAATATTTTACCTCAAATCAACATAGCGTTAACTATGTTTGCGCTATACTTTATCAACATTGGAAGAAGGAGAAACGAGTACCCCCATCAAAACAGACCGTTACGCGGCCCTGCGTTATAAAGAATTTCGCTGGTATTTGAGCATGCGTTTCTTTTTTACGTTTGCTTACCAAATGCAGGCCGTTATCATCGGCTATTATATTTACAAGTTAACAGGGCTTAAGTCGGCACTGGGTTTCATTGGTTTGGCCGAGGCCGTGCCTGCCATCAGTATTGCCTTATACGGCGGCTATATTGCCGATAAATCGGAGCGAAAACGCCTGATGCTCATTATTTTTTCGGCCATGTGGCTCGCTTCGGCAGTATTATTACTGGTTACCATGCCGCAGGCCAAACGTTACCTCAGCAATGGTGTGGAACTGTTCTTTATCTATGCCATGATATTTGTAGTGGGTCTGGGCCGCGGTTTTTACGGGCCAACGGCATTCAGTATCATGGCACGCATCATCCCCAAAGAGGAGTATCAAAACTCATCCATCTGGAACAGTACTACCTGGCAGTTCGCGTCGGTGGTAGGCCCAATGGTAGGCGGCTTTTTGTTTGCCTTTGCTGGCGTTACCGTAACCTTTTTGGTGATACTCGTGTTTATCAGCATAGCGCTCGTATCTATCCTGTTTTTGAACAGGCACCATCCTGAATATGTACCCAAAGAAAGCATATCAGCAAGCCTGATGGAAGGCTGGCGTTTTTATAAAAGCAGCCGCATGTTGTTGGGTGCACAAACCCTCGACCTTTTTGCCGTATTGTTTGGCGGTGTTGTTGCCGTGTTGCCGGTTTTTGCCAAAGATATTTTGAGCGTAGGTGCCGCCGGTTTTGGTATGATGCGCGCTGCCGATTCAGTGGGTGCGGTAATCACGATGTTTATTTTGACGCGTTACTCGCCCATGGGCAAGCCATGGAGGAATTTGCTCATCGCGGTAACGGGTTTTGGCATATCAATCATTTGCTTTGGCTTATCACGAAACTTCTACCTGTCGCTGTTCTTCCTGTTTATGTTAGGCTCGTTCGACAGCGTTAGCATGGTGATACGGTCGACCATTATGCAGGTACTTATCCCTGTAAATATGCGGGGCAGGGTATCTGCCGTAAATTCTATGTTCATTAACTCATCCAACGAGATAGGGGCATTTGAGTCCGGTATGGCGGCTCAGTTCATGGGTACCATTCCTTCAGTATTATTTGGCGGCGGTATGACGCTGCTAATCGTGACGGTAACCTGGCTCAATACCAAAAAACTGGTTCTCATGAAAATGGAAGAGATACATGCGCCGGAGACGGTTGAAGGATAACAACTTCTCAGGACACACCCCTACCCCTCTCAAGAGGGGGAGCCACGCATGGCCCTTATTGCCCGGTTTTACAAAAAGTTTTTAGTTCGGCCCCAAAACAAGTAGAGTAATGAGCCTAAGATGGGTATCAGCAGGATAATGATAAACCAAAGCAGTTTGGTGCTTTGGCTGAAGCTTGAATTTTTGAAGATATCCATCAAAGCATATACCACGAGTATAACCTCGATGATGAAAAAGATAAGGCCAACTACGCCGCTGACCATTGAAGTAACAAATTCCATGACGATTGAATTAAACGGTGAAGATCAGGATTGTGCAGTAACGTTATAAAGACAACCGAAACCCGAATAAGTTTAATTTAAAGCAAATGTTTCTGAGGCGGTGTACTTTTCGCCGATCTGCTGGCGCCACATGGCATAATACAGGCCTTTTTGCTCCAATAATTCCAGGTGTTTGCCCGCTTCGATGATATGGCCCTTCTCGAGCACATATATCCTGTCGGCATGCATAATGGTGGATAAGCGGTGCGCGATGAGGATGGTGATATGGTGTTCATCCAATGTCGATACATCGCGTATGGTCTCAGTTATCTCTTCTTCGGTTATCGAGTCTAACGATGATGTAGCTTCATCAAACACCAAAATATCTGGGTTGCGCAGCAATGCACGGGCAATTGATAAACGTTGTTTTTCGCCGCCCGATACTTTTACACCGCCTTCGCCGATAACGGTATCGAGGCCGTGGCTGGCACGGGCCATCAGGGTTTGGCAGGCTGCTTTTTGCAATACATTTAAACATTGCTCATCGGTAGCTTCCGGGCGTACAAAGAGTAAATTCTCGCGGATGGAACCCGAGAACAATTGCGTATCCTGTGTAACAAAGCCAATTTTTTCGCGTAGTTGATCGAGGTCTATCTCGTTGCTCTCGGTATTGTTATACAATACTTTGCCTTCCAGAGGTTGATATAGGCCAACCAGTAATTTGACCAATGTAGTTTTACCCGAACCCGACGGGCCTACAAAAGCAATCGTTTCGCCGGTATTTACCTTGAAACCTATCCCGTTAAGGGCATTGCGGGTAGCGGTGAGGTGTTTGAAAACTACATCCTTAAACTCCAGTGTTTTTACCTTTTCGATGAGTACCGGTTTTTCGGGTTTAACATCGATAGGGGTGCTCAATATACGGTCGAAATTAGCCAGTGACACCTGTGCTTCGCGCCATGACTGTATCACGTTGCCTAACTCCTGCAAAGGATTGAACAGGAAGAACGAGTAGAACAGGAACTGGAAATAACTACCCGGTGTTAATGTGTTTTTAAAGATGAGCATCAATAAAATAACCACCATACAACTACGCACAAAGTTTACTACCGTGCCTTGTATAAAGCTCATGCTGCGCACAAATTTCACCTTTTTTAGTTCGAGGTCGAGTATTTTGTAAGTGGTTTTATTGAGGCGTTCTATCTCTTGTTTAGCTAAGCCGAGGCTTTTTACCAGTTCGATATTTCGCAGCGATTCAGTAGTCGATCCTGCCAAAGCAGTGGTTTCGCCTACGATACTTTTTTGGATGGTTTTGATACGTTTGCTTAAAGCAGAACTAACAAAAGCAATAATGGGTATCGCACCAAAATAAACCAAAGTAACTTTATAGCTTACCATTAACGAATAAACGATAACAAATACCATCCCGACAAGGCTCACAAAAAGCACGCTGATAAAAGACGTGATAAACTTTTCGGAATCGAGGCGAACCTTTTGCAGGATGCCCAATGTTTCGCCGCTGCGCTGGTCTTCAAAAACCTGGTAAGGCAATTCGAGCGAATGCTTCAGGCCATCGCCATACATTTGCGCGCCGGTTTTTAGCGTGATGATATTGGTAAAATAATCCTGGAAGTTTTTTGCTATCCGCGATACCATTGCCGCGCCTATTGCCAGGCCAACCAAGGCCAATGAACCATACAAACGCTCATCAAAAGTATGAGGTAATTTATCCACAGGGACAATGTACTTGTCCATGATGTTTTTGGTGATCAGGGGATCGAGCAGGGAGAAACCTATATTGATAGCGGCGAGCCCAAGCGCGAGTGCTACGATCCACTGGTGTTGTTTTAAGTAGGATATGAGTGTTTTCATCGTTTAGCAAAAATAAAAAAAGGGAATGGCTAATCAGCTCATTCCCTTATAATTTGACATTCAGTTTGCTTTTTAAACCGTCATGATGTCTTTTTCTTTTACTTCGAGTAACTGGTCCACTTTGATGATATAGCTATCGGTCAGCTTTTGGCACCCGGCCTCGCCAATAACGTTCACAAATCACAATTAAATTAACCTATGATTATTTTCAGGTCTGAATTATTAAAATAATCATACAGAATTTAATCGCGACGGCAAAAGTGTTTAACCTATATTATATTTCAATAATAATGTTAAAAACCTTTGTTTTTTACAAAAAATAATTATATATTTATCAAAGCAAAATAGCACACCAAAAACTGATGTTTGAGATGAGTCGTCGGCCATTCCCCTGGTTTGACACATGAAGTTAAGTGCATATTAACATATTGTAATTCTTTTTAAATGAAAAAAATATTCATCATGGCTGCGCTATGCCTTGTAATCAATAGATATATAACCTAATTAAAAAATGAAAAAAAAGCACCTGATTTTAATTGCTTTTATTGCAATAGGCAATTCTTCATTCGCCCAATGGGCAACCAGCGGCACGCAAACAACAACAACTAATACGGTTGGAATTGGTACGACCACGCCAAGCGCTATGCTGCATGTAGTAGGCGATCTGGTAACGAATTTGAATCTGATAGGCTCAAACGATTTTGGCGGAACACAGGATGGTGTTAACCAACGTTTTACCCATTTTAGTGCTACCAGTGCCAGTGATGGTTCTTTAGGTACTGCCACCGTGGTTTCCGATTTTGCCTTTGCGGCAACAGCCTGGAAAGTAATCTTACAGGGTGGTTTTGAAAATAATTATGAAGGGACAAGTTTACTTCAGTTACCATCATATATTGAACTGAATAACACAAATAACACTATAGAGGTGGGCAGTGTTACTTTCACATTTACAAAGAACGGGAGTAACCAATTGCAGGTACAAGCCTCAACTATCCCGAGCGTGGCGCCGAGGGGGGCAATGTTTAAAGGATTGCTAACCATTATCCCGAATATGGCCGGTAATGTGGCAGGCCCTGCATCAGCTATGTTTGCCGGGAATGTAGGTATCGGAATTATTAACCCGGGAGCTGGCTTGAATATTATTTCCGGAGCAACAGGCAACTATGGCATAGGCACTCCGGATATTGGTATTGGAAATAGTACAACAACAAATGCTACCGGATTACAGGTATACAGAAGTGCTTCCTCAAATGGGTATATTGGATTAGATGCATTTCTTGCAAACGTTGGCGCGGCTCCTTTGGTACTAAATGAAGCTGATGGCGGTAACGTTGGTATTGGAACAAGCTCACCTCAATCTACACTCCAGGTGGACGATGGCTGCACCAAAGCATCTATTGGAAATGCCAGCGGTGCGGCATTGAATTACGGGACCAGTTACCTGGGCTTCAATGCATCGCGGACTTCAGGCGGTTGGGTGCTAAATACCGATTCGGTAACGGCCGGACATAATGGGGGCGGGGTCATATATTCTGGAATAGGCGGCGATATGTACTTCGCACCGGTAGGTTCAACAAGTTCTTCTAATCAGACGCTTGCTGATACCGCCATAGTACATCGAATTGCATTACACATCGCGCCGAATGGTATTACCTACGCCAAACAAGTTAACGTACAGCCGAGCATTTTCCCGGATTATGTGATCAGGCGGATAATTTGATACGCACGATACCGCCGGAAGGGGTGAACCCGATAACCTCGCAAACGCTGCTGAACCAAATAGACCTGACGCGGATAGGCGACACGACGAACTGCGTTTACACAGGGCCGACCACGGTGAACAAACCTGCTGCGTTGCTATCATTGGATACGGCTTTGACCAGTACAGGTGCAATGGCCGTGGAAACATGGCTATATAACAGCGGCTCCGGGTGGAACCATACCCTGATGACCACCACCCACTGGCTATACCAGTTGACGATACAGAACAATGTATTGGGTATCGATATTTTCCCGAAAACTGACAATACGAGTATCCCTGCCGGGATATTCAGTCCGATGACCAGGCATTATAGGGTAACCATACCTGCTGCTATGTTACCATTAACCCCGTGGACACACCTAGTGGTGCAGGGCAGCACGGGCATAACCCACAGCGCGGTACCGCAAATTTGGCTGAACGGCACCAGCATGACGGTAACGGCCTCGGCAAGGCCATTGGGCAAGTTTAACGTAAGTGCCCGGACAGGCATATTGCAATACCCCGACAGCACCGGCATGCTAAAACACCTGCGCATATACCAAAGGGTAATGGGCAGCGGCGAGATACAGGCCAACGCCCAAAACAATTGTTTAAACCCAACGATGGCCTACCATATTTGGTACAGGTTTAACCTGCCCACACCCGGCAGCCCGACCACGGTGGACAGCACGACAGTTGAAACA
>Ga0206951_1014_pt2 | contig 36845 bp, 39 predicted proteins | sample Alteio_BWOrgHeat_38_FD_152974 | JGI IMG/M metagenome (GOLD analysis project Ga0206951, IMG submission 152974) | Enriched cells from forest soil in Barre Woods Harvard Forest LTER site, Petersham, Massachusetts, United States -... | ecosystem: Environmental > Terrestrial > Soil > Temperate forest >... | reverse complement strand
TTATAGAGCGCAATAGCGCGTTCATTGGATTCGCGCACCTCCAGATACACCATCATGGCGCCCTGCTGGCTGGCCATATCGATGGCATAGGTCAGCAATTGAGAGCCAAAGCCCTGACGCTGAAAGCGGGGATGCACGCCCAGATTGAGAAGATGACCTTCATCGCCACGGACAGAGATAATGACAAAGCCGATGATTTTAGCATCCTGTTCCAGCACCCAGCCGGGATAGCCAATGAGCAGGCAATCTTTGAAGATCCTGTCCGACCAGGGAGCGACTTGGGTGGCCTGTTCAATCGCCGCCACTTGGCTCAAGTCAGCTTCTTTCAATTTCCGTATCATATTTAACAGGATCCTTCCCTGCATTCAGAGTCATTATGTAGAGTTGCAGATAAATGGTTAGGTGTTTTTATACTAAAGCATTTATCAAGAACACCGTAGAACTTTTCTTAAAAACATTCCTGTGTAAGAAAGCGGATGCTGGGCAACGGTTTCCGGTGTGCCCACGACCACAACCTTGCCGCCTTTGTCGCCACCTTCCGGGCCAAGATCAATGATCCAGTCGGCTGTTTTAATCACATCCATATTATGCTCGATGACGACAATCGTATTGCCTTTGTCGCGCAGACGGTGCAGCACATTTAATAATTGATCGACGTCATGAAAATGCAGGCCGGTCGTCGGCTCGTCGAGAATATACAAGGTGCGGCCGGTATCGCGCTTGGAAAGCTCTTTCGCCAGCTTGATGCGCTGTGCTTCGCCGCCGGAAAGCGTGGTCGCGTTTTGCCCCAAAGCAAGGTAGGAAAGACCCACGTCGATCAAGGTTTGCAGCTTGCGGGCAATGGGGGGAATGGGATCGAAAAATTCGCGCGCATCCTCGACGGTCATCTCCAGTACTTGATGGATATTCTTGCCTTTATAAAAGATCTCCAACGTTTCCCGGTTATAGCGCTTGCCCTGACAAACATCGCAGGTCACATAGACGTCGGCCAGGAAGTGCATTTCCACCTTGATCACGCCGTCGCCCTGGCAGGCTTCGCAGCGTCCGCCCTTGACGTTAAAACTGAAGCGTCCGTCCTTATAGCCGCGTGAACGCGACTCGGGTACTCCAGCAAATAATTCACGAATGGCGGTAAAAAGGCCAGTATAAGTGGCTGGATTGGAACGCGGCGTCCGGCCGATGGGACTTTGGTCCACCACGACCACCTTGTCCAGGTATTCCAGGCCTTCGATGTCCTCATATGGCGCGGCCTCTTGCAGCGAGGCGCCGTTTAACAAGCGCGCGGCCAGCGGCGCCAAGGTATCGTTGACCAGCGTCGACTTGCCCGAACCGGAAACGCCGGTGATGCAGGTCATCAAGCCGATTGGCACATCGACGTGGATGTGTTTTAAATTATTGCCATGCACGCCTTTCAGCGAAATCGCTCGCCCACGCGCAAAAGGCAGGCGTTGCTTGGGAACAGCGATTTGCAGTTTCTTCGCGAGGTATTGCCCGGTCAGGGATTGGGGTTCTTTCATCAGGTCCGCCGGTGTGCCTTGGGCCACGATGTAGCCGCCGTGAACGCCGGCGCCCGGCCCCAAATCAATCACATGGTCAGCGGTTAAAATCGCTTCCTCATCATGCTCCACCACGATCACACTGTTGCCCAAATCACGCAGATGGTGCAGCGTCCGCAGCAGACGTTCATTGTCGCGCTGATGCAAGCCGATTGACGGCTCATCGAGAATATACATCACCCCCACCAGGCCAGAACCAATTTGACTGGCCAAGCGAATACGCTGTGCCTCGCCGCCAGAAAGCGTTTCAGCGCTGCGGCCGAGACTCAGGTACTCCAGGCCAACATCCATAAGGAACCTTAAACGGCTGGTTAATTCTTTGAGGATCTTGGTGGCGATTTCACCGCGATAACCCGGCAGCCGCAAACCCTCGAAAAACACCAGGGCCTTGTCAATCGGCCAGGAAACCATCTCGGGCAGGCTCTTCTTGGCCACAAAGACGAACCGAGCCGGCTTGCACAAGCGCGCTCCCTGACAGGTTTCGCAGGGTTTATTAATTAAATATTTACTCAATTCCTCGCGCACAAAATCGGATTCTGTCTCGCGGTAGCGGCGCTCCAAATTCGGTATGACTCCTTCAAAAGGATAAGTCTTTGAATAACGCTCGCCATTTTCACCACGATAAGTAAATTTGATTGCTTCAGTGCTGCCATTAAGAATGACTCCCTGGATTTTTTTCGGCAGTTTGGCAAAGGGCGTATCAAGGCTAAATTGATAATGCCGGGCCAGCGACTTCAGCATTTGGTGATAATAGGTATTACGCTTGTCCCAACCGCGCACGACGCCATCGGCTAAGCTCAGATCGCGGTTCACCAGCACTAAATCTGGATCAAAATATTGTTTCACCCCCAAACCATCGCAGGTGGAACAGGCCCCCGTGGGACTATTAAAAGAAAATAAACGCGGCGTCAATTCTGGAAGACTGTAGCCGCACTCCGGACAGGCGAATTTGGCTGAAAAAACTTGCAAAGGCCGCTTCGGCTCGTCCATAAAAGCGATCGCGGCGATTCCCTCAGCCAGGCGCGTCGCCGTCTCAAAAGATTCCGCCAGTCGCGTGCGCACGTCGGCACGCACCCGGATGCGGTCAACGATGACTTCAATGGTGTGCTTCTTGCGTAAATCCAGGGCCGGCGGCTGGTCTAACTCCACCAGCGCGCCGTCGATGCGCGCCCGGATAAAGCCCTGGCCGCGCAATTCCTGCATTAAGTCAACAAACTCGCCTTTGCGGTCGCGCACAACCGGCGCCAGAACCATGACCTTGGTTTCTTCCGGCAAAGCCAAAACCGTATCCACCATTTGACTAATGGTTTGCGCCTCCAGGATATGCCGGTGCTCGGGACATTGCGGCTGCCCGACCTTGGCAAAGAGCAAACGCAGATAATCGTAAATTTCCGTGATGGTTCCGACAGTGGAACGCGGATTATGCGAGGTTGATTTCTGCTCAATGGAAATCGCCGGCGACAGGCCTTCAATGTGGTCCACATCCGGCTTCTCCATCATCGACAAGAATTGCCGCGCATAAGAAGACAAGGACTCCACATAGCGACGCTGCCCTTCCGCGTACAGCGTATCAAAGGCTAAAGAGGACTTACCTGAACCGGAAAGCCCCGTCACCACGACCAGCTTGTCGCGCGGCAAGTCTAAATTGATGTTTTTGAGGTTATGGGTGCGGGCCCCGCGAATTTGAATTTGCTTCATGGTTTATTTTTATACAGTTAATTTGGATTTCCGATTATAGCAGAAGTTGTTCCCTTTAACGCGGGATTATATATCAAATGGGTATGGTTAGCAGGAACCGCTCTTTAGTCTACCCCCTTAATTGCTAATTCCCGCTCAGCCCCATTTCGGTTAGAATAGGTGCCCTATGAGCAACCGAATGACAGCCACCGAAAAACGGGCGGTGACCGCCCTCTCACTCATCATGGCCTTACGCCTGATCGGGCTATTTATGATCGTCCCGATTTTCTCCCTCTATGCCAAACAACTCAGCGGTGCCACGCCTTTGCTCATTGGCATCGCCTTAGGCATCTATGGCATTACCCAGGCTTTCTTACAAATCCCCTTCGGCCTGCTTTCCGACCGTATCGGCCGACGCCGAATTATCCTGCTTGGCCTGCTGCTCTTTGCCCTGGGCAGCATGATTGCCGCTTTATCCTCCTCCATTTATGGCGTCATCCTGGGCCGCGCCTTGCAAGGCGGCGGCGCGATTGGCAGCGCCCTGATGGCCCTGATCGCCGACCTGACCCGGGAAGAACAACGGACCAAAGCCATGGCCATTTCCGGCATGACCATTGGCCTCTCCTTCGCCCTGGCCATCATCGTTGGCCCCTTGTTGGCTCAATGGCTGCCCATCCAGAACCTCTTTTGGCTAGCCTTTATCTTCAGCGGCCTCGCGATCTTTATTCTCTACACCTGGGCCCCCAAGCCGCCTCGCCTGGCCTTGCAACCCGACACCGAGCCCGAGCTAAAACGCTTCCTCGCCCTCCTCAAAAATCCGGATTTATTGCGGCTGAACAGCGGCATCTTTTTCCTACACGCCATTTTCATGGCCAGCTTTGTGGCCCTTCCCATCAGCTTCAATAGCTATTTAGGCTGGCAGGGACAGGAACAATGGAAACTCTATCTGCCCATCCTGCTCATCGCCTTCGCGCTCAGTCTGGTTTTTATCGTCCTCGCCGAAAAGCAGCGCCGCGTGAAACCCTATTTCCTTGGCAGCATTTTCGTCCTGGCTCTGGCCGAACTCTTTCTCGGACTCTTCCCATGGAGTTTGCTGCTGTCTGCAGCCGGACTCTGCTGCTTCTTCACTGCCTTTTCCCTGCTAGAAGCCTTTCTACCCTCACTGGTTTCACGTACCGCGCCCGCCGCGCGCAAAGGCACAGCCATGGGTCTTTATTCCTGCTCCCAATTTCTCGGTGTCTTCGCCGGCGGCGTCTTCGGCGGCTGGCTCTATCAAAATGCCGGACTGCTCGCTGTTTTTCCTTTTGGCCTTACGCTCTGCTTGCTCTGGTTAGTCATCGCCTATAGAATGACTCCACCGCGATATCTCACAACTCGCATCTTTAACATTCAAATCGGCTCATGGCCAGAACTCGCCCACCAACTGCAGCGGATTCCAGGCGTGGCAGAAATGACCTTCCATCCAGAAGAAAAACGGGCCTATCTCAAGGTGGAAAGCCAGACTTTGCGGCACCCCGACTTTCTTCGGATAGAACAACTTTTACAACCTTCCCATCATTAAGGAGCTCATCATGGCAAAAGGCAGTGTGAATAAAGTAATTCTGATTGGCAATTTGGGCAAAGATCCCGAAGTGCGCTACACCCCCACGGGTTTAGCCGTGGCCAATCTGACAATGGCGACCACCGAAGCCTGGAAAGACAAGCAAACCGGCGCCAACCAAGAAAAAACCGAATGGCACCGCGTGGTTTTCTATCAACGCCTCGCTGAAATTGCCGGCGAATATCTGCGCAAAGGCTCCAAAATCTTCATCGAAGGCCGCCTGCAAACCCGCAAATGGCAGGACAAAACCTCCGGCCAAGACCGCTACACCACGGAAATCATCGCTGATTCCATGCAAATGCTAGATAGCAAAGGCGCCGCCACCGGCGGAAGCTACGAAGCCGCAAACAGCCCTGCCGCCGAAAGAACAGAAACCAGCAATGCCCCCACAGGCGCCCTAGCGACTGAACCGGCGATGGAAGGTTTCGACGACGACATTCCATTCTAGCGTCAAGTAAATATTATTTGTTAAATTAGAGATAAATAAATTACATACCATATCCCCCTTCCTCCACGCTTTTCGTGGAGAAAGGGGTTAGGGGAAAGAGGTACAAATCAAAGCTATTTAGAAGGTGGATTATCGGCTATCGACAACATGTTCTCAGAGATCACTCCCTTTGCAAGGACGGAGTTTAAATTTATGAATCAACAGCGCTGCGTATGGGTAAGCGACAATCCACTCTATATTGACTATCATGATCACGAATGGGGAGTTCCCATTTACGATGAGCGTTTATTATTTGAATTTTTAATTTTAGAGGGCATGCAAGCGGGATTAAACTGGCTGACCATTTTAAAAAAACGTGATAATTATCGCACTTGTTTTGATAATTTTGATGCTGAAATCATTGCGAACTATGATCAACATAAAATTATAGAATTGATGGGTAACGCAGGAATTATTCGTAACCGTTTAAAAATTGAAGCAGCCATTGTGAATGCAAACGCCTTCTTAAAAATAAGAATAAAACAAGGTGATTTCTCCAAATATATTTGGAAGTTTGTGAATGGGCAACCCATAAAAAACCATTGGAAGCACGCCAGCCAGGTTCCCACGACCACCTTCGTTTCAGATGCTATGGCAGCTGATTTAAAGAAACGAGGATTTAAATTTACCGGAAGTACTATATGTTATGCGTTTATGCAAGCCACCGGGATGGTGAATGATCATACAATAAACTGTTTTTCCTATAAAAAATAAGCCTAACTTTAATACATTACAATACCGTAAGCCATCTTAACTAGCAAAAGTCCAAGCATTGATATGGGAGGTTAGCGGCTATCTAGTGTATCATTTAGACTGCAATCAGAATTGAAAGTGATTTGCGAGTAGACAATCAACCATGGATTTAAAGGAGTAGCATGATTAACGGTGAAATAATGAAAACCCTTCTACTCCTAACCTTCGGCTTTATAATAATGCTCAATTGCTACGCAAAAGAACAAATTGTCTTAATTGCTGATCCAAAAGTATTAAACATAGCCATCCATGAAAACCATGAACCCCTGGTTGACCTGGTTACTCAAAAAGAAATTTCTTATGGCCCACCGCCAGTGCTGCCTCAGAATACAAATTACACCCAGGTGCGCAAAACTATTTACGAGAAGCTCAAACAAGCTCAAGCAAAACTACCCGATGGACTCCAATTTCGTCTTTATGAAGGCTACCGAAGCCTTGAGCTGCAGCAAAAACTCTTTCAAGAACGTTATGACCGTTTGCAAAAAGAAAACCCGCAATTAACGCACCAACAACTTTTCATAGAATCGACCAAATTTGTTTCTCCGGTGATTAATTTAGACGGCTCAAAAAATATTCCGCCCCATTCTACCGGCGCAGCCATTGATGTTTATCTGATCGATAAAAACGGAAACGTCGTCGACATGGGCATCACCTTAGATGATACGTATCGAGATTTATCGGGCATCTATTGTAAAACAGACTCTCTGGCTATTTCAGAAAAAGCGAAAACTTACCGCAAAATTATGGGAAAAGCGCTGGAAGCGGTCGGCTTTGTTAATTACCCGACAGAGTATTGGCACTGGTCCTACGGAGATCGTTATTGGGCGTATCAGACTCATCACAAATTCGCACTTTATGATACCGTACAAAAAGCTCAATAAAAACTTCGCCGTTCTTTCTTGAGCCTTAAACCTAACTGGGCTTGAGACGGACTGAAGCTTCCCCATAACAAAATCGATGGTGCTTGCCCTCCTCATCAAGGAGCAGCAAGTCGCCGTCCTCGCTGAGGCCTTGAGCCAGACCGGTAACCCAGCGCTGTGGCGTCTGAATCACAACCTCTTTTTGCAAAAGCAGGTCATGTTCACGGATGGCGGGCAAAAAAGGTTTGAGGCCCTTTGCTTCAAAAAGGACCAAGCCCTGGAAGAGTTCGTCCAACAAAAGACCAATCGCCCTGTTGCGTGACAGGGCTTTTCCCAGAATTTCCTCCACGCCAATCCAGGCGGGATTCTGATCTTGCGGCAAAGCGTGATTCAAACCCAAGCCAATCACCACCCAATTTTGCTGAGCTGAAACGCGAGTCTCCAATAAAATTCCGGCCAGCTTGCGTCCCGAAAATAATACATCGTTTGGCCATTTCAACCCCAAGGCGCCTTCGATACCGAGACCTTTGAGCATTTGGATCAGCAGAACCCCACAGACCAGACTCAAAGCAGAAAGACCGGGAAAAGCGGTTGGGAAAGCCCAGGTCAGCGAACAATAAATATTCGTGGCATAAGGTGAAAACCATTCCTTGCCTTGCCGCCCGCGACCCTGCGTTTGCTGTTCAGCGAGACAGACCCAACCGGATTCACGCTGGTTTGGCTGCTGTTTTCCCTGCAGCAAAAGATACGTATTCGTGGAATCAATCGAGCAAAAAATGTCCAATCGCGATAAATATGACCTACTTTGAGGTGGGATTGCCTCAATGATCTTTTTAGCATCAAGCAATTCGCGCTGTTCTTTCATAGTACAATTTTTTTATTGCATAAAGCATCAAAGGAGGTTAAATTGAACATTATTTCACACCCAAATTAAGGATAGCATATGAAGACTGCCCTATTATTAATCGAAATCCAAAACGATTACTTTCCAAATGGCCGGATGCCTATTGAGAAAAGTACCTACGTTGCGGCAAAAGGAAAGCAATTGTTACAAGCTTATCGTGCTCGTGAATGGCCTATCATTCATGTGCAACATATTTCGACGCGTGCTAATGATACCTATTTTCTGCCTTGCACAAAAGGCGCTGAGTTTCATCCAGACTTTCAGCCCGCCAAAGGTGAATTCATCGTTAAAAAACATTATCCCAATAGTTTCCGCGACACCACGATGCTCAGCGTACTCAACAAAAATCAGATCACGCATCTCACTATTTGCGGCATGATGACCCACAATGCGGTTGATGCGACCACGAAAGCGGCCTATGACAATGGTTTGCTCTGCACCGTCCTGCACGATGCTTGCGCCACCAAAGACCTGCACTTTAATGAAACTATTATCCCGGCTCAGAACGTGCAGCATTCTTTCCTAGCGGCTCTCGAACCAATCTACGCCTCTGTTTTAAGCACAGACACGTTTTTACAAATGATCAGCGTTCGCAGCACTGCCAGCTTGGCAATTCCCGCTTAGCCAAAATCTTTTCACTCCCTACTCCCTTTCCGAGGAGTAGGGAAAAGTAAGGAATCCAGCTTAATCGTGACCCAGCTCTCTCCGATGCTCTTTCAAAAGCTCGTCTTAAAATGGTTTGACTGCTTTGGCCGCCACAGCCTTCCCTGGCAACAAAACAAGACACCCTATCGCGTCTGGGTCTCTGAGATCATGCTGCAGCAAACCCAGGTCACGACGGTTATTCCCTATTTCGAACGCTTCCTCACGCGCTTTCCTGACCTCGCCTCGTTGGCCCGCGCCAAGGAAGATGAGGTGCTGCATGTTTGGACAGGCTTGGGATATTACAGCCGGGCACGCAATTTGCATCGCAGTGCGCAAATCATTCAAAAGGACTGGCAGGGAATCTTTCCCAATCAACTGGAACAAGTGGAAAGCTTGCCCGGCATTGGCCGTTCCACTGCCGGAGCCATTTTAAGCTGTGCTTTTAATAAAAAGGCCGCTATCCTTGATGGCAATGTTAAGCGGCTCTTAGCCCGTTTTCATGGCCTCACCGACCCCATTGATGACAAAAAAACGTTGGATCGCCTCTGGGAGCTAGCGGAAGAATATACACCCAGCAAACGCGTCGCGGATTATAGCCAGGTCATGATGGACTTGGGCGCTACTGTCTGCACCCCCAAGAACCCGCGCTGTTCGGACTGCCCTCTGTTGTCCTCTTGCCAAGCCCAGCAGCGGGGGCTGGTGGAACAGATTCCTTTTAAAAAGAAGAAGGCCAAGCTCCCTGTCCGCAAGACCACTTTTTTGATTCTGCAAAATAAAGATCGGGTCCTCCTGCAAAAACGCCCCTCCAGCGGCATCTGGGGTGGTTTATGGTCTTTGCCGGAAATTCCGGAAAAAGCCTCCCTCGCGCAAATTAAACGCCACTGTTTAAAACAGTTTCAACTTGAGATTAAACAAGGCCGCACGCTCAAGCCCTTTCGCCATACCTTTTCGCATTTTCATCTGGAGGTTCATCCGGTTCACCTGACGCTGGACCGCCCTCTCCCCAAGAACATGGCCAGCCAAACCCAAATTTGGTATAGTTTGCACCGTCCTAAAGCCCTGGGTCTTCCGGCCCCGATCCTCTCTTTATTAGGAGACTTGTCATGACCCGCTTTGTTGACTGCGCCAAGCTCAAAAAAAACGCTGAAGGCTTGGATAAACCGCCTTTCCCCACTGGATTAGGTCAAAAAATTTACGACCACATCTCGAAGGAAGCCTGGCAACTTTGGCTCAGCCACCAAACCATGCTGATTAATGAATACCGCTTAAGCTCCATTGACCCTAAAGCCCGGCAATTTTTGGGCCAGGAACTGGAAAAATTTCTGTTTGGCGATGGCAGCGAAAAACCCCAAGGCTATGTACCGCCTAAGGAGTAAAACAGGTAAATTTATTCTTGACTCCAAAGGCAGCAAGCTATTTAATATACCCCACCACATGGCCAGATAGCTCAGTCGGTAGAGCAGAGGACTGAAAATCCTTGTGTCGCTGGTTCGATTCCGGCTCTGGCCAATGGAAATGGCCATCTAAAATCAAGAAGTTAAAAGTCAGCACTCATCACCCTCCAATAATGCTAAATATCTCATGTAGAAGCAGTGTAGAAGCCTGAAAGCCAATAATCATTGTCTATAATTACTAATGGGGATCTACCATCCCCGTGTCGTCCAAGGTAGGGACGGCTAGATAGATAATGCTTGGGGGCTCAGAGATTGCCTTTTAGAGTACAAGCAGTCTATCGATTCGGTAACTGAATGATCATAAGCTTACCGACGGCGTAGCAACGCGTCGTTATATAAGGCGGTGAATTGGGTGTTCACCCGCGGGTGAATTTAATCGAGGTGTTTATGATTAAATTTACTTTAACAGTAGAAATAGATGTCAAAACAACCAGCCAACTTCTAACGATCTTGATCCTGGCTGCAAAAATTGCTCTATTGCTACTTTAACCTGGTAAGGGCGAAAGCCCTTACCGCTCTTATTCGCAGATCAGTTAATAAAGATGAGAATGGAGCGATTGAGAATAAGAAGAAACATGCCAAAAACAAATAGTAGCCAGTACCACTTAGCGTATCTGGATTCGATGATTACCGATTCAGGTGGGGGTGGCAACCTATATTCACTTAGGTCAAGTAATAAGAGTGTTCCAGCAATTAATAAAGAAGCGAGAGAGCCTACCTCTAAAATTTCTAATGAAATATAGTTTGTTTGAATCGCGTGAGTTCCAATAAAAGAAAGAATAGCGAAAATAAGGCCTGCAAAAAACATTTTAAATCTAGCTATCAAAGTTGCTTGAGCAACTCTATCATTTGATTGCGCGATTATAGCTGCATCTCTCATGGGGTACCTTCTTTATTGCAATTTATTCCGGGTTTTTGAGCTGGCGCAATGGAGGTAACAGATTAGAGGGGTCGATATTTAGGGTAAACGCAATTTTGATTAGAATCTGAAGTGACATATTTTGCTCGCCACGTTCCACCCTGCCCATATATGTCCTCGCAAGCCCAGCTTCAGCAGCAAAGGATTCTTGAGAATAACCGCAGCTAGAACGGATTTCCCTTATTTTTTTTCCTATCTTAACTAAATTCTGGTGTCGTTTATACATTATTTTAGTTAATCGCATGGCACACAATGAGGCTACACACAATAAGTGGCATTTTAATTGGGCATGATGTATCATTATGCGCGTCAAATGGATATTAATTGCGCAATCCATCATGTGAATTAATGATGAGGTTTATGAGTTTAAGGAGGTAAATTGAAATTAAATTATTGAGGTGAAATTATGAGTGCATGTGAAATTCGTTTAGACGAGGATATCAAGCTTGATCACAGCTTAGTTCTTTCAATTATTGAAAAAGTGTTTGATGAGTCAATTGAGGAAGTCGAACGTTACCAAGAGCATGTTGAGTTTCTTAAGGTTTATAAAGAAGTGTTCCTGGACGAGTTTGATATCATATTGCAAGCGAAATTAAGAGAGCTTGGCAAATAAATGACAGGTTCATTAAAGATGGTCGTGTTCGTATGATGGCTGATAACTTTATTAAAAATATTCGTAAACGCTTAAATATGACCCAAGAAGAATTTGGAAAAATGTTAGGGCTGAGGCAGGTTTGCATCTCGTCCTGGGAAAGGGGGAGATGTAAGCCAAATACGTCCAATGCGGTCGAAATTATTAAATTGGCTGCAAAATATGGGATTCAAGTAACGCTTGAGGATTTATTAATATAAGCAAGCTGTAACTAACAGGTTATGTTGGGGGTGGGGACTGAGGGCAAAAAATTTAATCTTTTTCCAACTCAGCTTCTTTGATTGAGTCCCGTTGGGAGTCGATAAATTGCGTTAGTTCCTTGGCTTCATTAATGGACATGTGCCCAGTGGTGACTGCCATAGTAATATTTTCTGCAATTTTAATTATATTATCTGGCGAGTCCAGGTGCCCAACGGGTAGCTCAAACGTTATGGTCTCATCTTGCTTTAAGCGTGGGATTAGACGCTCGATACATAGTTTCATGGCGGTTGGATCACCAGCCTTTGCCATATCGATCAGTTTTTCAACCAAATCTTTCGCATGATCATGAAGAAGAGAGCGCATCTGTGCGCGACAGTCGATGATGCCACGTGGCCGGCCATTGGGGTTCCCTGATTGCCCTGGTAGAAATGCCATTGATCTCTCCTTGATCTGATCAATCCTATTATAATCAAAATATAGTTTTCTGTTTGAGCAACTAAAGATTAGCAGCTTTAGCAAAATTAGCAGTAAGTGGTATTAATATTTTATTTCTAATATTAAAAGCATTTCAAAGTAAATAGTAATAAATAAAAGAACACTTTTCAATTTTCATGATAGGCTGTTGCTAATCCTGCTAAAGTTGCTAATCATTTTCTTACCCTCCATGCCTCTTTTCGGAGGAGGCCTTCAACCATTACGCCGTTTTCTAAAGGAATGACCCAATTGTGATCTTGTAAAATTCGCATGATGCTTCTAGCAGTTTTAGGGTCTCGAATAGAATTTGGGCCATACTGGTATATCTCCACCAGCGAAATTTCTTTCTTATTTTGATTGTGAAGCCATGATAATAGCATTTCGGCTTGAGTAAGCTCCGGGTCGGCCATGTTGGCGTTAAACAGCCGAAGTGCTTCGTTTAGATAATACTTTGCTAAGATGATACCGGACTCCATGTTGTAGGTACTGATTTCAGCGGCATGAATATCGTTGAAGAGCGAGAGAATGCCGGCGAGTCGAATAGCGTGTTCCGGCGCTTTATTTGCAAATCCACGTATTGTGCTAAATCGACGACCATCGCCAAGCTCGCTCTCAACTTCATCATGAAATTCAATGAAAGCACTTTTCGCTCCGTTGGATAATGAAATTTTTCGAGGAGAAAGCTCATTTTGTTTGTTCTCGGCCAGAGGTAAGGGTGCGAGTAAGGCTTCGTTCATTGTGGCTATACATTTTTTGAACTCATCCGCGATAGTTATATTGATTTCTTTATACAGCCGACCTCCTGCGGTTGAGAGGGGGTAACTAATAAGGCATCTAGATGTTAATCCCTGACCAGTCAAAATAGGGTTTGATAACATCATTTGAGCCACATTAGGCTGTACCATCAGGTGAAATGACACACGCTTGCCATAAAGCAAAACATTGGCATCACCGACTCTAATGCGGGTAGTTGGCTTTCCATCCCAAAGTCCGCTCATTCCTGCCGCTGTCTTTAAAATATTGTCATTGTTCATGCCATGGCCGCCAACGAATCGACCACCCTCATCACTAAATAAACCTACAGAAGGTTGTCCAGTTGTAAGGAGTTTGATTAACCCTTCATAAGTTGGCTCATCCATTAAGATGATTGGATCAACAGGTCTTTGAGGTGGCTCACCAATAGCTGCATTGGCATTTTTCCGGGCTTCGTAATTCTGGGCTTTTTTTAGTTGATATTTTTTTTCTGCTTCATAGGCTTCCATATCGGTTTGCCAACGAAGGTAGATTTTTTCATGAGCCCGTCGAAGTTTATTTTGGTAAGCCCGGATGGCTTGTAACGCAATATTGTCAACGGCAGTTTTGCGCTCGCCAGATGTGCCGATGGTTATGAAAAATTCCGATAGTGGGATTTCACGGCCATCAATGACGGCATCGGCATGGCCTTGAACCGCTAGAGCAGCGGCAGCTAGTACACTTTGCCCGCATATGCCATCAGGCGCTTGTATAGCGTTCATAATGGCTCTAACGCATGGCGCCAGGATGTCACCCAGGGCTTCAATCGGAAATGGCTCGGCCGGTGAGAGGCTACGCTGTAATGGAATGGGATCACCATATAGGCTGCTATCCGTGTCCTCGGTAGCCTCTCCAGCCATTGAGTTAATTGTTTTCGCGCTCATTGGTAGCCCCCTCCAATAGTAGATCATTGAAGTCTGTGCCGGGTGTTGGAGGCATAATGCGCTTGACCTTTTTTCCTTCATTTTCAAGGCGCCTTGCTAGCTTGATGCCAGCCCTTTGGCCCGTCCCTGACAGATCGTTATCGATTAGTACAAAGATATTTTCAACAGTTCGCGGGATAATGACATTTTCTAAGCCATGCGCGTTAATCGTTGCCCACACGGGGATATTTGTTGCCACATAAAATGACAGAGCAGTTTCGATACCTTCCGCAAGTGCTAAGGTGTTTCCAACTATTTCAAATAATTTTATTGCTGAACCACGAAGTGCCCCGGATTTGATTGGCGTCATTAATTTTTTAGGCTCATCCACGGCTGCTTTGCCGCCACTATGATTAAGGTATGTTCTATGCAAGCATACATTTTTATTGTGATGATTTTGTATGAGAGCCAGCATTGCCGGAAAATCTTCAAGGAACTCGTTAGACGCATCAAAGTATGGCAGTGAAGGGTGATACCTTAGGTGGCTCGGAAAGCTCGATAAAATGATTCCACGAGCCTTTAAATAGGTATCAACCGGATCATTTTTACTGATAGGCTTTGTTGATTGCCATGTTAAATTTAATCTTTGGCGATTGCGTTCAAGATTAAATGGTAAAGATTTTTTTTCGTGATCAATCTGTTTGTAAGGTTTAGGTATGAAATATCCTGACTGACTTGGATAAACCCCTATTATCTTTGAAATCATGGATAGTGTGTATTGAAAATTCCACTGATGAAAGAGGCGAAGCAATGTTACACCATCTCCAGAGCCGCATTTGCTACAGATAAATGTGCCACGGTTCTTGTCATCAAAACGAAATCTATCCTTGCCGCCACATACAGGACAAGGCCCATGTTTATTTTTTAGGTGGCCAGGGGGAATCCCTAAGGATTCTAAAATCTCAGCCCATCGGCCCCTGGCTTTATCAAGCACGCAATTTTTATTATAATTTCCATAGCCTGATCTTATACAAAATCCCCCCATCGCTGGAACGATTCGGGGGTTTTTGTTTTTAGGAAGCATGATCACCTCCGGCTACTTTAGATGCCATAGCAATAATGCCCCATTCATCTCGAGAACATCCTGGATTAAGAGAAAATAAGGCTGAATGAGCATGCTCAATTTTAGCCATTTAGCACCCCACACTAGCTTCACTGGTCGATAAAACTAATTGATGGCTTTCTATCCAGGCTATAACATCGGATTTGCGATAAAGGATTTTGCCAGAGCATTTTCTGTATGGGATGCCCCTGCCGCGCCATCTATCACATTGGAGAGTTTTGATTGATCTTTTTGCAATAAGAGAAATTGTCTCTTCGCTAAATAACGCTTCCAGTGGAGAGATCCAAAATAAACTGGTCAGCTCTATGTCAGATTTCTTTATTTTTTTCGCCCTTACCTTCCTTGTAGGGACAATGCTTTGCAAAGTCACACCCATTTTTCTACTCCTTCAGAAAAACATGATTAGAAAATATGGGTATAACTTAGAAAGAAATAATAATCACAGAAACGAAATTGAAATATGACCTTTCAAATTTGTTTCTGTGGTCTTTGTAGGATTTTTTTATAATCACGCCAACATCGCTTGGCATACTCTTCTATAGAGCTATTTTCTCCTAAATCAATAAAGCACACTTCCTTCAGAATGGGATGCAACCCTATAACGAATAGATGAAAATTACCCATTATTTTTTCTTTTTCTCGATTCCACTCACAAATAGGCTTCTTGCCCGTTCCTTGTTCATATAGCCAGCCGAGGTGAGAAATAAACCGTTGTGTAAGAGATTGTGATTCTTGTTTTTTTAAGGAGATCTTCTCCAACCTTGAACATGCGCCAGAAAGTTTAGCTATATTTTTTTCATTGTCGGTTATCCAACCTTCGACATGGTGTATCAAGTTTACGCCTTGTAGTTCTTTTTCTGTAAAAATCGGCAAGGTGTAAATTTTCTCAATTAAATGTGACCTGCCGTCTACGCCTAACTTTTCCAATAAGCCAGGAATTTCACTCATGCCATTCAGCTTATTTAATATCTGCCCGTATATTTTTCTCAACTGGCTTGGTGGCTGAGATCGACGCATAATTGATATTTCACTGACGTACCAATTGAGCGAATCTTGCAAAGCTGATAAAAGATTAAATTCAGCTTTAAATCCAAATTTAATTTTTATCTTACCAATTTTTTCGAGCACTGATACTGATGGATTAATAGATAAATCATGGCAAAATTCAGGAATTGAACTCTTTGATTGATTCTTTTTTGATTGCGAAGATATAAGCAGTTTAATTTTATTTTGCTTCCATGCTTTGGCTATTTCTTTTTTCAAATTGCTCGATTTATTTTGCTTTTTATTCGAGCTATTTTTTATTTTGGCCTTGCTCATTACTCTACCGCCCATTTTTTAAAAATAGTGACCCTATTGCTGGCGTCAGCAATAGGGTCATATACCATTTGCCTGACCTCAGGAAGATGGTTAAACCTGTAAAGAAAAACAGATCATTTTGTTGACGTCAGCAATATGATCGTTTATTGACCGTTCTCTTTCAATCTAAGTAATTACTGCCAACTGTGCAGCGGCTGCTGCATAATTGGCGAGAGTAGCGGTGCTCAGTGGCATAACATCTTATTTTAGATATATGCAAGATAGATGACCGCCAAAATCTTGCTGGCCTTTATGTAAAGCACGACGACAGCTAAAAAACCTTTCGTCAGCATAGGTGTCTAAGGCGGCTTTCGATGAAATAAATTTCAAATTGCATCTTTCCAAACGCTCCCTAACATAACCTAATAAATCAAATTGAAAATAATTCGCCTTATTTCCTGCCTTAAAAAATAAGCCATTTTGCTTATCATCTTGCAAAAAATTATCATAAAATTCTTGTCCAACTTCATAGGACGACTGGGAAATACAGGGGCTGATTGAGGCGGCTATTTGTTGATATTTAGCTCCCAGTGAAACCATTTTTTTCAAGGTGTCCTCAATGACACCACTTTTTGCACCACGCCAACCCGCATGAGCCAAGCCTATTACCCCCTCTTGCTCATCTACAAATAAAACAATTGGACAATCAGCACTATCTGAGCCTAATACTATTCCACGCAGTTTAGTAACCATACCATCTGCTTGTGGTTTATTTTCCTCTAACCAAGGAACATCAACTATTGCTGCAATATTGGTATGAGCATTACGCACAGTCACAAGTGAATTTATTTCAAGACCGAAATAGGCCATTGCTCTACGTCTATTTTCATGAACACAAGCCTGGTCATCAGGACTGGCAAAAGCGCAATTTAATGAATCATACCACCCTTGACTCACTCCGCCGTGGCGCGTAAAGAAGCCATGCTCAATCGAATTTATTTTTTCAAGAATTGGGTCTTTTATCATCTCAATCATATTGATAGCCTAAAATAATATTTAATTGATTGTCTTTAGGTATACACCAGTAACATCGCTATTTTCTTCAACAACAGCAATAAGTTCAAATCCATATTTTTCATGAAATAAAATCGATCTTTTATTCTTAACAAGGAAATGGGCTATTTGCGAAATAATATAATTATTATTTTCTGAATGGGCATGATGCAAGATCGACTGCATCAGCATGTGTCCAACCCCCTTTACACCATCTACTTTGGCTATCTGCTTAAGATATAAAATTTTTGATGCAGCAAGCTTACTCATATCCGGCTGTGAAGCTAAATATGATCGAAGATCAGTCATCATTTTAATGTCACAACAAATGGCAAAGCCGATGATCTGATTGTTAGCTTCAGCTACCAGCACAAAATAATTTTCCTGGTCTAAGATAAATGATTCTATGTCTTTTATGGTATGCGGATAGATCAAAAATCCTTGTGACTCCAATTGATCATCTTGCAGTTTTGATGTGATTAAGCTTTGCTCAATGATCCTGGTAATTTCAGAGGCGTCTAATTGTCTAGCCTGCCTAATATTGATCGCCATAAGTTAACAGCCTTCAATTCGAAACAATTCAGAAAAAGTATGAGCATTATAACTGCACTAAATGCTATTTCAATATAAGCTTATTTGTCGACGTTTTGTCGACAACTGAGACCAACCGCGCAAATAAACCATACCTTAAATAATTAGGCATTCACCCCTGCCGATCAGTTGTACGATTTTCCCGTACAACTCAATTAATCCCCAAAAGAAACCATTTTGTTGACGCCAACAAAATGGTCATTAATTCTGCTCAATATAATGAGCATTTATTTCTCATCTATCAATTTACTGGCCTTAGGGTTCAGATAATTCCCAGAAGAGATGACTTTTTTCCCCGTTCTTTTTTCCAATGCCAGCCTGGCCTTTTTAGCGATACCCCCACCCTCCTTTCCCGCAGCCTTATTTTCCTCCATCCCTGTGGCATCTATGCTCTCAGCAATTTGTCTGGTAGAAAGCTCAGCAAGAGCAGTAAAAATCAGCTCTGCTTCACTCATATGGTCACGCAGATTCTGTGTTTTTAATCCCTTGATGTTTTTATGCTCCTTAACGCTTATTTCAGCCCACTCTTGGTGAATAATGTTGGTCAGTATGGCAAATTCATCACCTTCCTTTATGTCATGCTCCTTCCAATAGTCAGTCAGCTTATTGCGGGTTTCTTGCCCCAGCATTCGCTGTTGAATCCATTTTTCGCTACGGCCATACTTTTTCCATGTTTCTCTGGCTCTATCCAATGATTTTGATGGGTCGGCCATTTCCTGGATTCGTTCGTAACCTACCTTAGCCAGCCATAGTTTGATTGGCTCAGCCTTGGGGCTAGGTATGGATTGCACTAAGCGCAGTAATATTTCGGCACTTGCCACATCGGTCAAATATTGCTTACCATCGGCAGCCTCCATTTTCAGTCGGTGACAATTTGTCACCGACTCATTTCCTTCTTTTTTAAGGCGTTCTTTCAATTTATTCCAATATTTTCGGGCTGTTTGATAATTAGCCTGTTGTATTAAAACCTGAATGATATCAACCACCGAGAAATACCACATTTCAGTTTTTTCATCGTACAAACGGCGGATTTTATAATCTTCGAAAATGGCTAAATGACTTTTCATAACACTTCTCCTGAAATAATTTACTCTAAAATAACTATCCTGCTCTCAATAGAAACACCAACTGGCCTCTTTACCTACCGTCGACAATTTGTCGACGGTTCAATTTTTCAAAGGGGAGTGGCAATTTGCCACCCCTCTTTGGGTTAGGCATTATTTTTTTCAACTGGTTACGACTTGTAACCAGTTCACTATCCTAAAAAATCATTTTTCTGCCGTCGGAAAAATGATCATAGTGCTTCACTCAACAACAAGGGGGGGGACAATTTGTCCCCCCCCCCCCTTTAAATTCAAGCATTGCTCGTTTTCAAATAAATGACCGTTCCCTCCTTCACCCCCATGCTTCTTAATAGATAATCCGTAATCTGCTGCATAGGCTTTCGCAGACGCTCAACATCAATGACCAAATAGCCCGATGTCACGTCATGATTCATTCTGTGATTGAGTAAACGCTTGAGGGCATAAGCCGCTATATCAAGGCTTTCTGCGGTGGTGATAAACGTTCTGCGGAGGTCGTGGATGGTAAATTCAACTCTCGACAACTGTACCACATTCAACATGGCCTTTCGAGGTTCCGTTATATGGCCGCTGCCGCTGTCGGCGGGAAAAACAAATTCACCGCGCTTTGTCACCTGTCTGCGGCGCGCAAAGAGCTTCTCAATAAAATCAGACATTGGCAACGTGTGGGGGTCTCTATTTTTGGTATCGCGTAAAGTAAAGGTCTTGGCCTTTAAATCAACATCCTCCCAGCGCAAAGAAGCTGCCTCAGTGCGTCTCATCCCTGTAAACAACACCAACAAAAAATAGTCCTGCCACATTTCAGCCTGGTCACTAGGATAATATTCCGACAACCGCATCAATCCCTTATGCCAATCCGCAAGCTGATGCTGCTTAATAACAGTTTGCCGCCGGTCAATACGATACCAACTACGGGCATGAGAAAGAAATTTAACCGGATTGGTCAGAATAAGCGCGACGCCCTCATCAGTTTGATATTGGTTGATTGCAAAATTGTAAATTGCCCGTAAAAGACGCATAGCAAGGTTAGCGCGAGCTTTACTATTACTATCCCCATACTGCGTATGGCGTTTAGCAATCATTTCCTTACTAATATTGGCTATGGTTTTACCCATCCAATCTGGCACAACCTGGTTGAGAACCCTGTGATAATCGGTAATCGTCGTTTTCTTGAGTGATTTACGCGCCTTTAAATAGTCCTCGAAAGCTTGCCTAAGAGTGATACCCTTGGCTTTTTGTACTTTCTTCTCAGCAATAGGGTTAGCGCCCCTAGCAATACGCCCTAAAAGGCTCTGGGCTTCTTTACGTGCCTCCTCTGCAGTCAACTTGCCATATTTGCCTAAGGTCATCCGGCGCACCTTATTGCCGATCACAGTTTCCACGACAAAACTCTTAACACCACCGGCAGTTACCCGCAATGCAAAGCCCTTTAACTGCTCGTCGCGGTAAAAAATTTGATCTTTGCCAACCGGCGGGAGTGCCTTATCAACGATAGCCTTGGTTAACTTCATTCTCACACCTCAATTTCTCATGTAGAATCCATGTAGAAAGAATATCTAGAACAGATTAGAAAAATTTAGGATGGATTATATAAGTTAATATCATGACTGTATAGTATTTTATGAATTCATGAGAACAAAGTAGAAATATTTAGAAGTGTTATAACTAGAACTGAAAATCCTTGTGTCGATGGTTCGATTCCGGCTCTGGCCAAAGAAAATAACACAAGAATCAAATAGATAAAAAGCCTCGAAAAATAGACATAAAGCCCTGCATTTTTTGGTAGACTATAGTAGGAAAGATAAAATATTCTTAAAATAAATTCAGCGCGAAGTTACCAAGGAACCCCCATGACAACAGCATCTCCAAAACCTAATCTTCAGCTTGTTTACGTATCTGATATCAAACGCTCAACAGACTTTTACAAAACACTTTTCAACGCTGAGCCTGTATTTTCTAGTCCACGCTATGCGGCATTTTCTGCCGGAGGCGACGCGATATTTGCTATTTGGACAGGAGGGACAACCCCAGATATCTCTGCTCCACGGTTCTCTGAGATCGGCATTATGCTGTCATCCAATGAAGAAGTAGATGGCCTCTTTAATGAATGGCAAAAGAACCCTGATATCAAAATCATACAAAAACCTACCACGGAAGTTTTTGGCCGCACCTTCCTCGCCGCAGACCCCGATGGACATGTGATTCGAGTATGTCCTTTAGATTAAAAGCTATTGGCTAGCAAGAAGCAAGCCGATATGATGTTTAAGATTCTTTGCCAAGCGGCTTAGAACATACAGAGGCTTCGACCGCTGAGCCAGCTTAGCAAATCAGCGGTCGCGAATTAATGCTTCCTTGCTCATTATGTTTGCTGCCACAATCTTTTATTTTTTTGGGTGGTTTTTCCCCAGCTTTATTATATTTGACCTCTGCGCCATAACCCCAGCACGTAACGCACTAAGATCGTTCGCAATCTGATAAATTTCTTTACTGGTTATTTTTTTAGTTATTTTCTTTTTACGATCAACCTGAATAGCCAACGCTATTGGCGTTTCACGGCGCTTGAAAGTGGCTTGAATCGCACTAGTAACCTTTCTGGCTACCACCTTATGTGTTTCGGTCGAACGAAGAATATGGATAATTATTAAACAACATGATAACATCACTTCAATATAAGCGCATAAAATCGCGGGTAGTCGCATGAATAATTTTCATAATACAAGCATACAGTTACGTCAATATCGTGCCGAGAACGCCGCGCACTCACACGAATTTTATCAGTGGGTGTTACCAATACAAGGATCTCTAGAATTAGAGATTAGCAAAAAAGCAGGGTACGTGACCCATAATCACGCTGCCTTTATTCATCCAGGCGAGACTCATTGCTTTGCAAGTCTTAGTGAAAATGAATTTTTGGTACTGGACGCAGGAATCGATCACCGCTGGATGAGTAGCATAGACATCCCTCCTTTCTGGAACCTGACCCCAGCTTTGCAAAACTATCTGCAATTTGCCAAAACATATTTAGCGCAGCAAACAAATCAAGGGGTTAATGAAGCCCTTGTTCGAGATTTTCTGCTCAAACTACTCGCGCAGCATTTTCTCTCCCCTTTCGATAAAAAAATTCAACGGGCAAAAAACTGGATTGACATCCATTTTTCTGAGCCCATGAACATTAAAGAGGTCGCTCATGTAAGTTGCCTCAGTAACAGTCAATTACAGCGGCGATTTCGACGCGCCTTAGGGCAAAGTGTCGGAGAATATTGGCGCAGCGTCCGCTTGCAGCAGGCAAAACTCTTACTCAAAGCAGGCATTGGCTCTATTGAACAAATTGCCTTGCGGGTCGGCTATGAAAGCGTGGCTGCTTTTAGTCGTAGTTTTTCACAGACCTACGGTGCTCCCCCCTCCAAATGGCAAAATGACTCTAACAGCAAAAAATCTGCGTCTCCAAGCTAACGCCGCCTATAAAGCTGCATGCTATACTAAAAGTCTTCTATCCAATCAGGTGAGCTATGAAAACCATAAGCTGGGACGATTTTGAAAAAGTTGAGTTGCGCGTTGGCACTATCCTTTCTGCTAAAGTATTTAAAGAAGCACGTACGCCTGCTTACATCGTGGAAGTCGATTTCGGAGAAGAAATAGGCATCAAAAAATCGAGCGCACAAGTCACAACTCTCTATAAACCAGAGGAATTAATAGGAAAGCAAATCATCGGCGTAGTAAACTTTCCACCTAAGCAAATTGGACCCATGAAATCAGAGTTTTTGTTGACAGGATTCTATCGTGAGGATGGCGTCGTTCTAGCGGTTCCCGACTTACCTGTAAAAAATGGCAGTAAAATTGGCTAAGCTTCGGAGCATCAAGCATATGCCCCTGCAAACCAACTTCTATTTAATCATCACATTCTTTGGGTCTGCTTCTTATCTCGTTGGTCTGTGGAGGATGCTAACCAATCAATACTCGCCAAGTACGTTTAGCCGAGTAGTTTGGGTTCTCCTGGCTATCAACAGCTTCGCTGGCGTGATTTTAAGCCACAGCAGCTCAACATCCATTCTTCTCGCCGCCATTTTACTGGTAGGCAATAGCGCTATTTGTATCGCAAGCCTATGGAAAGGCAGCAGAGAAATCGGACAACTTGAATACATTTGTATAGCCTTATTGGTAATAAGCGCACTCGTCTGGATCTTCTTTAAAGCACCACTGGTGAATCTGGCCTTGAGTCTCTTTGGTCATTTTGTCGGCGCCTGCCCTACTTATAAAAAAGTACTGCGCCATCCTAAAAGTGAGGACTTCGCTTTCTGGCTATTGTTTTTTATCGCCAGTTTACTAAGCATTTTTGCCTGTAATTTCGTTTCACTCACCGATATAATGCTGCCTCTCTATTATACCTTGTTCGATGGTAGCATCGTTTTGCTAATTCTGCGGAAAAAAAATAGCATTTTTCTAAAAAGGATTGCCGACTAAGCCTTCACTTGAGTCAAAAATTGTTTACCTTCCTTCACTATTTTTAAGGCATTTCTAATGCTCGCTGACTGCCTGAGCCTAAGGAAACCATTTTTCCGACGTCGGAAAAATGGTCCTCAATGGTATGACCTGAATTTGAACAGGCATCTTTCGCCTTATCTATTACCTTTACAAAATCCTTCCAATCTTCATATCCAAAAAGCTTCTACAAGTCACGTGCGCACCCAAACTCAAAACTATCTTCAATTTGGGCTACACTCTCAAATTAGTGATACTCCATTATTAAAACTTCCTAAAATAAATTTATTTTCTCCGCAAGGCATATACAGCCGCAACACCAACGGCAGCAATTACTACACCAGCAGCTATAGCCTTCCTGTTAGTGCTCCAAAATTCAAATAAATTTCTTTCAGACTTGTTTAACTTTCTTAATTCTGCTAAACGAGAGCGTACATCTTTAATTTGATTGGCATCTTGAGCACTAGGCTCAGGTGCTGTTGGGAATGCTTTCTTATAATGAACCAAAGCTCTTTCAAAATACTCCGTTGCCATTTTAATATTCTTCAACCCTACAGCAGTTCGACCCAACCACACATATACATCTCCAAGCCTCTGATCATCCGCTTTATTTTCTTTCCTACCAGCAAGTGCCCCTAATAATAATTCTTCAGCGTTTCTAAACATATTTTGATAATCGGCGCTACTCTTATCATCCTCAGTGTGTTTATAGTGTTTCTCTGCCAACTCACAAAGAATCATGCCACGATGAAATTGATGGGATTGCCAATCATGAGATCGACGTTGACCCGCCTCGATGATGTTTTTCTCCTTAAAAATAGCTTTATAAAGTTGGGTTGTTTCTTCGAGAACTTTTATTCCCACTGCTGGATCTTGATTAGATTTCAAAGCTGCTTTAATCAGCGATAATCCATAATAATTATATAATGCCGGTAAAGAGCCTCTTAACTCTAAATTGCTTTCTTGATTTGTGAAATCAAACGCCTCTTTAAAAATTTTAGCTGCAGCAATATAGTCCTGTTTTTTCAAATGGACTAACCCCATATTTCTTAAAAGATTACTCTTTAACCAAGGCGACTGGGCTAAACCGATTGCTATTGTATACTGACTAAGCGCACCATCACAATCATTTAACTCGCGTTTCTGCGTGGCAATCATGTAATGGGCGGAAGCAATAATTTCATTACTTCGTTTATCCAACGTTTTTTCTTCTTCTAATTTTAATGCTTCTAAAGAATATTTTATGACAGACGGCCAATCACCTATTTCTAAAAAAGCAAGGCCGATGTCCACATAGTCAGCGCTGTCCAGTTTTTTTTCCTCCAGCAGCGCTGTCGCTTTGGTTAATTCTTCGTCAATGCAAGGTTGTAACCTAAAATGACTCGGAATGATCCTCGGATTGGGTCGCTTAGGCATTTTCATTAATCCTAATTTTGGATGTTTGAGGTTATAAACATATTCATTCAGCCCTGCATAGGAAGCTTTTTCTTGCTCTGGAAGTTTCTCATAAACGGCTTGAGCCAGTTTTGGAAGATCGGCAAAAACAAAATAATCTACATGGTCTTTCGTATGAGTTTGATTGTAAATGCCAACAACTTTATCCAGTAGTTTGGCTGCCTGGGGATAATTTTCATTTTTGCAGCAATAGTTGGCATAAGCGAGAAAATGGTTCGCGGCATAATGATTTCGGCTGCAATCTCTTTTACTCCAATATTCCGAGATTTCTTCAAATATTTCACCCGCCTCTCGTGTCCTATCTCTTTGAGCATTTACAACCTGAGCCAAGGTATTTTTAAGGCGAATATATTGCTCATCTAAGGAATCGATAGACTCATAAAAGGTTAACGCGGCTCTGTAATACCTTTCCGCAGTGCCAAATTCACCGTTGTCCCGATAAATGTGGCCAATAACGATTTTTGCGTAAGCAGCTTTTTTCCCGTATGCTTTAGTTCCGACTTTTTCTTCTTGCTCAATTACTTGATTACAATATCCAAAAACTATATCTGTATCCTTTTTATGGCCTTCTTTTTGCATTTTTATTTGATAGGCATAGGCAAGATCATTGTAAAGGGAGGCCATTTCTTCCGCATTTAAAAAAGATAGTTTCTTATGCAGATTTTCTGCGACAGTTAATCTCTTTAATGCATTCTTGTGGTCTCTTGCATAATGCAGATAATAGGTGCTTAGTTTATAGAGTAATTGGTAATATGCTTTATTGTGCTCCACATCATCGAAAATAAAACCATCAGGAATTTCTTGTAAAAAACTCTCAATTTCAGGAATCAAAGAGAGATTTGGTGCGGCCGTTTGCGATTGATTCCAATCGTAATCAAATTTACTGTGCAAAGATAAAAGTTTTTGTGCGCGAGTCAGCATTCTAGCCTCTTTATTAATGTCTTTTTAACAAGCCTAAAAGTACATCATTGATAGTGGGATTTCAACAGCAGCAACTACACCGATCGGCTGTTGGGAAGTGGTGTTATAAACATTATGTTTTTTCTTGTTAGAAGATGCTTTGGCAGCATCCCACTCGAACGTAACATTTTTAATTATATGCGGCGTTGTTGAATAAAACATATTTTGTACAAGACCCCCTCCACAAAAGGCGTGGAGGAAAGGGGACTTTAACGGGAAATCCGCTTTATTCAACAACGCCATTATATGCCTTAATTAAATGTTTAAGAAAAGGCTTACCCCTAAGCAAGTACGTACAAGTACACGCCCACGTTACATATATTATGAAATACAACCGCAGGCCAAATACTCTCGGACTTTTCGCGGATAATAGCAAGCGTAAGGCCCAAAATAGATAATTGCACAAGATCGATCAGCTCGAAATTATAAACAATCTGTTGCGCTGTTCGATCATAATGAACAACATGCCCCAGAACAAATAGCAAGGTCACTAAAACAAGCCCCCAGCCAAATTTGACGGTTAAGACCGACCATGCCCTGCCCAGGTAATTATTTAAAACAGCCAAGTAAACGCCACGATAAAGAGCCTCCTCCGCTAGCCCTGGCATCGTTGCCTGGAAGAATAGCGTTTCGATGGAGGGGTGAATTGGAAGTGGGTAACCATTGGCAATGGCAAATTTCACTATTCCCGCAACGTACATAATCCCCAATAGCATCGCATAGATAAATGCCCAATTATTTTTTGGCAACCGCAGCCCCGTTTGCCGAGGCGTCAACCCTTTAAATCCATAGATGATTAGCAAGGCCAAAGAAAATTCTAATATTTTACCTTGCCAGTTCCATCTCAAGTCAGCAAAGGTCGAAATCCGAGGTAAAAACAACAAAATCGTATCGACATTGTCTATACAATAGAGCCAGAATGCTGCAATAAGAAGTGGCTTATAACCTTTCTTTAGGAATCTAATTAAGAATGAGCCACTAGAAAAAAAAAGCCATTTCAACTGGCAGGCTGAAAGTGCGCCTATTAATATCATCATGAAAATAAAGCCCTTTCTTCACTTAAGCGTGCATCATTTTACCTAATATTATCCTAAAAGACTCCCCTCACTAAAGGTATTAACGATGGACAAGCGATATGCTTGCCACAGGAGCGGGCATTAACTTCACTTTAAGTGCATTTAGCTCCTCTGTTCTCACTTCATCTAAGGCGATCATAGCCGCCAAATCAACACCACATGAGCAGGAAGGTGCAACTGAGCCCCACCGTCTAAACCAACTTCCTTTGCCCAAATCCTTTCTGCTCCATCCCAACTATAGGCAGGAGTAGCAGGAATAGTATACGCCGCCGTGTAGTCACTATAGCGTCTTAAAGCGCCTATTAGCTTAATTTACTGTTTTTACACTCTACGTGTTTGATCAGCGCCACGGCCAGCCACTCTCAGCGTATCCTCGTCCTCATCAAGGCCTCGAATCAGTGATGGATCTACAAGCCGCATAACACGTGCGCTTGGCGGCTGAGCAAAAACACCGGCAGAACTAAGGCTGCGCCCTGGGCTAACAGGCGCTGGCAATACTAAAGCAGGCTGCTCTTTAGATTCAGATGACTCAGTCATTAGCTCTGAAAGCAAAGCATCTGGTTGTATTGCCAATCTTCCAGCAAGCCGACTAGCCCTCACATCTCCCACTTTTAGAAAATATTCAGCAGCCGATTGATATTCACCCCTTAAAAGTTGTAAACTGCCACACTCCCGCATTGCTTTCCCATAATGCACTGAACTTTCTGGTACTTTTGAAAAATAACTAAAGGCCAAATCAGGCCTGCGTCTTTCATGCATCATTTTACCAAATTCAAAATATAGACGAGAGTCTGCTTGAGAATATGCGCTAGGAAAATTGTACCTTAGGCTTGACTCATCAACTCCATCTTTGTTATTTTGCTTAGCAATAAGTTCCTTTAGAATGGCTGCATTTTGGCCCAACAAAGCTCTCTCCTCCTTGTGCCGAAGAACCAAGTGCTTATGTGCTGGAATCGTCAAGAAAAGAGGAATCAGAAGTATCCCTGATAAAATAGTTTTAGCAAGAGACCATCTGCGTTCACTTACAAGCGCCTTCTCGCGTGCTTCACAATAAGCGTGATAACAGTGCTCTTCGATGAGCGAGGTACCGCCGTATTCACCCTTTTCCATGGCATTTGATAACTGATCACTGTGAGCCGCCACCAAGCCAATAAACATATCATTCGCATTAACATATTGAGCAATCCTGCTCACACCCATATGATCTGAATAAAGATAACTGAAGTGCATCAACCAACTTTTTGCCAGGTCTTGTGGCTCTAGATTTTTTAATCCCGTGTTAATTGTAAAGTTAAGAATAGCACGCTTGATGCCATAGTAAGCTTTAATGACTAAATTAGCAGGAATTGTGAAAGGAGATACAATAGTAGCTACTCCTATAAATTTACCTAGATTACGGGCTATATAATTCACCGGTATCGCCCACCAATTGATTGGGTTAAGCTTATAGGTGAGAAATCCAATTGAGAATTGTGAAATCAAGGGATTGCTAACAAAGAAATATGCAAAATGCCCTCCTTGTCCTAACACTAGATCTGAAGCATAACCCAAGGCATACCGAACTATAGGTAAGGAAAGCGTAATGCTAGGCAAATTAAATTTTAACGAAAAATCCAAAAACCATTCAAACCCAAGGACCTTTAAGAAAACCCACTTAAATGCCTCACTTACCGCATATAACGGCCTACCAACAAGCGTGGCTTTTAATTCAATTTGGCTCCTCCTATAACTAGCCGCTAAACTTTCAGCGTGTCTCGCTAGCTCATGATAAGTTAGCATAAAAACAACTCCTCGCCCTTTCTCTAATAAATAGGCAATATTATATGTCAAATAACTTCAGGTTTCCTTAAATTTAAAGCCAGACCTTAATCAGGGTAGAGTCAAAATCAACAGCGGGAAAGATCTAGCTTTTCCCTTTCTTTTATAAAAAGAAAGACTTGACCCTCTCGATTGGACAGGCAAAGATACTATTTATCACTCGACTTCTTGGGAGTCCGCTAAAATGGCAAGGAACACCAAAATAGGGGTCCGACAATTACTGAGCTTGCTTTCAATTGTTTTTGCAGTAAATGCCCACACCTCACCCTCAGCAAGCTGTACCTTGACTGGAAATTGGCAGCATAAAGCGGCCGGCTCTAGCCAATCGTGTCTGTCGTACGTGTGTTGTGCAAAAGGCGAAAAAACTGCCTGGATTGCGGGCACAGACCAGGGTGCTGAAGATTGGTGCAAAAGCTGGAATGCAGCCGCTGTTCCTGATGATTCTTGCGATGAAAGCACCCACGAGATTTTTAGTAAAATGACCCTAATAGAAATGGCGCGCCTGACCCACCAGGCTCAAGAAGATAAGGATGAGGGCGATGATGACGACGAAGCCGCGTATCAGCCCCCGCCACCTCAAATTCAATGCCGCTATGACCGAGAATGTGATGGAGAATAGGAATGGTCTGCTAATGCTTTTTGCTTATTTTTCCAGGCCAAACGTTCCTAATCTATCCGCTTGATAAATAAAAGCTCTTCATTTAAAGTCACCCGGGGTCAAATGCTACCCGCACCCTTTTTCCACCGTCACGACCTCTCATCCGTCATGACGAGTCCTGAATTTTTTATGAGGTATATAATATGGCGTCAAGCAGTCTCGCAATACCAGAAGCGCATCAAGAACCCCCTAGTGAAGAAGCAATGCCATTACAACTGCCTGAACCCCTTTTAGATATAATGACGGCCTATCTTGAAGATGATATCCAAGTGCCTTCTTCCGTCTTTGAAAGCGGCCGAAGGTTTACCATTTTTGAAAGCGATGTCGTGCGCCGCATCTACCAGAAAGCGATGATCATTGCCCGCGACTATGTTTTGCCCGCCGCTCCGTTAGATTTGCTTGAAGCCGCTGTTGAAAAAACCCCCGCTGTGCTGTTGCCTACCCTTCGTATAAATGGAATGAAAGGAACCCTGCATGAGTTAGCAATCATCGGGCTTGATGTCACTATTCGATCAGTGCGTGGCCTTGAAGACGAAGGGATGGCAGACAGACTCCTGCGTTTACGTCAAAAATTTCTACCCGAGACGATGGCAGAGGCATTTACGCAGGCACAACACGCCGCATTTATTGAGGAAAAGGATGGCGCAAGCAAAGCCAAACAATTAGCAGTGCTGAACGAGGCATTTTACCGGGTAAAAGATGAGAAACCATCCGCCGACAGCGTAGTAGCCGATTACCTAAAAAGCATCAAACCGGTCGAGATGATCAATAACAGTTACTATTTAAACTTGCTTCAATTTCTTTATAGAGCTTTTAGCTTCATCGCAGTGCGAGACTACGAGTTCGATCGTCGTTTGTATTACACCCACAGCTCTCGTTTTTGCATAGAGGTCATCGGAACAGCCATTGAGCGCGAGCTGCCTCCGCGCGTGAGGCAAATAGTAATGAGTGGACTTTCGCAGTTCTTACATCAAGGTACGATCGAAAAACGTTTCATTGACCGCGGGGGCCTGCGTTTTCGTTGCGGTGCCAATAACGAGTTCCTGCTCGGGTTTAATTGTTTTTACGCAGCGGAGGGCATCATCAGTGAACGACATCGGATGAACGCTGAGCCGACTGCTGTGCTTTTCAAAAAATATTTCGAACAACTACGGGGACGTCCAACGAGGAGTCAGTGTTTGGTCATGTAACCCGCTGGCACTCCGTTTTAATCAATTCGACAAGAACGGTGAATCAACGCCAGATAACTATACTCAATTTAGCAAAGCACTGACAAAGATGCGCCGCTCTTCTTGATCTTCATTGCATTCTTAAATAACATCAAGTATTTTGATAATATACCCATTACACTTTAAAATGCGCATGGGTTATCCTGAGCGTAGCGAAGGATCTGCTGAAATTCTAGAGATTCTTCGCTACGCTCAGAATGACAGACTCGCATTTTGAGGTACGAGTGGTATAGTACACGGCGAAAGGACTCCAGCTATGAACATTCTCATCGTCGGGGGCACAGTCCAGTTTGCGCCCTTCAGCGAAATGACCCCTGAACTCTATGAGCTTGGCCTCAAAAACAAGCTTATGGGGCAAGTCAATCTCGTTCGGCTTGGCCTCCCTTACCTGAAAGACCGCGGCTCCTTTACCTTTTCAAGGAGCCAGCGGGATGAATGACCGCGCGAAAGAATCAAAAGACCGTAAAACTCTTTTATCAGCAACAGAAAGTGTAATACTCGGCCTGATAACCGGGATACTGGAGTCGATCATTAACCTGCCGTTATGGACATATAAAATCAGAGCGCAGTGCGACCTTCCCCGTACTTTTGATCCCACAATTTTGTATCGGGGTTTTCTCCCTTCTGCTTTTACCATGGCAACCTTCATGTCCTTGCAAATGTTGAATAGTTCTCTCGCTGAAAAGAGTCTTTCGGAAGATAAAATTCATACTACTCCAGCAAAAAGAGCGGCATCCGCCTTTGTCGGCGGTGCTATCCCTTCTGTATTATTTTGCCCTTTAGATTTAGTCATCACCCAATACCACAAGCACAATTATCCAAGTTATTCTATTGCGCTTAAGAGCACCCTCAATAAAATTGGCATACGAGGCTTATTCGCAGGGCTTCCAGCAACGGCTTTGACAGACGGAAATTATGCTTTATGGTATTGGGGTTTATTCCCTCGCTTGAAAGAGCATTTGCATAAAAAGCATTATTCAACCACCACCTCAATTCTGATAGCGGGACTCACTTCCGGTTTAGGCGCAACAGCCTTAGGCCAAGCTGTTGATATGATTAAAACCCTGCAACAAAAACTGATTGATGAGGTCCCACCCGATAAGAGAGCAGCAAACTCCATGGTGCGTCGCTTTAGTGAATTGAGAAACGCCACCCATGGGGTTGGTCTTTGGAAAGCCGTGGTGCCCCGCTTTTTCTGGTTAACCTCCTCTATTACTTCAGCTGGGCTTATCGCTGAGAAAATCGAAGCTTATACTTTGGCAAACCGTAGAAGATAAGACGAGATCATGAACTGGGTTACTTGATCTTTGCTTCGATTTTCTCTAATTTGCTGAACGGCTATGTTACTGTAGCGTGTTCCAGTATAAACAGAAGTAGCGGAGAAAAGTACCATGATAGACCTACCTGGTCATGAGCCGCGCGTCAGACCTCAAACGAAGAAAGCAACCGCGAGCGGCTGGATTGGCTCGGCGCTTGAATATTATGATTTTTTCATCTACGCGACCGCGGCATCGCTCGTCTTCCCGCAAATTTTCTTTTCCGCAAATAATCCGAGCATCGCTATTGCCGCCTCGCTCGCCACCTACGGTGTTGGCTATGTGGCACGACCGGTGGGTGCTTTCGTTCTCGGGCATTTGGGCGACACCCATGGTCGAAAGACTATGCTGATCTTTTGCATGTTACTCATGGGCTTCTCGACCATGGCGGTTGGGCTCTTGCCTACCTTCCAACAAATCGGCGTGCTCGCACCGGCCTTGCTCGTTGTTCTGCGGCTAATTCAGGGTTTTGCTGTTGCCGGGGAAATTTCTGGCGCAAGCTCAATGGTCCTCGAACACGCGCCCTTTGGCAAACGCGGATTCTTCGCAAGCTTCACGCTGCAAGGCGTACAGGCAGGGCATCTCCTTGCTGCAGCGGTCTTTCTGCCACTGGCCGCTTATATGCCGGAAGCAACGTTCACTTCTTGGGGTTGGCGCATCCCGTTCCTGGCCAGCTTCTTTCTCATCCTTGCCGGCTACATTATACGCCAAAACCTAGATGAGACCCCCGCCTTCACCGCAGAAAGCGCGCAGCGGCAGGTGCCGCGAGCCCCGATTCTCGAGGCCTTCAGGCTCCACTGGCAGGATATGCTGCGTGTTACCTGCATGGCGCTAATGAATGTGATCCCGGTGGTAACCGCCATCTTCGGCATGGCCTATGCGGTGCAACCGGCTTACGGTATCGGTTTCTCTAAAGCGCTCTATTTATGGATCCCCCTTGCAGGAAACATCCTCGCGGTGCTGATCATTCCACTGGTCGGCAAGCTATCAGACCGAATCGGGCGCCGCCCGCCCATGATAATCGGCGCTCTCGGCTCAGGCCTTCTTTCCTTCGCCTATCTCTATGCCATCAGTATCCACAGCCTTTCGCTTACCCTCGTAAGCGCGCTATTCATGTGGGGCTTTGTCTATCAAGGCTACAATGCCGTGTTCCCCAGCTTCTATCCTGAATTGTTTCCAAGCCGCACCCGCGTCACGGCCATGGCCATCTCGCAAAATATCGGGACAACCATCACCGCCTTTCTGCCGTCGCTGTTCACGGCAGTGGCACCGCCCGGGTCATCGCACATTCCACTACACATCGGCGCCCTGGTATTGGCCGTGACGCTCATCGCAACGGCGGCGATTTGCAGCGCGCGGGAGACTTATCGGGTTCACCTTAACGATCTTGGTGAGGGTGAGAGAAAACACAATCGCAGCAACTCCAACTCCACAGCCCGCAGCTCGATTATAATCTTTCCCTAAACCTACAATGACAGGAACTGCCAAGGCAGTTTACTTATAGAATCAAGAGATTACAAATTCCGCCGCCTGGCCAGTTTCCTTACTAAACATCTCTATTGCAATTAATTTGCGTATTATTTATACTGCCACCCATTCACGAGATATAATCTGCTCAAATAAGCAGCTTTATGAAAAATACCAATGCACGACCCGCAGAGAAAAAAACGTATTCAATCCGTGCGATAGAAGAAGATAATCAATGCAATTTCAAAGTTGGAGGGAATGGGAATGGCGCAAGCGAGGTACGCTAGTTCGTTAAAGTTCAGTATTGTTGGTGATTCTCTAGCTGGAAAAGCCAGTCTTCTACGCCGATTTATAGAAGACCAGTATTCAACGGGCTGGAGCTCAAGAATTACTGAGGGGAATCGTGTCGTATCAATAGACAATACAAAGTTCAATTTTCGAGCATGGATAGACACCAGGCAAGAGGAGAGATACCGCATCACACACCCTAATCACATATACCGTGGAGCTGACGGTATTTTGTTGGTGTATAGCGTGACTACGCGGAGTAGTTTTGAGAATATCCGAAAGTGGATGTTTGAGATCGAGAGCTATGCAAGTGAGGGAGTGCCTGTAATACTAGTAGGCGCCCAAAGTGATTCAACGCCAAAAGAACGAAATGTTAGCTTTGCTGAAGGTAGGGAATTAGCGAAACAACTTAAAATCCCTTTCATTGAAACCAGCGCAAAAGATGGTATTAACGTAGATCAAACTTTTTTCATGCTAGGTAGACTGGCTTTAGCGAACTGGCAAGATCAGGCCGAAAAGCAGAGAGAAGCTGACTTAGCAGCATCACAGAGGCAACGATCCCCAAAAAGCATTCCACCGCAACCCACAACCATGGAGAGGATGTCAACGTCTTTAGAAGATATAGCACAAGGACTGATTAGTCTGATTACATGGCCATTTAAGATGATAGCCCGTGGAATTATATATTCTGCTAGGATGATAGCGAGTGGAGTGGAATATTCAGCTTCTAGGCTAAGCGCTTACAGAGAGTATCGCCAAGAAGAAAACCAAAGGCAACAACAGTTGTTAGCCGCTCAGACACAAAAAAGAAGAGAACAAGAGGCTGCAGAAAGCAGACAGAGAGCAGAAGCGTTGCTATTGGCACAAGCGACAGAGGATGCGAGAAGGGAAAGCGCTAGAAGAGCTTCCGTTTCGAGCGCTTCACGAAGAGGAGAAAGGCCACCGGCTGGAGTTGCTGTTACCTTAGCGCCAGGAGACCTCCGCCATACCCTAATTCCACCAGGGTCTTCCACAAGATCCTCTTCTGGTGGACCTAGAAGTCCGGATAAAGGAGCACACACTTCACCAAGATCCGGTTTTTAATGAAATCTTGAACCCAGGTCCAGGAAAAAAATTCAGCTGCGACACTTCAAAATCGAACCGCAGGCCATCAATAAGATTGTGCGGCAGCTTTAAGATGGCTTGTTTTTTAAATTAGCTGCACTATAATTTCCTTCCTAAGAAGCTTCCTGAAATTGGAAGAAAATTTCACTCCACCTCGTATGCCATGTTGCAAAGGAAACTGCATGTTTAAGAAAGTTTTATTATGGCCATATTACTTATTCAAATACATACTCAAAAGACATGAAAAAGCCCTTAGAAACATGTTTGAGCCCGTGGTATTTCACAGAAGTGCCTCCGTGTGTTTCATCGAATTTATTATCGGCGCCTTTCAATGTTCTTCTATTACTATTGGCCTGGGGATAGGCGGTGCTTATGGTGTTTGTGCTGGAGTAATATTAGGAACGCTCATTTGTCCCATTATAGGAACATTCCTGGGAGGAGCCTTGGGCGTATCCTTAGGGGGTCTCGTTGGAGCAGGAATCGCAGCTTACGTTAGTAAACAAATTTCCAGGTTTGCAAAATTTTGCGCGGTCAAGCTGGGTGTCGTCTATGGGCCTGAAGATGAAATTGTAAGCGCCACTAATCCTGAAAAATACAGCCGTAGCGCTTCCCAGTTTCGTGGCTACAGTCAAAGAAGAGCCTTCATAGAAATGTGCAAAGAAATGAGAGCTGAGAAAAATAGAGCTTCTTCTATTTTAAACAGGACACAAAAAGGGTATATCAGCCAACTGATAGATGAAGTGCTGCTTCACCCTAAACGGTATACCACGCATTGTTATCGAGACATTAACAATGTACGATTTACCTTTTTCCCACGACTGCTGCCTGTTATTTCTGATGATGCCCCAGTGTATTTTACCTTCCAGCTGAGATAGGTCAATCCCGTTCTCAAGACCCCAGCACGCGGCACATTAAGATCGGCTGCAATCATAGCTTATTTCCGAATAAACCGGCGCTGGCAACACTTAATAGTTTCTTAAGAATTAATGTATACTTTCTGCTATTATATAGAACATTTTATTAATTTATAGCTTTCAAATGCACACGAGCGAGGGGGTAATATGGCGGGCGAACGTCTTACATATGTGCCGGTGATTAAAGGCCTGATCTTAGGAAGTACGCGTGTTGGAAAAAGCGCTTTACTGCATAGAGAAATAGACAATCCCTTAAACTTTATCGAATCCTCTTTCAGCATTAGGACGAGTGATTTTAAAGTAAAACTATATAACGTCGATATCAATGGAGAGACACAATCTGCGAAAGGTCAATGGTGGGACGTCCCTGACACTGGCCGCTTCAGAGATTGGTCTGATATTAACAGATCTGATCATGGCGGCACGCAGGTTCTCTTTCTTGTTTTTGATGTAACCGATGAACAATCATTTCAAGATATAATATATTTGATCCATAATATTCGAAGAGAAAATGCTGAAATCCCGATAGTATTAATTGGCAATCAATGCGATCGAGGAGCCGAGCGGGTAGTAACAACGCAAAGAGGCCAAGCGTTAGCTAATCAATATAAAATGCCCTATATTGAAACCTCAGCTAGGCGTGGTATCAATGTTAGCGAGGCGTTTAGGATGGGTCTTCAGCTGGCTATTAATAAACAATTTCACCGTCGCAAAGAACAAAAACCAGCGGCACCAGCTCAGCCACCACAACGCATTGCAGCCCCAGGCGAGCCTCACGGATTCAGTAGGTGGCAATGGGGATTAATGATCGTTACCGTTATTCCAATTCTTTTCTATGCGGCCTATAAGTTAGGTCAATGGCTTTATAATAAGGGTCAAGCGTTGTGGGCAGCACGCAATGCCAATGCTGTTGCTGCAGCTGTTACTCGGCCGCCTGCTGCTCCACCTCCAAATATTCATCAGGAACTTGCTCAGCTAAGAGTAGCTGAGCTAGAGCACCAATTACAGACTGCAGAGCAGAAACTCCAGGAAGCAAAACAAGCCCCTCAACGGCATGAAATCATAAATAGACATACACGCCGGCAACTTGCAATGG
>Ga0206951_1039_pt1 | contig 37745 bp, 23 predicted proteins | sample Alteio_BWOrgHeat_38_FD_152974 | JGI IMG/M metagenome (GOLD analysis project Ga0206951, IMG submission 152974) | Enriched cells from forest soil in Barre Woods Harvard Forest LTER site, Petersham, Massachusetts, United States -... | ecosystem: Environmental > Terrestrial > Soil > Temperate forest >... | reverse complement strand
GCCGGGTCCCGCGAAGGACCAATCAGGATGATTGCTAAGCTCCTCATAACGCTCATTGAATCGATCTGTAGGTCTGAAGAATGCCAGCGGATCGGATACATGGATCGCAACCGGCATCTGCAGGCTGCCACATGTCTCCCACATTGGATCAAAGCGAGGGTCATCCACCCTGACCAGGTTGCCAGTGGTGGTTTGCTCGCGCAAATACAGGCCGAGTGTCTTCAAAATTTTCAAGCCACGAGCACCTGCTTGATGCGCGCCAAGAATAGCATCCGCCTGCAACTGAGCGTAATTCGGCTCTTGAAAGAGATTATAGGATGGTTCGGTGAAGGTATAAAAGCGTGTCGGGAAGTTCTTGTCGTATTGAGAGACTGTGCCTTGTAGCCCGTCGCCGAAACCGCCGGTGAGGTTAGTTAAAGCAAGAATATTCTTGCGTTCCATCACGGCGAGCATCTCCTCCGGCGGACCGGCGATAATCCGTGCTGCTCCGAGGGAGACACCATTGATTGTGTGTGCGGAATGAGTAAGATGCGTGTGGAAATCGATGACCGGGTATCTGGCTCTCGCCACGTGCGTTTCCTGTAGGCGGAGCATGCTTGCCGGTTCGTAATTCGCTAATGCAAGGGGCGCATTCTCATCCTCCTTTTGAGCGCTATCTACCGCGGATCATCGGCAAATTCACTGCCCCACAGCCTTCGCAAACCTCCAGACAAGATGCTCATGCCGGTGGCGGCCAATACCTTTCGACGACTGATCCAACTCATTCCATCCATCCTTTCTCCGTTACGCCGCTGAGGTCAGCGGGGACGCGGCCCTACAATCGCTTCTGCGATATCCACCAGGAATTCGCTTGAGAGGGAAGCATTCTAGGGAAACCGCGTGCCCGCGGTCGCAACAGGTATCCACTGGGCAAACAACTGCCCTGCCGCAGGAAGCGAGAATGAGAAAATCGCTTGAGCATCCGTTCCCAGAAGGTTTCGATTGATTTCCAATTATGGGATCGTGCGTAATATATGACAAGGAATCGAAGGATGCAAACGAAAAGTGACATTCTCACTAAGGTGGAGCTAGCCATAGCGTTCGCGTCCGCCTTTATTACGAAGCATCAGGGAAGTTAGAGTATGGCGATAGAGATTGCCCCGGCGTAGCGAAGGATGCTCGTTGGGTGTTACGGGAGTGAAAATGACAGACCCCGAGAACGCAGGAATCGATAGGCGAACCTTTGTGAAGCAGGCGGCTGGAGCACTGCTGGCCACTGGAATGGATGCCCGCTCGTATGCGCGTGTGTTGGGAGCGAATGACCGCATTCGCTTAGGTCAACTTGGCTGCGGCGACCGTAGCCAGGGTCACGTCCACATGACTCAATTGGCGTCCAAACAGGTGCCGGTCGAGACCGTCGCGGTCTGTGATCTGTGGACCTTGGCGCGGGAACACCGCGCAGCCCAGGTAAAGAAGGCTTTCAGCCTCGAGCCGCAAACCTACAAATATGCGGAAGACATGCTGATGCGCAAGGATATTGATGGCGTGATGATTGCTACCGGCGACTTTCAGCATGCGAAGCTGTGCCTGGAAGTGGTGCGGGCGGGCAAGGACTGTTATGTGGAGAAACCGTTTGCCAACGTGCTCTCGGAAGCGATAGAGGCGCGTGATGCCGTGAAGCAATCCGCCCAGATCGTACAGATGGGCACGCAGCATCGCAGTCAACCCTACCCCCTGGCGGTACGCGATATCATCCGCTCCGGACGCATAGGTAAAGTCGTTCATATCGAGCAGGAATGGAATGTGAATGAAGAGCGTTGGAGGTTTACGCCCGGGGATACTGGGCAAACCCCTGAGATGCTGATGGATATTAACCTGGAATGGAAGCGATGGCTTTATGGACGAAAATCGTTGCTTCGCGAAGAAGACACGGATTGGGATCGTTGGCTTCTGGGCAAACCCCATCGCCCTTTTGATCCTCACGTCTATCTGGAATTCCGCCTCTATAAAGACTTCTCCTCGGGAATCTTCGATCAATGGTTGAGTCATGGTTGCGACCTGGTCCATCTTTGGACAGATGAGGCGTATCCAGAGAGCGTGATGGCTACCGGCGGCATCTTCAGCTGGCCGGATGGGCGCGAGAACCCCGATACTGCAGTTGCCGCGGTTACCTATCCGCGGGGGTTTCTCTATACCTATAAAACTATCTTCGGAAACAGTTATCGCGGCTTTTCTCGCATCCAGGGCCGCGATGGCACCATCGTGAATTATGGGGGCGAGGGCGCGTCGTTGTTTACGGTTACCCGGGAAGGGGGCAGAAAGGAGCTTGATCCGTTTGATACGGGACCGGTCTACTCTAGGCTGCCTCTAGTCGGACCGCCCGCTGATGGTGAAGAGATTGTTCGGGTTCCTGGTGTACCCGCCCCTAACTCGCTCGGTCCCGACGATGACGATGTTTCGCATCTGGTGAACTGGCTGCAGTCGATGCAATCGCGTAAACAGCCGACTGCCACCGTGGACCATGGTTTCTCGCACTCGATCGTCTGCATCATGGCAGCCGAGTCCTATCGGAGTGGCAGGAGGCTCTACTGGGATCACAAAAATGAGAAGATTACCGATCATCCTGCGTGAGGATTCCGGAATCTTCGGAGGAAGATTCCGGAAGTAGCAGTCTCCCGTGGAGGGTTCCGGCAATGCGCTTACATAACAACCGCTGTCGATATCCGTTTTTCTTTTGCTGCAAGAACGGCGGGTTGGGAAACCTTTTTTCTTGACATGCATATTAAAAGCAACTAAATACGACACTACGTAACAAAAGAAAATATAAATCGGAAATCTCAGGCCGAGGCGCATTACTATGAGATCTTTCATTTGGTTCCGAATTATTATCCTCATCCTTCTGTGTATTTGCTGCTTTTCCCTCTCTTCCAATGCGCAGTCGAACGAACAGGGGCAAGTGCGCGGCACCGTGTCCGACTCCTCAGGGGCAGTTATCACCCATGCTGCCATTACTTTGACGGATATCGGCACGAACGTCTCGCAAAAGACGGTGTCCAATGATCACGGACTCTACGTCTTTACTGCGCTGCCGGCGTCTAGTTACCGCATGCTGATCGAAGCACCTGGCTTCGGGCCGGTGGAGAAACCGGGAATCGTTCTCGCCGTCAATCAACAAACAACGTTGAACATTACCTTGGTGCCGGCCGCCGCGAACACCAGCGTCACCGTAGAGTCGGTGCCGGTGCTCCTTGATGCTGACAATGCCACCCTGGGAACAGACATCGGCGAAAAGTATCTGACCCAGGTACCGCTGGCAAACCGCGATCCCTTCGGACTCGCCTTCCTCGCCGCCGGTGTCACTGAAAGCGCTGGCTCCGGTATCAACGACTCGTATCCTGCGGGAACAAATTTCGTTTCCAATGGGCAAAGAAATTCCACCGCCGAAATTCGCCTCGACGGCACGCTCACTACCGCACCGGAGCAGGGAGAGGGCGGTACGTCGAATATCTATTACCAGGCTACGGTCGAGGGCTTGCAGGAAGTAAAAGTCCAGAACAACAGCTTTTCCGCGGAGTACGGCAACAACGGCGGCACCGTGATTGATGAGGTCATGAAGTCTGGGACGAACTCACTACACGGTAGCGCGTATGAGTTCAATCAGAATGCCATCTTTGACGCGCGCGATTATTTCAACAGTGGCCCGAAACCAGGCCACTCGCAAAATCAGTTTGGCGCCTCGATCGGCGGTCCGATTGTCAAAAACAAAACGTTCTTTTTTGCAGATCTTGAGACCGTCATCTCCAGCAACCCCGTGAATATCGTTGCCACCGTCCCAACGACGGCTCAGATCGGCGGTGATTTTTCCCAGGCAATGACCTACGACCAGGATGGAAATCCGGTCCAAAATCAGATCTTTGATCCGTTCCAAATCGACCCGGCCTCCTACACCCGGCCCGCGTATGCAAACAACGTGATTCCCGGCTCGGAAATCGATCCGGTTGGACAAGCAATTCTCAAGTTATATCCACAACCCAACACCGCTGGCGATGCTGTCTCGGGCGCGAACAACTACAGAAACGTCGTTCTATCGACGTCAAAAACCGTGCAATTCGATGTCAAAGTCGACCAGCATTTCAGCGATAAGTCCACTCTTTCAGGCCGCTATAGCAACGTCTTTTCAAATGGTTCGACCCCGACAGTCTTTGGAGACGGCGAGTTCAATGACGGAACTGCGTATACGGAGCGGGTCTTTAATGATGGAGTGATCTATTCCTATACGCCGACCGCGCATACGTTGTGGACCGTCACTGCAGGGTTGGATCGTGTGTCGTCACCCAGTACCTCGAACTATCCAAGTCCCACCTCGGTAGGCTTTCCCAGCTACCTTGAACAGAATGGCATTGTGCGCATGCCCTCCATCATCATGCCCGAATCACCCTGGACATCGATCTATGATCAGTGTTGTGTCGACACAAAATTCGCCCACACGTTGGCCAATTACTCTTCCGCCTTCTCCTGGACGAAAGGGCAACAGACACTCAAGTTCGGCGGTGAGCAGCGGCTCTTCTATAACAACTTTTTCCAGCCTAATTATCCCAATGGATACTTCACGTTTGATCAAGATGTTACGGCTCAGGTGCCCTACGACACGGATAACGGAATACAAGGGAACTCCTTCGCCGGCCTGTTGCTGGGCTACGGAGATTCAGGAAGTATCAACGTTACGCAATCCGTGGCCGACAAGTCCAAAGAGACCGGCTTCTATTTCCAGGATGACTGGCGTGTCAATCAGAAATTGACTCTCAACCTGGGGATGCGCTACGAGTGGAGCAGCCCGTACACCGAGCGCCACAACAATTCACAGTTCAGCGACTTCACCAGCGGTAGCGGCATTGGCGTAGCCGGGATCAGCGGCAATCTGCCGGGCACAACCATCTTTGCCACCAGCGACAAGCGAAGCGTACCAGCGGATTGGAACAATGTCGCTCCGCGTCTTGGTTTTGCCTATCTGGTGAATGATAAGCTCGCTATACGCGGAGGCGCCGGTATCTACTACGGCATGAGTGTCGCGACCAATTACCAATATCCCGGCACCGCCTTTACCGCCAGCCCTGCCGTCTTCTTCACAAAGGATGGCTATTTAACTCGGTCGGCCACACTCGAGAATCCTTTCCCCTCTGGCATCGAGCAACCGCAAGGGACCAAGTACGGCAAGCTCGCTGAGTGGGGGCTTTCCAATGGCAATAATCTCGATACTGGCACAGCCAGGAATGCGGAGATCTACCAATGGAATTTAGGTGTTCAACAGGCTTTCCCGGACAACGTCGTGGTCGGCATCAACTACTCGGCGAATCACAGCACACACCTTCCTTGGGGTGGCTATAGCAGCACCAACAACCGCAACTTCATTCCTTCTGCAATTCGGCAGCAATACACGAGTGAAGACTTAAACAACCTTGTAAATAATCCGTTCCAGAGTCTTTTCAGCGGGCCAGGCGCCATTTTCAACGAACCGGAATCGCGTTATGGCGATCCCCAACTGCCGCTGCTTAATCTCCTCCGTCCGTATCCGCAATTTGACGGAGTCTTTCAGGGCTTGCCGCGACTCGTCGCCGGCTCGTGGTACAACGCCTTGCAGGTCGTCTTTCAAAAGCGGGCAGGGCGCTATATCAATCTGGAAGGCAACTACACATGGTCGAAGAATACGGACAATTCGTCCACCGGCTTTAACGCGTTTGTCGGCACCTTGAACAACGGAAATCCACAGGAGTTGGATAATCTCAAGGCCGAATGGTCGGTGAGCGCGAATGACGCGACCAATCGCTTTGTACTGGCCGCTGTGCTGCAACTGCCGATAGGCCGTGGATCCCTGATCGGCGCAAACATGAATCGCTTCCTGAATACCCTCATTGGGGGCTGGCAACTTACAACCCTCACCACCTTTCAAACTGGACAGCCACTCGACATCACGATGAGCAACGGCCGCATTGCAGACGGCAACCAGCGACCGAATGTTACCTGTGGTCCCAGTGAGCCGTTGACCACCGGTCTCAGTATTCATAAGGCTGCAGAGTACGGCATGCCTTATATCAACGCAAACTGTTTCGCCGACCCCGGTGACCAGCAAGCTGGCAGTGCTCCGCGCTATTTCTCTCAGCTCCGCAGTGATGGCATCCACAACACCGATATAAGCGTGGAACGAATTTACAAGCTTGGCGATCGAGCTGGTCATCTGGAATTTCACGGAGAATGCCTGAACTGCACTAATACAGAGCGATTCGGGCTCCCAGACTACGGCTATGGGGACTCGACCTTCGGCATTATCTCCAGCACCGCAGGCGGAGCGCTGCCCAGGAACATGCAACTTGGCGTCAGGTACGAATTCTAATCGTCCGTTGGTTCCAGTACCTGCTGATGTCTGCCACGTTTGAAAGGCATGTGATCCAAATGATTCACCTCACGAGTAAGAAAGCACGGCTCTTTTTACTCCTCTCTGTCGCCGCGCTTTTGTCGCCCCCGAGATCGCTTCCAGCTCAGCAGTCCGACCGAGCCTGGTTGCAGAAGGTGCGCATCGCTGCTTATCCGTTGACGCCCGAGAATGCAGAACAGATTGTCCAGCGGGCACAGACCAGCGGCGTCTACGGAATCGAAGTCGATAATGACATTCCTGGCCGATACGAGAGCCTTTGGAATCCGAGCGAAAAGCTGGAAGCCATCCGGCTTGTTGTCGCTGCGGCCCATCGCGTAAACAATAAAGCGTTCGTCTATATCGCGGGATTCGAATGCATCTCCGCCCATGCGGACAGCCCGCATACCTTGGCCAAAGAGCACCCGCAGTGGTTGCAGCGCAAGCTTACCGGCGAGCCGGCTGTTTTCGATACCAAGGCCGCGTTTTGGATCGCCAAAGGGGAAGAGGACGTGTGGGTCAGTCCCTATGCAGCAGATTGGCGCAAGATGTACATGGAGCGCATCCGCCAGATCGCAGCTACCGGCATCGATGGCATTTATGTCGACATCCCCTATTGGATGACCCACTTCACTGGATGGGAAGATAGCTGGGCCAGCTTCGATGACAGCACAGTTGCGGCGTTTAAGGCACAAACTGGGCTCGATGCTCGCAAGGACGTAAAGCTGGGGAATACTGCTGATCCAGGCTTTCGTAAGTGGGTCGAGTTCCGCATTCAGACCATCACCGACTTTCTCGCGGAGATCCGACGCAATGCCGTCGCTGTCAACCCATCGATATCGCTTATTCCTGAGATCTATCCTGGTATCGAAGCAGAAGCGCCGCGGGTTGGCGCGGATGTCTACCAACTCTATCCCGTGGTCGACGCGATTGCCCATGAATACGAATTCGGCGAGAGCGAAGATCACACGGCAGCCTCGCGCACACCGCTGGATTGGTTTCAATATCAGATCGGCATTTGCAGCTTCCGTGCTTTCGGCGGCGACAAGCCGACATGGATCCTCAATTACTCCTGGGATGGGGCACCGCATGTGGCGCCACGGGATGCCATGCTCAATCTAGCCATGTCGGAATTAATGGCGGGTGCGAATTTTTGGGATGCAAAAGGGCACGTCATGTCCGGTTCGAATGACCTGGCGACGCGCATCGAGATCTTCAAATGGGTTGCCGCTCATGAGGATATTTTCGGTGTGCACCGCGAACCCACCGCTGAGGTCGGCGTGTACTTCTCCGACACCACGCGCAACTTCTATCCCCGAGACTTTGTCGCTTCGTATCGAGGCGTGCTGTTGCTTTTGTTGCGGAATCACATCCAGTTCAGGATTGTGACCCCGCGAACCGTGAATAGCTTTGATCTGCGGGTACTCATTCTTCCCGACGTCCGAGTCATGAGCGATGCTGAATCAAACGCCGTACACCGATTTTCGGAGCACGGCGGCCGGGTGGTTATAACTGGCCAATCTGAAGCAAAGTTGAGCGATCTAAGCAACACAGTTCGGTATCCTGATGCTCCAGAGCGCGTGTACCTAAAAAGTGCGGAGGCAGACTTCAACGGCCCCGATTCCTCATGGGCGACTGATTTCCTCCGTTCCCTTCATCTTTCCGACAAGGTCGAAGTCACGGCGGCACGAAACGTTATAGCCCACGTGGCAACGATCGGCACGCGCCAGTTTATATTCCTCGCGAACTTCGATGGTCTGAAGGCCGGTGAGGTAGCGACGCCGCGCACGCAGCACGATATAGAGATTACGTTGCAAGCCACCCCGGGTGCTCAGCTCCACATCCTTCCATTCTTGGGAGTTGAGTCGATGATCTCCGGAAAGCAACAGGGCGGGCAGATGCGATTCACGCTTCCGACCGTCGAACGGGGCGCGATCGCATGGATCAACTAGGTGTTTGTTATTTTGTTTGGTAGCAGCCGATATCTATGTTTCCGGATTTGACGCGCGATGAGCCTTCAAGATCTGCCTCTCCCACGGGCACCCTGTCAGTCGTGCCAGCAGCAATCGCGGGAGAATCCGATCGCAGATGAAAATCCTTAGGAGCATCAACAAAATGCGGATCCAGAAAACGGGAATGACGGTCATTCTCCGTTGACTGAACATAGTTGTCGAATCCTGTCATAGGGCCAGAAGACGCTCCCCATGTGCTCGCCTTTGATCCGGAAGCACAGTAATAGAGGTTGTGATCGATAATGACGGGCGGCTGGCTTTTATTGGTCTGCAATTTGTTCACTGTGAGAAGGCAGCGAGATCCCGCGTAGACGACATTGTTCGCAAAAATATTGTCAGTCATGTTCCACTGCATCTGGAATTCACCAGACCCTGTGCCCGACGTATCGTTGTCGTAGAGCGTGTTGTTGACGATGGTGCAATGCTCTGTGTGTCCCCGCTCAGGCGCATAACCTCCGATGGAAACACCGGCGGTATGGCCGTGATAGATAAGGTTATTTCGTGCAATGATGTGACTGGTGGCGCGGTCCTTGTGCTCACTGGCCAGTTCGATTCCAAAGTCCACATCATGGATAACGTTCCGTTCGATCAGGATTCTGGTGCCGCCGTCTACGTAAATACCATCGGAAGATTCGTCGTTGCCATATGCCGGATTGCCGCGCGATGTAATGTTGTAAACCAGATTGCCGCTCACCACTCCGTCGCGCGCCTGGTCAACGGCTGGGTCGGGAGAGGTGCGCTCGAAACCGATGACGTCGATTCCGATGTTGTTGTTATCGTGGACAACATTGTGCGTAATGCGGAAGTTCGTAACGTTCCCATTCACTACCAGCGATTCGCTTGAACCGGTCTTGAGATGATGCACTTCGTTGCCGTCTATCACCAGTTCACTGATAGGGGTCTTGGCGTCAGTACCGTACACAGCAATGCCAAACCCGTTGGCTCCGTGCCCGGGACCATCACGCCCGTCAAACGTCTGCTCAATATGATGGACGTTGTTCTTCAACAGTTCTATATGGGATCCGGCACCCATAACACTGATGCCCAATGGAGTGAGGTGATGTTCGGTGGTGCGGTAGTTGCGAATTTCAAAGTTTTCAATCCTGATGTAACTCTCGTTATGAATCGTCAGTATGGCGCTCCTGCCATCGGGAGTAAGATGCTCCGCGTCGAGGACGGCTGTCTCGCCGGGATAGCTTCGAAGAGTAATGTACCCATCAGTCGCGTTGCCGGATGTCTTGATGCTTACGCGCTCTTCGTAGATTCCACCCCTTACATTGACGGTATTTCCTGCACGCGCGGTATCTGCGGCATGTTGAATGGTCCGCCAAGGTGCCGTTTGTGTGCCGGGATTCGAATCATTCCCGGTCTTCGACACATAGAAAGAGTTGGATTGGCCAAAGGCCCCGGAGACACACAGCGACAACATAATAAGAGACAGAAATTTCACGCTCGCCCTCTCAAGAAAACGGCACGCCAGCTTGTAACACTGTTCATCGTGGCTGCACTTCTACAAGCAGATTGCCGGTGAATTCGATCGGCAGATGCGCATTGCGTCCCGACACCATTCCCAGGCTTTTTCCTGTGACGTAATCCACGACACTGTAATTGCGATCTTCGAGGCCGCGCAGTCCGACTGACCCCTTCCACTGTTTTGCAAAAAATGCGTAGTACATGGTTCGGTCTTTGCGGATAACATGCGTCTCCGGTACATCGAAGCCGATGTCATAAAGCTGCCCGAGGTATTGTCCTCTGGGCAACATCTTTTCCCGATAGATGCGAAGCCACTTTTCGAATTCCTTCTCGCGCTCGGGAGTCAGATCGGATTTGCCATGCTTTGTGACTAAAGATGGAAGAACAAACTGCGTTCCGACAACGCCTCCTACGCCCACGGTGGACGCAAAGTCGTTGCCCCCATCGCTGAGTTCAACGTGATCGCCGAAGAATGGAACGTTGTCTCCCATCAGAGCCTTTAACGTTTTCGCCTTGGAGCGAACTTGAAAGGAACTTTCCGGGTCTGATGCCACCGACATATTGAAGTGCGGCATGGTGAAAAAGGAGTACCCCGTGCCACAGGGGCAGAACTCCACCAGTGCCCCAGGTTTTGTAGCCTGCGCGGTTTCGTAAATTGCGCGAAAGAAATCCGGCAGAGCTTCGACCGAGTCCTCCGGCTGTGCGTGATGGTGAGCACGGTTGTAGCAGGCTGGAACTCCGTTCATGTCCTGGCCATCGAGCTTCAGCCCATCGAATCCCCAATCGACCAATATCTTTTTGACCAATGCCTTGTGGTACTCCACGACGCTGTGGTCCGCTGGGCACAAATAGTAGGAGTTCCACCAGGAAACTTTTCTCTTGGACCCATCACGATTCAATAACTCGTAGTCGGGATGATCCCGCAGCAATTGCGAGTCTGGCACAGCGCTGAGCGGTGACCACCAGAGCTGGGCCTTGAATCCTTCCTGGTGAATACGGTCCACCAGGGCCTTCATGTCAGCGTCTCCGTGGGAGAATTTCTTGGGATCAAGCGCCCAATCGCCCACATTGTTCTGCCAACCGTCGTCGAGCGTAACCCACGTGAATCCCAGTCGCTTTGCGGTCGGAAGTGTGTCATACACCTGCTTAGGCTGGACCGATCGGCCATATCCCCATGCGCACCAAATGGCACCGAAAGCGGCGTCGGGAGCTGTGGCCATTTGGAAACCTTGTTTCATCATCATGAAGCGCCGGTAATCGACGAGCGCGCGGAAGTAGTCTCCCCGGTGGACGGCGACAAAGGTGCGAAATGTATGAAAGCTTTCGCCGGGATCTAATGAGATAGCTTTGGTGAAGCGCACAGCGATTTTCGCGTCCGCCGCATCGGGCATCGATACTGGCAGGGAAACAAGCTTCGGCCGCGGCTCTACATGTCCTACAGCGATTCCAACGTCCCGCCGCCAGACATCGACGATCGGCGTGCCGCCGCCATAGTCGCTGGCATTCATCCCTTGATAATTCTCCTGCCGAAAATTGGCGTAGAGCGGTAGAACCCAGTTGGGACGTTTCTCGTAGGAGCCACTCTGGTAAGACCAGAATGCTGGCGTGCCTGCTCCGCGTTGGGCGTTCACCGTGTATGCGTTGTTAGTCCAACTTTGGATCACGAGTTTTGAGGTTCCGGTATTCGTGTAGTGGACATCAAAGAACGCCATCGCGGGAAAGTCATTGTATATCGTGACAGAGACCCTCTTTGTGAGGGTTGCCGCCTTTCCCTCCACGGTGAGCCGTTCACCCTCACCGAACCTGTCTTTGGTGTGCTCGTGTGTTTGCGACGTCAGTAGGAATCCAGTCCAGAGCTTGTCGGCCGTTGTCACAGTCTCAGAGGCAGTGAATGGCCCCAACACAGTTTCCTTCTTATTGAAACAAGCAACCACCCGGCTACGCAGGTGGTTATCGAAGTCAATCCGGATGTTGCCGCCCTGAATCTGAGGATTGCCGCCGGGAACCTCTGCGGCTACGGTGAAGGAACAAGCCGCAAACACAGTGGTGAAAACAATCCAAAGCATGGCTGCCGTTGCAGCTCCCAGCCTTCGGAACAGGCTGCTGTCAGACAAAATCGTTCGTTTCGTTGAAAACACAGAATGTCCTTGATCACAGCTCAACAGCATGAAGGGAAATTTAATGGAATAAAGCGTAAGCACCCGTAATACAAGGAAAGACTCGCAAAGTCAATGAATTTTGAAGTCTCAAAGAAACGGGGTGTCCCAGTCTACACGGATTTCTTGAATTCCTCGCCATCTGCCGGAAGCGCTCTCTAGCCGTTAATAAGCAGCCTTTATCAAAGTCATCGAAATATCTAATATCTGTACTGGACAAACGAAATAAAAACATATAAATAGTAATTCCCGATAGAACCGAAGATGTGGGTCTTCTATTGAAGCTGGAGTTTCAGGAAGTTCGGCCGAATGTAATCAAACCATAAGTGAGGAAATCACTTCGCATGCAACGTAGAGACTTTCTAAAGAGCACTGTCGCTGCCGCCGTCGCTGCAGAACTTGGAATCGGTAAAGCGCACGCCAAGGTGCCCGCTCACAATTGGGGGAAGTTCGACTTCGGCTCCGGCCCTCAAGTGACTGATCGGCTCAATCAGGGTCCATTCCCTCAATATCCACCGGATGCGGTTATCCCCACTGACGATGTGGTGATGACTACTACTCCCTCGGAAGACGCCGTACCAAACTATGGCATGGGACTGGTCACCTATATCACAGCAGATAGTGGCACCGAGGAAATCAAATCAGACAATATTCCGCAAGCGATCGAGGACCTAGCTCGGTTTCCATTAGGCCAGAAGCTTTACATCCGCCCGACGTGGAGAGAAGTGCAGCCGAAGCCCGGGCGCCTGGAGTTGCCCGATTATGTGAAGCTGGTTTTTGAATTGGCGAAGAAAAACGATAAGCGAGTCGGATTGCGAATTCAGATGTCGGCTCCGGACTATACACACGAAGCAGCCCTGCCAGAGTTTGTTCTCGAGAAAGTGCCAAAAGTAAATCTCGTTGTTAGCGACCAAGAGAGCAGCGCCGAAGGAAAAAGGTTTTTGGCGAATCCGCACTCGCGTTATCAACCCCGGTTTGACCATCCTTTTTTCCAGCAGGCGTTCAAAGAACTGGTTGAACAATTGGCAGCGGAATTCAATGGCAACCCGCTCGTCGAGTTTATCGACACTTTTATGTACGGCTTCTGGGGCGAGGGGCACACGTGGCCATTCGCCAACAATCCTTTCCCAAACTATCAGACAGCAGAGCAGACCTGGATGAATATGCTCGAAGTCCAGCTCGAGCACTTTTCGAAGACTCCTTTACTCACCAATACGCAACCGGATTTCAGCCGGGTCGGTAATTCAGAACTGCTGGATCGCACCGTTCGCAGCAACAATTGGATTCGCAGTGACACCATCTTTATCGAGAACGAGCAGATTGAAGCGCTCAGCAACCGGCCACCCTGGATCGCCGCATTACTCGAGCAAGGGATTCCCGGGAAACCTCCTGATCCGGGTGCTGCCTATGAAGGGATATCTCCGGCAGAAAACATGATTGCTCATGTGATCGATATCGGGGCAAATTACTTTTCGCTCTGGAACTTTCACCAGATCAGTGCAAAGAATCTGATGAGCTACTACCAGTCTTATCCTGCAGCGTTCGACCGGATTAGTCGCCGGATTGGATATCGGGTGAGGCCGTCTTTCATCTGGAGCTATAGGGATGACGGTTATCAAGGGCTGGTTGTGGGCTTCGCAAATGACGGCATCGCGGGCATACCAGGCGTATTGAGAGTGACCGTGGAGAGCCAGGACGGAAAGGTACTCAAGAGCGGTTGTCTGGACGCAGGCTACCCGTTACCGGGCAAGATTCGTCAGGCACAGTTCGTGCTTCCGAACGTTGTAGATTGGAAAGGATTGAAACTTAGAGCCGAGATTGAGGTAAAGGGAATACGCTATCCCGTGCGGTGGGCTTGTCATCAGAAACTGAACGACGACGGCTCGCTCACACTGCGCCCCAACCTCCGTCAGCAGGTCTAGGCTACGATGGTTCTGATCCAAGAGACACTCGTCTTAGCTACCCTTGCAGGCGCGGCGGAGCATGCATCTGAAGGACGAAATGAGAAATCAATGAAGCCGTTTCATAGATGGGGGGCATTGCTCTTTACATTTTCGGCTGCAATCTCAGCGTTAGCGCAAGCCGGCACTCCAAGGCTGATCGATATTCATATACATTACAACGGTGAGCCTGGTATTTTGGCGAAACTTCTCGTTAAGTTGAACGCCGTCGACGGAATGGCAATACTGTTGACAACGCCTCAGGGATTGCCTGAGGCAGCTAGATTTATCCGAGAACATCCGGATCGTTTCGTCGGGTTTGGAGATGTGAAATTAGACGACGCGAACGTCCTGGATGAGATCGACAGATTTCATCAGGAAGGCTTTCGTGGCTTAGGCGAGATTACCTCTACGCTGAAGAACTACGATGACCGTTCCTACTGGCCTATCTATGATCGTGCCGACAGATACCACATGCTTCTTCTCTTTCATACGGGTATTGTCAACCGACTACACCCAGAACATCCAGCTGACATCAGTTTCGACCGCAGTCGCGTGACTCGTCTTGATCTGATCGCGCGGCACTGGCCGAAGCTGACGATTATCGGCGCTCATCTTGGAAATCCCGACTATGCCGAAGCAGCCGAAATTGGTCGATGGGATCCAAATCTATACTTCGATGTTTCGGGAACGACTCTTCTCAAGAAGAAAAACGACTACCGCTTCTTCCAGTCGATTTTCTGGTGGAGCGGTCTCGTCAGTCCCCATACACCGAAGAACGGAGCTAACGCCTTTGAGAAGCTTGTTTTCGGTTCGGATGTCTTCAATGGGGAACTCGACGAATTTGATGGTGCGTTGTCACGTTATCACGCCATGCTGGATGCGTGTGAAGTTCCGCAGGAGACACAGGAGAAGATTTTTTCTGGGACGATGTGGAGCATTCTTCAACAGCAGGAAAGAGAAATGGCGGCAGATACTTCAGCCACAGAGGCTCCGGTAACCGGGCCGTTTTCTGCCCAGGAACTCCAGCAATTTGCTGCGCTCAATCCCATCGATACACATACCCACATCTATCAAAAGGCACCTGTATTGGTCGCGTTGCTTGAGCGGTTGAATCTCCATGTTCTCGACATCGTTGTCGCGCGTGATACCGATCAGAAGTCGCTGGATGAAGAGAGGCGGCAGGTTTGGGGCTTTGTGAATGTCAGCCACGGATACGCGACTATGTGCACGACATTCGATCCATTTCTTTACCGTGAACCTTCTTTCAGGAAGGCTGCAATCGCGGAGATCGATAACGATTTCGATCACGGAGCAGCAGCGGTAAAGATCTGGAAGAATATTGGCGAACAGGTCAAAGATTCTCAGGGAAACTATCTAATGCCGGACGACCCTGTGTTTGAACCGATTTATAAGGAAATTTCAGATCGCGATAAAACACTCATCGCTCACCTTGCTGATCCAGATTCTATCTGGGAGCCGCCAACTCCTAAATCACCAGACTATGAGTATTACATGCAGCACCCAGAGTGGTACATGTATAACAAGCCGAATGCGCCATCGAAGGCGGCAATACTGGTAGCTCGCGATCATATCCTCGAGAAGAATCCGAAGCTTCGTGTTGTGGGTGCGCACCTGGGCAGTATGGAAGCCGATTTCAAACAATTGGCGGATCACCTTGACCGTTATCCGAACTTCGCAGTCGATATCGCAGCTCGCATGCCTTACATCGTCATGCTGCCGCGGGTAGACGCGATTGCGTTCATCGAGAAGTATCAAGACCGGTTAATTTACGCGACGGATCACAGCCTTGCTCCAGAAGCAAAAGCTCAGGATGAAGTGGAGCAGTGGGAGACCTCCTACGCCTTTGATTGGCGCTTCCTGGCGACATCCGATCCACTTCAATATAGGAATCACCGAGTCGAAGGGTTAGCTCTTCCCACCGCAGTACTGCACAAGCTTTACCATGACAATGCTCTGCACTGGATCCCCGGAGTCATGACCGCTCCAAGATGAGCGGTTGGTTATTCGGCGGTTTCAGCAAACAAAGAATGAACGATGCATAGTGCTCGGTTCGAAGAGCGTAAAAAGTGTGGCGCTGAGAACTCATGATAACGAATAAATTCACGAATATATGGAGCATCAGGAATGCTGGTAGGAAATGACAGAATGCGAAGCTTCCAGGTTGAAACCGCAAGGGTCGAGATTTATCCAGATGCGGTTTCGATGGGAAAGGCAGCAGCACATGCAGCCGCCGAGGCCATCAAGGAAATTGGAAAACGGCAAGAAACCATCAATGTGATTTTCGCTACCGGTGCTTCGCAGCTTGCTACGCTTGACGCGCTTACGAAGATGGATAATCTTCCATGGACCAGAGTGCGTGGTTTTCACATGGATGAATATATCGGCCTTCCGATCGACCATCCGGCGTCATTTCGCGGATACCTGCGAGAGAAACTGACGGAGAAGGTGAGCCTTAAAGAATTCAATGAAGTGGATGGCACCGCGCCTGATGCCGAGACATTCTGCCGTGACTATGCCGCGAAGTTTCGCGTCGCCGAGCCTCAGCTTTGTCTCATGGGCATCGGAGAAAATGGGCATCTTGCGTTTAACGATCCGGGAGTAGCCGATTTCAATGACCCCTTGGATGTGAAGATCGTTCATCTTGACCGTGTGTGCAGAGAGCAGCAGGCTGCCGAAGGATGGTTTGCTAGCGCCGATGAGGTTCCTGAATCTGCGATCACCATTACGATCCCGGCACTTCTGCGCGTCCCGCGACTCATCGTGTCGGTTCCAGGAAGCCGTAAGGCGGCGATCGTTCGCCGTAGCCTGACTGAATCGATTTCTACCGATTGCCCTGCTACCATCCTTCGTATACATCCCAACGCCACAATCTATCTGGATGAAGCTGCGGCTGCGGAGTTGAACGATCTGTCTTTTCGGTCGTGAGCGGTATGGTTTGCGACACGACCGCTCGGTTGTCGGCGAACCGGATCTTCAAGCGACTCTTTGGTGCGCCTATGCCGAAACGTCAGTATTTTCGGTATTGACTCCTTTAGGTCTTACTATTACTATCGCTTTCCATCGATCGCTTTCGTATCACCCTGACTCCAATTGCTCACTAGTCTTGATTTGAAAGGTCGGACCACCATGGCTCGATTTATCAGGTTAGCTATCCTCTTAGCCGCGCTTCTGGGAACAGCTGCCATGTGGGCGGCCATTACCGGCTCGATCTCTGGAGTGATCACTGACCCCAGCGGGGCCGTCATGCCAGGATTGACCGTAGTAGCTACCAGTTTGTCGACGAACGTAAAGACCACAGCAGTCAGCGATTCGAAGGGTTTTTACAGCTTCCCGACTTTGAGCGTTGACATCTATAACGTGACGGTCAGCCAGCAAGGTTACCGCGACTATGTCCAAACCGGCGTGAAGATAGATGCAAACTCCGCGCTCCGCATCGACATCATCATGCAGCTCGGCACGGTTACCAATACTGTCAGTGTGAAAAGCGACACTCTGCAAGTGGAGACGCAGACCACGCAGAATGGCGTAGTTATCGACGGCCAAAAGATTACTTCTGTGCCGTTGAATGGACGTTCTTACATCGACTTGTTGAAGTTGCAACCAGGCGTGTCGCCGTATTCACATAGCCAGGACAGCGGCACATCGGGAGTCGGAGCGACTCAGGTCTCGGGTGACCTTGACAACGGCCAACAATCCGTCAACGGGGGCCGGACTGGGTCCAACGCGTTCATGGTGAATGGGGCAAATGCAGAAGAAGGCGTCCACAACGGCGCCGCGATGATCCCCAATCTCGACTCCATCGCGCAGTTCCGTATCATCACCAACAACTTCGATGCAGAGTATGGAAACTACAGCGGTGGCCAGGTGAATGTCGTCACCAAGTCCGGAACCAATCAGTATCACGGCACGGCCTTCGACTTCCTGCGCAACACTGATCTGGATGCCAGAAACTACTACGCTCCGACACGCGGCGTTTTCATACAGAATCAATTCGGCGGTACTGTGGGCGGTCCGATCCGCAAGAACAAGATTTTCTGGTTTGGCGACTACCAGGGAACCCGGCAGATTTTGGGACAGACTCAGAGCTATCCCGTGCCTTCAGATGCCAACCGCACGGGTGACCTGTCGGATCAGGCGGATGCGATCACTGGCACAGTTGTCGGTGCTGGCTGGGCTAACACACTCTCCCAGACATTGGGATATCCCGTAACGCAGGGGGAAAATTATTACACCCCGGGCTGCGCGGATCCCGGAACTTGTGTCTTTCCCAATGCTGTCATTCCCCAGAGCGCGTGGTCTCCGGTTGCGGTGAACTCGCTGAAGTTCCTCCCTACGGCCAATGGAGTTGTCAACAATACTCCTAACTTCTCCACCTCTGCCTACAATGGGACGTTGAGCGATGATAAGGGAAGCGGCCGGATAGACTTTTCTACACGAATCGGCGCTGTGTTCGGCTATTACTTCATTGACCTATTCCACACCGAGAATCCATATAGCCAGGTAAACGTCCCGGGCTTTACTGCAACCAATCAGGGTCAAACGCAGATGGTCAATTTGGGGTTGACGACGACGTTTAACTCGTCGACCGTCAACGATCTGCGTCTCGCATATCTGCGCGATGTTAACCTGACAGGCCAACCTACATCAGGCGAAGGTTTGGGTGTCACGCTCGCCGCGCAGGGTTTTGTTACTCCATGGGGGCCCGCGGGTGGTATTTCGCCTATTAACCCTGCGTACGAGGGTGTTTCAAACTTTATGTTCAACAACTTCAGCCTTGGTGTCCCGCCGGACGCATTGAGGCAATACAACAACACCTTTCAGATCATCGATAACGTCACCAAGGTCTTTGGAACGCACACTCTGCAGTTTGGCACCAATCTCCACTACAACCAGATCAACGAGCGTAACTTTGATTGCTACAACGGGTGTTTTGGGTTTGATGGTGCAGAGACGGGCCTGGACTTCGCCGATTTCCTGATCGGAGCGCCGACCAGTTTTGTGCAGGCTAGCCAGCAGCTTCTCGATTCGCGAAGCAAATATTACGGATTTTATGGTCAGGATAGCTGGCGTGTGAACCGCAATTTCACCCTCAACTACGGTCTGCGCTGGGAAGCCGCTACTCCCTGGTACGACACACAGAACAAGCTGGAAACGGTCGTTCCCGGTGAACAATCGCTATCATTTCCCGGTGCTCCTGTCGGTCTGGTGGTGCCCGGAGACCCGGGCATCCCGCGCACGCTCGGGCCAACCAAGTACACCAACTTTGGTCCTAGAATTGGCTTTGCCTGGGCGCCAGACGTGAGCGACGGTTTCCTCGGCAAGGTGCTGGGCGGCGCCGGAAAAAGCAGCATACGTGCGGGCTACGGTATCTTCTATAGCTCTATCGAGGACGCCACCGGATTCGTCGAGGTAGGCGATGCTCCTTACGGCAACTACTATTCTGTGTCATCGACTGAGTTGGCCACACCGTTTGTCGATCGGCCATCGGGAACTCCGGCGGGACAGAAGTTTCCCTTCGTCTTTCCTCCAACCAACGTGTCTCCTCAGAATCCCGATACAACCTTCAATTGGGCGGGAGCGACACCCATCGGCGGATCCGACTATTACTACTATAAAAACAAGGTGCCCTATGTTCAGGAATGGGAACTCTCTCTTCAGCGGCAATTAGGAACCGCAACCGTACTCAGCGTGAATTACGTCGGGACTATCGGGCGGCAGCTGCTGACCTTTGAGGAATCAAATCCAGGAGACCAGTCACTCTGCCTGCAATTGAGTAACCCAGCCAATGTGGCGCCTGGTACGACGACTTGCGGGCCGTTCGGGGAAGACACAGTTTACACCACGGCGAGTGGCCAGACAGTGAACGGAACCAGGCCGACTTTCGGGATTAACTTCAATAGCAATCCCTACATGAAGACCGCAGTCGGCTCCAGCTTCAACTCGCTGCAGGTGACTCTGGAGCACAACGAAAAATACCTGAACTTCCTCATTGGATATACCTTTGAGAAGTCGCTGGATAACGGTTCGGACTCCTTTGATGCGACCAATCCGTTGAATCCGGCCCAAACCTACGCATTATCGAGCTTTAACGTTCCGCATAACCTGGTCGCCAGCTACACCATACAATTGCCCTTCGATCACTTTATCGGCGGAGGGGATATTGCGAAGCTGTTCACCGCTGGCTGGGAGCTTTCCGGCGTAGCTACGTTTGCCAAGGGAGAGCCGGTCACTCTCAATGAGAATGACGATAATTCACTGCTTGGTGCTTTCAATGCAAACGTAGATGTACCAAATTACGCGAACAACGGCAGCTCTCTTTATATAAATAAGAATCCGCGAAAAGGACTGCCATATTTCAACCCGGACTACTTCGTCCCGGAAACAATTGGGCAGGTAGGCAACGCAATGCGGCGATCCTTCTCCGGTCCTGGCATCAACAATTTTGATATGGCTCTGCTAAAGAGTACTGACATTACTGAGAACACTAAGCTTCAGTTTCGGGCAGAAGCATTCAATGTCTTTAACCATGCGCAGTTTACGAATCCGAATGGGCTCGTCAACAACACCGGCCAGGGTGGTTTCGGCTATGTAACTGGTGCTAACGATCCTCGTATCATGCAGGTTGCCTTGAAGTTCCTGTTCTAAGAAGTGTTTGTGTTCAGATCTGCACTTGTGGCCAGCTTAGTCGCGGCACGGGGTGGGTGTGGTTCGTGTCAAAGAGGTCTTTAGCGAATCCTGAATCGACGGTATGTGATCTCGACCAATTTTCGTCCTTGGACTGGTATCGATCACGGCGCTGCGTGCACAACAACTAGCTGCAGTAGGAAAGGAACATTATGCTGCCCGAGCGTGAGCTCAAAAATAGCCTGAATGATCGGCGATCTTTTCTTAAATTGCTGGCCGCCGCTCCTCTCTTTGCCACCATTGCCTCGCGAAGTCTTGCGAGCACCGTGGCGGCTACTACAGGAAGATCTTCCTCCGCCGATGTTTATACCCGCCTTGGGGTCAGGCCATTGATCAATGCGCGGGGGACGTGGACGTATCTGAGCGGGTCGCTGGAACTGCCGGGAGTGCGGGAAGCGGTCGAGGCTGCATCGCGACAATTTGTTGACTTATTTGAACTGCAGCATGCAGCAGGCAAAAAGCTTGCGGAACTTTCCGGTGCCGAGTCCGGAATGGTCACCTCTGGCTCGGCTGGCGCGATGGCTCTGGCGACTGCAGGTTGCATCGCCGGGACCGATCCAAAAAATGTGTGGCAACTGCCCGACACAACAGGTTTGAAACATGAAGTCGTGATGATGGGAGGGCGGACCGCATTCGACAGTGCGATACGCTTGGCCGGAGGAAAGTTGGTGCTTGCTCATGGAGTGGACAATCTGCAGTCGGCCATTACTCCACAAACCGCCATGGTCTATACAACCTGGCGGGACGATCGATTACCGAATGTGCTGAAGATCACGCGCGCCGCCGGCGTCCCCCTGCTGCTGGACGATGCAGCAGGCATTCCCCCGTTTGAGAATTTCAGACGCTACGCAAAGATCGGAGTCGATCTTTACTGCTTTAGCGGCGGAAAGGGTTTGGGTGGCCCGCAATGTTCTGGGGTCCTGCTAGGCCGGAAGGACTTGATAGATGCGGCAATGGCAAATAACAATCCGTGGGAGGGTGCGGTATGTCGGCCCATGAAGGTCGGCAAAGAAGAGATTATAGGGATTCTCGCAGCAGTTGAATATTGGTCCCAGGCGGATCTCGCGGCACTAACTAACGAGTGGCAGGGTCGGGTTGAACGCATTGAGAAGTTGGTTCAAACCGTACCAGGGGTCACTACATCCATCATGACCCCTCAAGAAGAGAACAGCTATCCGACCCTGACGGTAAAGTGGGACGTGCAGCGGTTCGGTTTGACAGTGGACCAATGCGCTCAGCAGCTGCGGGAGGGCGACCCCCGTATTGAGGTGCTCACGAACAATAATCCAAGCGGAGTGTCCGCAGTCCGCGAAGGCGATAATCCCAAGGCAAAAGAGGAGGCGCCTCCGAATGAGTTGCAAATCATCTCAATGACCTTACAGTCGGGGGGAAGATCTGACGGTTGGGAACCGCCTACGTCAGATTCTAGACAAAGCACGCAAACAATCGGCGTAAGTACCTTCTTCAGCCTATGCTCGCGCAGTGGGTTTCGAATGGTGAAAGAGGTCTCTGGGGAATGATGAGTTGGCGGCACACAATCTCCATCCCATGTTTGCTGCTTGGAATGGCATCGATCATGAATCTGTACGCACAACAACCGGCAAACACTACGACTGCTGCAGCGGATGTTCAAGGGTCAATGCTCTTCGCCTCCAACTGTGGGAGCTGTCACGGCGCCGATGGTCGCGGGGGTGAACACGCGCCGGATATCGCAACTGCACATGATGTGCAGCAACTCTCCGACTCAGGCCTGATTGCGATCGCGAAAGATGGAATCTCCGGGACTGGTATGCCTGACTTTGGCTGGCTCGGCCAGGAGAAAGTGATCGCCATTGTTCAATATTTACGAACTCTGCAAGGGCGGCGAACCGACATCAAACTCCCTGGAAATCCGAAAGGCGGCGAAGCTCTTTTCTTTGGCAGCGCACGATGCTCAGAATGCCATATGGTCAATGGGAAAGGCGGCTTTATTGGCAGTGATCTTTCGCTTTATGGCGCGAATGAAAGCGCGGGCCAGCTTCGAAGCGTCATTTTGGATCCTGGAAATGTTTTGCCACCTCAGAAGAAGGCTACAACCGTCGTGACGAACACCGGGCAAAAGTTCACTGGAATGCTCAAGGTGGACGATAATTTTTCCGTTTCGATCCAGACAATGGATGGAGACTTTCATTTTTTTCAGAAGTCACAACTCACCCAAATAGATCTTGGGTCTTACTCGTTGATGCCGGTCAACTACGGATCGATGTTGAATGACGAACAGATAAATGACCTGGTCAGTTATCTCCTTCATGTGGGAAATGAAAATTCCAAGCGCTCCCCAACACAATCTTCAAAATCTGACGATGATAACGAATAATCACTTATCTTTTCGCTCCAGGGACTCGGGGTTCAACATCGTCATCCGCAAGGTTGCGATCGTCGCTTTGACCTTGCTGCTGATTGCCGAAGCAGCCCACCACCTCGGACATGGAGAAACGAACAAGGTTGCGTTCGAGCTTCACGCTCTTACCCCCGACTTCTGGACTCTCTTTGATCGAAACGCACAGCTGACCAAGCTGGCTTCGGGCTTCGGTTTTACCGAGGGGCCTGTTTGGGATAGCTCCGGTTATCTCTGGGTGAGCGATGAAACTCTCAATAAAATTTTCAAGGTAAACACTTCCACTGGTCAAAAACAGGAAATCATCTCTCTGGGCGACCCCGATGGCAATACCTATGATTCACAACATAGTCTCTTGGACTGTGCCAGCGTTCTGCGGGCAATCATCCGTCTGTCGTCCGATGGCAAAAGCTACAAAGTAGTCGTGGATCATTACCAGGGCAAGCGTTTGAACAGTCCCAACGACGTGGTGCTCGGTCCGGATGGCGCTATTTACTTTACTGATCCAACTTCTGACTTGCCTCGAGGACAAAAGCAGGAACTCCCTTTTAAAGGCGTCTATCGCATCGCTCTGGATGGTCAACTTCAACTGTTGACAAAGGACGTTGAGGATCCGAATGGGCTCGCGTTTTCTCCAGACGGCACCAAGTTGTATGTTGATGACTCTACCCAGCGAAATATCCACGTATACGACTTTGGCGCAGATGGTGGTTTGAGTAACGGACGGATCTTCGGCACAGAGCCAGGTGGTCCAAAAGACGGTGTACCAGACGGCATGAAGGTTGATCGAAATGGCAATCTATATGTGGTAGGTCCAAAGGGTATATGGGTATGGTCTCCGCAAGGCATTCATCTGGGGACCATCGTAGTTCCCGAACAACCGGCGAATCTCGCATGGGGAGATCCCGACTACTCAGCCCTGTACATAACAGCAACAACATCCGTGTACAAAATAGGTACCCGAGCACGCGGATTCGTCCCCTACCTACAAGCGCACTAATCTCCCGGAGGAAAAATGATCGATCGGTTCAAGCGCCGCCTTCCTCGCTTTGCCTGCCTTTTTTTCTGCGTGTTCGGGCTCAGCCTCGTCGCCCAAGACTCCGGCTTCAAAATCATTCAACCGCAAGGCTATGCAGCTGCCGATTCGTTCTACAGTCCTGGCATTCTGACCGGGAGCACGCTCTACATATCAGGACAGGGAAGCCGTAAGCCCGACGGTACACGTCCACCGGGGTTCGCCGAACAAATCGCGCAAGCCCTAAGTAACGTCCAGGCTGTGCTGAAGGGCGCAGGCATGAATTTTGGGAGTGTTGTTTGGATGAACATCTATCTCACGGATGAGCAGGATGTGGAAGGCATGAATGAGGTCTATTGGCGGACAATCGGCCAAAGCCCTCCAGCGCGGACTGTTCTCAGAGTTGCCGCTCTTCCGGATGGGGAAAAGGTGGAAATCAACTGTATCGCCGTGGCAGACGCGATTCACAGAGAAGCGATTTGGCCAGCAGGCTGGGCGCGAGGCCCGCACGTGGATCCGCCTGCAATCCGGGCCGGTGAAATCATGTACCTGTCGGCGCAGGGAGGTCGGGATCCGCTCACCGGGCAACAGGCGTCTGACTTTCCCGGAGAAGTCAGGCAAGCTCTCGAGAATGTAAGTACCGTGCTCAAGGCTGCCCGGCTAAGCATGAAGAATGTTCTATGGGTGAATCCCTACATGAGCGTCGGTGGGCAATACGACGTTATGGGCAAGATTTACGCGAGTTATTTTGAATTCGGCAATACACCGGGCCGCGGGACCATCCAAGTCGTCGGTCTCCCAAAAGGGAATCACATCGTATTTAGTTGTATCGCCGGAGCAGACCTCAGCAAGCGCAAAGCAATCCGGCCAAGAAATATGCCCCCCAGCCGCACCGCCAGCCCCGGCATTCTCTATGGCGATACTCTATATCTTTCTGCCAAAGACGGCTTCATTCCGGATCAAGGAATAGTCACGCCCGACCTTGAGCTGCAGCTGCGGCAATCCATGCGTAATCTTTTGGATGGATTGCAGGAAGCTGACATGGATTTCTCCGATGTTGTTTTCAGCACCGTCTATTTGCGACAGATACAGGATGCCGATCGAGTGAACGCGTTATACGGCAAGTTTTTTAAGGGCCGTTATCCTGCCAGATCGGTGCTGCAGCAGAACTTCGAAGTGCATGATGAGGCTGCCGAGCAAATCTCCTTCATCGTCGTAAAACACTCACCCACGGGCAATGCGGACAAAGGCGCACGTAGATGAAATTAACTACCGTCAGATGCATCCTTGCCTTTGCTCTAGTGGTTTCTTTGGCGAGTGCTCAGCAGTCCACACCCACCCCATCGTCCGCATGTCAAATTCATGCAGTAGTCTTCGAGGGTTGGCAAGCTCAGGAGGTAGCGAACAAATGGGTGAAGTTGACCTTTGTTCCTCAATTAGGTGGCCGGTTGATGCAAGTCAGTTTCAATGGACACTCTTATTTATTCGTCAACCAGGTTTACAAAGGCAAGTACATTTCCCCGACCGAGGCCGCAGGACGTTGGATCAACTATGGTGGCGACAAGATTTGGCCCTTGCCCGAAGGCAATGATGACGAGCAGCACTGGACAGGAGCGTCCACGCCTCTTGACGACGGCGCATATGCCTTCTCGGTTTTGTCACAAAACAACCGCTGCACCGTGCGGTTGGAGGGCCCCCCGGACCCGCCTACGGGCCTTCAATACACGCGTGAGATAAGTATCGGCAGCGACTCCCCCGAAATCTTCTTTCATGCGATTACCAGAAATATCACGGGCCACTCAATCGCCTGGTCTGTGCAGTCCGTCTCTCAGTATGACCTGTCCGACGCCAGCGATCCCAGTCAGTACAATCAGGACTTCTGGGCCTTTGCGCCGCTCAATCCTCGCTCCTCATATTTGAATGGCTACCATGTCCGCGATGGGCTGGCGAATGATCCCTCTTTTAGCGTAAAGGATGGGCTATTTCGACTAAATTGGAGATACCTCGAAAACGAAGTGTGGCTCGACGCAACCGCGGGTTGGATTGCGTTAGTCGATGGCGCAACTCACTATGCGATGGTCGAAAAGACCAGGTACATCGAGAGTGCAGATTATCCCGACAAGGCTTCGGTTATCTTCTACAAGAACGGACCCGCCGTGCAACTGAATGCTCAGGGTATGCCCTACCTGACTTCGAAAAATCTTAAAGAGACTCCCTACTATATGGAGGCAGAACTGAACAGCCCTATGGCGGTCTTGACACCCGGCGAAACATACACGATGGATACCTACTGGTTTCCGTCGCGTATGAGTCCCGACTTGAAAACCGTTAGCGAGGCAGGCTTGGTGGGTCGCCCTCTCGTCGCAAAGAATAGTGCCGGGAAGCTCGAACTTTCGGGCAGTTTTGGCGTCTTCTTTCCCGGCATGCTGAAGGCATATCTTTATGACCACGGTGGCGTAGAAACGGAAGAGGTTTCCCTCCAATCGGTTCAACCGCAAGACCCAGTTCAGCTCTCACAAACGATAACCCCGACTAAGAACGTGACGCGCGTCTCGGTTCACTTGATCGATAGCAGCGGGCTCGACCGCGGAGCTCTCGGGGAAGTAGTTGTAACCGGAAGGGAAGAAGGGCGCTGACCCATGAGTCTACGCAAGAGGTGGCTAATCGCCGTATGCGCCTATATGTTGTCTATTCCCTTGAGCGGGCAGGATAGTGATCCATCCCTCGTACATGCTCCAGGCGTACAAGCCTCACAGCTGCTCTCTCGAACGATTAAAGACGATTGGCCATCTTACAACGGTGATTACACAGGAAGGCGCTTTAGCAGCCTTACGCAAATCACGCCGCAAAATGTCCAGCATCTTCAGGCTCAATGGGTCTTCCACAGCAGAAATGCCGGCATTCTTGAAGTTACCCCTGTGGTTGTCGATGGGATCATGTACGTGACAGCCTCCAATGATGCATATGCCCTCAATGCGCAAACCGGACAGATCCTGTGGCACTACTCTCGGCCGGTCTCCCAAGGCTTGATCGATGACGCCTCTGGGCATATCAGTCGCGGTGTTGCTCTCCTCGGCACACGACTTTATATGGAAACCGACAATGCTCACCTCTTGTGCCTGGACGCACGATCGGGAAACCTGATCTGGGACGTGGCATACGCCGACTGGAACAAGAACTATGGAGCTACGAGTGCCCCACTGATCGTAAAAGACAAAGTACTAGTAGGAACCTCAGGTGGCGACGATGGAGTTCGCGGCTTTCTTGCGGCCTACGACTCTATATCTGGCAAGTTAGCATGGCGTCTGTGGACGATTCCCGGCCCGGGAGAATTCGGCTCTTCAAGCTGGCCTGGAGATAGTTATCTGCACGGTGGTGGGACAGCCTGGATGCCGGGAACCTATGACCCAGAGCTGAATACCCTATACTGGGGCACCAGCAACGCAGCGCCGGATTACGATGACAGCGTCCGGCCGGGCGATGACCTTTACACCGCGAGTCTGCTGGCAATCGATCCGGATACCGGAAAATTGAAATGGTACTTCCAATTCACACCGCATGATTTATATGACTACGATGGTGTGGAGACACCTGTCCTGGTAGACATGCCATATCAGGGAAAACTAAGAAAGCTTCTGATCGAGGCAAACCGAAATGGGTTTATCTATCTCCTTGATCGAACCAATGGAAAATTCCTATCGGCTACACCATTTGCAAAGAAGATCAATTGGGCGACAGGAGTAGATGCCAATGGTCGTCCAACGATTACGGACTTAAAGCCGACTCCGGATGGAACCCTAATCTGTCCCGGCGTTGAAGGTGCTACCAACTGGTTCTCGCCTTCTTATAGCGAAGCGACACACCTGTTCTACTTTTTGGCTTTTGAGGGTTGCTCGGTCTATTTTGTAAAACCGACCCCATTTGAAGAGGGCAAAGAGTATTACTCAACAGGAACCAAGCACGATCCAAACGACAAAACGGAACGGGTTCTTTTTTCCTTCGATCCCCAAACTAAGACTATTGCATGGCGCTACCCGCAAGCAGGGAATTCTCATTCCTGGGGTGGCGTCATGACAACCGCGACCGGCCTTGTCTTTTTTGCCGATGATGCAGATTTTTTTGAAGCGGCGGATGCCAAGACCGGCAAGTCGCTGTGGCACTTTAATACCGGGCAAACTCTTCACGCATCTCCGATGAGCTATGCGGTACAGGGCAAACAGTACGTCGCCATCGCGTCGGGCTCTGATCTATTCAGTTTTGCGCTGCCGGAGTGAATCAATCGCGTGGCTACACTCCCACTTGCGCGAATCAAAAAGGCGAGCATTTCAGATATTCTTTGCACGTATTCAAGTCCAGTTTGAAGAGGCTCTCAATTATGTCGATGCGTCGCCGTGATCTATTGAAGTCCATTGGAGGCGTTGGTTTGCTCGGCCTCGCAGCGCCTGTCGTTCGCGCACAGGAGCAGTTGGTACAGGCTACACGAGCCACGCCCTCACCACGTATCAAAGACATCAGCGTCATTGAGTGCGCACCAGCCGGCTCGCGGCTAACGGTGGTGAAGATCACGACTGATCAGGATGGGCTATATGGCTATGGCTGCGCGACATTTACGCAACGGGCTGACCTGGTGAAGCCAGCAGTAGAGCGGTATTTGAAGCCGTTTCTGTTAGGCAAGACGACTGACCGAATCGAGGACATCTGGCAGAGCTGTTATGACAGCTCTTACTGGAAAAATGGACCGGTCCTCAATAACGCGTTAAGCGGGATCGACCAGGCGCTTTGGGACATCAAAGGACGACAGGCGGGAATGCCGGTGTACCAGTTGGCCGGAGGCAAGTGCCGCGAGGCGGTGGATTGTTACGCCCACGCGGACGGTCCGGAATTCGCAGATGTGGTGAGCGCGGCCAAAAAGTTTATGGCACAGGGCTTCCGAAATGTCCGTGTGCAAGTTGGACTGCCCGGGATGGCGGGCTATGGTTCGGCGCACGGTGACGCTCCACCCTTGAAGGCACTACACGACAAACCATTGTTTGAGCCGGCTTATCAGATGCGGCGCGCACTAAAGCTGCTGGAGATCTGCAGAACGGAATTGGGAGACGAGGTCGAGCTACTGCATGATATGCATGAGCGACTGACTCCAAACCAGGCGGTGCAGTTTTGCAAAGAGGCGGAGAAGTTCAGGATGTTCTTCCTGGAAGACCCGCTTTCGCCGGAAGACAATGAGTACTTCCACCAGATACGCTCGCAATGCTCCACTCCGATTGCTATGGGAGAACTCTTCAACAATCCTCATGAGTGGCAACCGCTGATCGAACAGAGGCTGATCGATTACATTCGAGTACATGTGTCGCAGGTGGGCGGATTTTCACCCGCGCGAAAGGTCGCGATTCTGGCCGAGCAGTATGGTGTGAAGACAGCATGGCACGGACCAGGAGATGTTTCGCCGGTGGGCCACATGGCAAACATAACACTCGATATCGTCAGCTATAACTTTGGCATACAGGAGTACACGCCCTTCAATGCGGAAACACAGGAAATATTCAAAGGGTGTCCCGTGATGAAGGATGGCTATTTCTGGGTGAACGAGAAGCCTGGCTGGGGAATCGAGATCGACGAGAAGCTAGCGGCAAAGTTTCCATTCACTGACAGCCCCAACCACCTGAATGGCGGCTGGGGCGAGATCCGTAAGCGGGATGGAACAGTGATCAAGCAATAGCATTCGCGGAGTCAGGCTCCCACATATCGGTTGTATTGGCTCCGGTGAACGGGGCTGTGGCGGGCAGCTTACAAAATGATCGTGTGGATACCAAATAAGGCACGCGCAATCGATCATATCCGAGTAGCATAAAGTCGCGGAGGCCGAAGACATGAATAGAAGAGAGATGTTGACCACCACGGGTGCTGCGACACTTGCGGCGCTCTGCATGCCGAAACTGATGGCGGCCGAGGCTCCGGCGAGTCGGGTTGCGATCGTGCGTTGCCGTGATTACGCGCAATATGGGCAGCAACTCTCTCGCGCGTTCGATCAGATCGGCGGGATCGAGAAGCTGGTGCGCGGAAAGACCGTAGCGCTCAAGCTAAATCTCACGGGGAATCCGAAGAACTTTCCGCTGACACCTGAGCTTCCGTATCGGACGAATCCGCAATCAGTGGCGGCGACAGTGCATCTGTTTGCCAAAGCGGGTGCGCGACGCGTTCGCATGATTGAAAGTTTCTTCCCGGCCGATCAGGATCTCTCGTTGTGGGCACGCTACGGCCTTGACGTGAATGCGATTAACAACATGGGCGTGCCGGTGGTTTGGGAAAACGTCCAGAACCTGGGCAACTACAAACAATATGTGCGCATGAAGGTGCCCTGGAGCGGGTACGCCTATCCGGCATACCACCTGAACCCGGCGTTTTATCAGTGCGACGTGTACGCTTCGATGGCGAAGCTGAAGAACCATTGGGTTGCAGGCGTGACCATGACGATGAAGAACAACTTCGGCAACACGCCCTGCTCGCTCTATGGAGGGGACTGCGGGCCGAGCGGGAACGAGCGGCCGACGAAAGAGCGCGGACAGGTGCTGCATGACGGAACGACGCCTGCGCCCGCGGGAGTAGATGCTGAGTTGCATCCTTATTCACCGCGCGATCCGGGCTATCGGGTTCCGCGCATTCTGGTGGATCAGAACGGTATTCGACCCATTGATATCGCGATCGTGGATGGTGTTGAGACGGTGCGGGGAGGGGAAGGTCCCTGGCTTCATGGCCTGGAAAAGATGACGCCGGGCGTGATTATTGCCGGCCGCAATGCCGTCTGCGTGGACGCTGTCGGCATGGCAGTGATGGGCTACGATCCGTATGCGGAGCGCGGCACTCCTCCGTTTATCCGAGGTGAGAACTCGCTGCGTCTCGCGGAAGAAGCCGGGATAGGAACGCGGGACCTGAAACGTATCGAAGTAGTCGGACTATCGATTAAAGACGCTCATATCAATTTCGGACCCGGCGCGGTTGGTAAAAAATTGAGCGAATTGAACTCGTAATCGCACCCGATGAAGCGCGTTGGAAGCTCTTGCTTACGCGCAAGTGGCACGCTCCATTGACGGTCTAGATGTGTGGATGGCTGTGACTAGGTCTTTGCCTGCACATTCCAGAATCCATTGGAAGCCATTCTCCAATCCAGTGAATCGGCCAAGCCGAAGAAGCTTTCTGTGCCCTATTGATCCTTCGCCGCGCTTGCTTCTCTTAACGCAGCAAGCGTGGAATCTGGCTGAGCGCCAAGATGGTTGCGATGGTCTGCAAGGTAGCGGTGAACATCGGAGATGACCACTGAGCCTTCTCCCACCGCGGAAGCAACACGCTTGACCGAGCTGGCCCGCACATCGCCAACCGCGTACATGCCAGGGACGCTGGTCGCGTACGGCGTGCTCTCGAAGCCATCGGGGCCTCCGGTAAGAACGAACCCCGTCTTATCCAGCTTCACTGTGCCATAGAGCCAGCCGGAATTTGGCTCCGCTCCAATCATGACGAAGACCCTGCTGATCGGCTTCGTGGTCGTCTCGCCAGTTTTGCGGTTTGTCCAAATAACCACCTCAAGGGCTGACTCGCCCTCAAGCTTCTCAATCTCGGTATCTGTGTAGAGCGTTATGTGTGGAGATCTGTCGATACGTGAGATCAGATACTCTGACATGGTGCTCTTGAGCGATGGGCCGCGGACAAGGTGGTGCACGTGTTTCGCCACTCCGGACAGGAATACGGCCGCTTGACCAGCTGAGTTTCCGCCTCCGACAACTATGACCTCTCGCAGGCGACAAAGAAGAGACTCCATCGCCGTCGCCGCATAGTAAATTCCTCGATTTTCGAACTTGGTGTGGTTGTCGACAGCCAGTCGCCGGTATTGAGCACCAGTCGCTATTACAACGGCGCGCGAACATACGGTCATTCCCCCGGCCAGCGTGAGCTTGTGAATTCGATCGATCTGCTGGGCCGTAATTATTTCTCTAGAGATGGCAAAATGCACCCCAAATTTTAGTGCCTGCAAGTGGGCGCGGCTGGCGAGTTGCTGGCCGGAGACCCCAGTCGGAAAGCCGAGGTAATTTTCAATCTTTGAACTTGTGCCTGCTTGTCCACCGGGAGCCGTTCCCTCGATCACTATGGTCGATAGTCCTTCGGACGCCCCGTATACGGCGGCAGCCAGACCGGCTGGACCGGCACCCACTACAGTTACGTCGTAGATTGTCTGCGAATCCGGAAGCTCCGTGATCCCCAACTCATCCGCCAGAGCCGTAATGGTCGGGCGCACGAGGATACGCCCATCCGGCAGTGCTACGGCTGGCAGGTCCGAGGCTTGAGAACTTCCGAGGGCGTCGTCTTGGGAAATTTCTTCAATCCGGTGCGGATAATAGTTGCGTACGAAGAAGCGCTGCAGGCTTGTCAGGTCCGCATCCCCTGGAAAGCCGCGCAGGACGATGCCACTGGACGATTCAGCATTGATACCGATGCGCCGCCAAATCGTCGCTTGCACAATGAGATTGGCAATATCCCCTTCGGCACGCATCAGCACCCTAAGCTCTTTACGTGATATTCGCAGCAGACGACTCTCCATCGCAGTCCGCACCTCTGCAACAGCACTTTGAGAATTCAAAAGGCTGAACTCTCCACTGAAAGCAAACCTCCGATGACGTGCGAAGATTTTGAGACCACCATCCGCCGAAGGCAACAAGACATCGATTCCTCCATCCAAGATGACAAACATGTCGGTCTCGCGGTCACCGAGGGTATAGAGGGTCACATTCGCCGGAACGATCTCTTCCCGGCCATATTCCTCCAATCGCTGCACCATTTCTTCTGTGAGCGTTGGGAAAGCGAGGTCGCGACGATAGGCGTCGGTAATCTCCTGAACGGTCGCTGGCTCGTTTGACGGTGCGTCCTGGTTTGAGGCGAGTTGATCGTCCGGAATTGTCATACTTCAGATCTCCTCAGGTGCCTCCTCTAGCATATCTACACCTTATGTATTCGATGAGGCTCCCATGGCTGCTCGAATCGCTAAAACATCAGTTGGTTACGATGCCACGGACGACAACGAGTCCGTCAGCCAAATGCCCCGAGCCAGTCAACGACGGCCTTTCCAATCTCGTTCGGGGAATCTTCTTGGATGAAAGGATTCCGGCGACCATTATTCCGGTATGAGCTGGCCACGAGCGAGACGTATATCTAGGGTTGTCTTCCATGGTTAGAAGCTGCGTTTTCTGAATGGATAGCTTTCTGTCCGAAATAGCTGATCAGGTAAAAAAGATACCCCGAGGGAGACGGCATCCTTGAAAAGGAACAGACCGGTAAAGCTCATGTACCTCATGTACTGTATACCTTGAACAGAAATAATCGCTCCCGGGGTAGTTATGACCATAGTGCTGGTTATAAAGAACATAAGCGACGCGATGAGGCCGCCAATGATACCGGCTTTGGGCTTGAGGTAGCCTGCGATAATTAAGATCGCGGCAGTGATTTCGGTAAAGCCGATGAGGTCAGAACCGACATAAGGTCCGAATAACTTGAAGTGCCAGCTAATGAGGGGGCTGTTCGAAACCAGGGGAATGATGCCCTCGGCTCCGGGAGCAGTCATCTTATACGATCCGGCCCAGAGGAGCATCACAATCATACCGATGCTGGTGACTAGAAAGGGAAGATTGCGATCGCTTACCCATGCACTCAATCTAGTTAAGACACTCTTAGCTATCTGAGAAGAGTTAGAAGAAGAAAATGATCCCTCTTTTTTCATGTTACCTGCTTGTCCCAGCAACGGAGTACTCATAATTGTTTCTCCTTATCGCGATTGATGGGCATGCCTATTCGATACAAAGCTGTGGAGCGGTCACAGATGTCACTCCTATGACCGCCTATCAGATACCTTTAACTTCACCACCGTCCATTCGGACCGAAGAGCCCGTCATCCACTTTGCTGCGGGCGAAACCATAAAGGCCATCAACTCGGCAATCTCTTGGGGCGTGCCGAAACGAGAGATGCCGACTTCCTCAGGGAACTTTTTCACCGCCTCCTCGACGGTCAGATTATGCGCTGGCGCCCACTTCCTAAAGAAGGACTCTCTGCGGCCGGTCATCACTGCGCCCGGGACGACACTATTTACCTGCACGCCGTCTTTGATGCCCTGCTCTGCAAATGCTTTGGCCAGTGCAATGATCGCGGCGTTTATCGCAGCAACCGCAGCGAAACCGGGCTTAGGATCAAAAGCGGCGCTTCCTGAAATCAGGACCACAGATCCGTTGAGGCCTTCAATGCCTCCATGCCAGGACAGTGAGACGGCGCGCACCATGAAGTTTGAGCGCCATGCCGTCCTCCCACTGGGCATCGGTCATTTCGAAGAGATCAATCTGAGGCACGGCTCCGGCGATATTGAGGAGAGCGTCGATTCTTCCAAAGCGGTCGAGAGTCCCCTTGACAACGATCTCAGCTGATTGAGGCTCCCGCAGGTCGAGCGCGTAGATAAGCGACTCGGCGCCAGCGGCATTTACCGAAGCGGCCGTTTCTTTCAACTCTTCGCCATTTCCAGCTGCTAATACGACAACAGAAAAATCGCGTGCTAACCGCACCGCGGTCGCCCGGCCGATTCCCTGACTTGCGCCCGTGACGATGGCAACAGAATCATTCTTCATCTGTCCCTCACATATATTGGTCTCCTACTCGTCAGCGGGTGTAGCACGTACCGACTGCATGACGAGGAGCGGGGAACTGAGCTTACTCTGAAGGCCTCTGGCGGGCAGCTAAGATCGTCTCGACCACGAGATCCGGAGCTGTATACATTGGCGTGTGATCGACTTTTTGCGAATAAATCGTTGAGCCCATGCGGTTCGCCATAAACTGCTGAGTCTCTTGAGGAATCATGCGATCCTCCTCAGCGATGAGGTACCACGATGGTTTTGACTTCCATGCAGGTGTGGGAGCCTTTTCCTGAATACATTGGATCGAGATTGGCCGCTGCACCGCAGCCATGATGGCAAGCTGGTCGACCGATGCCCTGTGCGCTACCGCGCGTCCAAAGCCTTCTTCCGGCATCCATATGAATCCGTAGGCATCAGGTTGAAGATGCGGAGCCTCAGGATGTGGCGCGGCACGATAGAAGACATCGGCGACTGTTTCGCCCTCGCTTGGCGCTAGTGCGGCGATATAGACGAGAGACCTCACTCGATCATCATCGGTTGCGGCAATCACAGCACCCGCATATGCGTGTGCAACCAGGATGACTGGGCCGCTAGTCCTTTCGATCGCACGCCGAAGAGCAGCGGTGTCATCGGTGAGCGACGTAAGCGGAATTGGCGCCGCAATGACGGTTAGCCCCTGGTGTCGCAAAGGCACAATGACGTTGCTCCAGCACGATCCGTCAGCCCACGCGCCGTGAACCAATATGACACTATCAGTTTGAGAACCAAGACTCATGGCGAGATCTCCTTTTCGCGAGCGCCTAGCACGCCATTTTCTTCTAGAAACTCCCTTGTTGCGTCCGCGATTTCTAACGGATTGCCTCCAGAGTTCCAGGCTTGCAGCGGGTGCCACTCGGAGGTTCCCGCGCATGAAATAAGTTTGGAACACGGCCGATCCAGCCCGCTGTTGGTTCCGACCCAGATGTTTCCTTCGCGATGCTCCAGAATGGCGGTAGCCAAGTTATCCGTAAGCCCGTTAGCTTCTGTGAAGCTTTCGAGGGCATTGTCACTCTGATTAAATTTTTTGCCGCAATCCGCTCTGGAAATCGCACGCGCCGCATTCCTTGGCCGATGGTGGTCATCCATAGGGTCCTCTCGCGATCATAGAGGATCCCTATGGATCCGATCACGAACTCCGTTTTGTCAGAGGGGGGCAGGTCGCGTCCCAGCGGTATAGGCCGCACCTCCCTGGAAGTTTCGGACATCCAGAGCTTGCCATTTGGAGCTTCAACCAGTGTCCACACCTGAGTAGTCGTGATTCCGGTTGTGTGGAACTGCTGTGATCCGCGTGGTAAGGAAAGAATGGTATGCCCGGCAGCAACCCAAAACGTTCCCTGCCGGTCGAGAAGCATGCCCGTTGCGTATGCTTCGTGGAAGTTCCAAGCTGCGCCCACTTGTTTCCAGCGATTGCCTTCCAGCCGCGCTAAGCCAGCGCTGGTTGCTACCCACAATGTGCCTTCGCTGTCCTTAGCGAAGCTCGCAACCTTACCGGCTGGCATTCCGTCGTTCACCGTATAGTCCGTTACCTGTCCATTCCTCAGAAGGCTGACCCCTGATTTGCGGCCAATCCAGAGATCGCCGTCGGGCAAAGCCAACAGTGCATAAGTGATCCCCGGTCGGCGCAGTTCGAAGCTGACTCCGTCGAAGCGATACAGTCCATCTACACACTCCAGCCAGAGAAACCCATCCGTTGTCTGCGCCAATGCGAGAACTCCGCCAGGAGCGCCTTCCTTCTGACCCAATGCCGTGTGAACATACTGTGCGATGGTGCGATCCGTTTCGAATGCGAACGAGGCCGTACATAACCCCGCGAGAAGCAGCCAAGTCCAAACAGTCCGCCATGTTGAAATTGTCGGGGGCAAAGCCGTTGCCAATCCGGAGAACTGCTCTCTGAGGTGGGCGAAAACGCTGACCACGCTCTTGGGGACTGCTGCTTTCATTCAAAGAGCATACATAATTCGGCCGCATTGAGGTTTGAGCGTCTTACGCCTTTGCTCTTAGCTCGCAAGTGCATGCGCATGAGGCCTCAATAGGCCCGCACAAGAACCTGTGCTGGCGATCATGCGCAGGGGGTGGCATAACCCAACCCCGTCTTTCATTGCATTGAATCGCAGCTGCTGCTTGCCAGGCGAAGCCTCCAGGTAATCGTTCGCTCTAGGTAATGAATCCCCGAACCGGACTTGTCTTGCCACTATTGCTTACTCCACATTCGTTGGATTTCCTCAAGTGATCTTCCTCGTGTTTCCGGAACCCACTTCCACACAAAGACAAACGTTACCAGAGAGAGCGCTGCATACAAAAGAAAGGATGCCGACGTTCCGAGCGCTTCCATAAGAGAAAGAAATGTAAGCGTTACTACCAGACATGCGGTCCACAGCGCTGTTACAGCCACCGAGGTAGCCCTGCCTCGACTGCGTGTCGGAAAAATCTCCGCCACGTAGACCCAGACTCCCGGGCCCAACCCCACGGCGAAAAATGCAACATAAATCAACACGCTGGCGAAGATGATGACCGGCGAGATATATGTCACGTGGAGGGCAAAGGCGAGGACTGCAAGGGAAACTGTCATGCCGCCCGATGCCACCAGAAAAAGGCCGCGACGTCCCCAATGATCGATAAAAATCATTGCCAGGATCGTACACATTAGATTGACTACCCCAACAACAACATTCGCTCCAAGCGCTGTATGCGTCGATTCTCCGTGAAAATGTTCGGTGAACAGGATTGAACCGTAGTAAAGAACTGTATTGATTCCGGAAATCTGCTGGAGGACGGCAAGTGATACAGCTACAAACACGCGCATGCGCATGCCCGGGGAGAAAAGTTCTCCCGGATCGCCGGAGGTTTCAGCGATAGCAAATTCGATGGCGATCAGTTCAGTCTGCGCACCTTCTGCCCCAGCTATCTTCTCGAGAACCGCATAGCCTTCTTCGCGATGTCCACGAGTGATCAGCCAGCGGGGGCTTTCGGGTATGAACAGC
>Ga0206951_1038_pt1 | contig 37804 bp, 22 predicted proteins | sample Alteio_BWOrgHeat_38_FD_152974 | JGI IMG/M metagenome (GOLD analysis project Ga0206951, IMG submission 152974) | Enriched cells from forest soil in Barre Woods Harvard Forest LTER site, Petersham, Massachusetts, United States -... | ecosystem: Environmental > Terrestrial > Soil > Temperate forest >... | reverse complement strand
TTCAGTTCCAGCGCCATCTGCTCGTTGGCCGCTACTATATTGTTGAAGGTGTCGGCGATCTTGCCCGGCAATCCTGTCCATGAACCCGGCAGGCGGACTGAAAAGTCGCCCTCCTGCATGGACTGCAAACTCGACAGGATGACACTCAGATCTGCGACCGTTTCCTGAGTCTGCAGGCTGTGTCCATTCTGCGTGGCCGTTCGCCGGCGCTGCCCAACGGAAACCACATCTGATGCACCGCTACTCGTCTTTTTCATCTTTTAACGCTCCCCGCTGAAGTACCCGCTGTTCGGGGCCGAAGATGAACTGATCGTCCCAGCGGCCGTCCTCATTTGCGGATTATAGACGTTTCGGAATCTGCGGAATGCCTTGCGGCTTTAGGTCGGAGGTAAATGTTCTCGCGCACTCCAAAAGATTGACCCAAAAGAGGAAAGCAATTTCAAATGAATGTAATTCTTACAGCTAAATGTATTTCTTTCGGGTCATTTAGGTGCAATTTGCACAGTTGGGAAAAAGGATGTCTGAGAAGCGATTTTTTTTTGATTTTCCTCTGAAAAAAGGCTTTTCTTGCTGATCGAAACGTGTAGTATGCCTCTTAGCAAATCCCATTTGTAAGTCTTCGGTCGGAACTTCGATTTGGGACAGGATGTGGAAACCGGGTGAGCTAAATCAGATCCCGGACGCCTGGCGTATAAAGCTTCGCCAATCCGCCCAAAGTTAGGGTTCGATTCGAAACCTGCGCGTGCCTACTACGTCTGTAGACCGAAACGCACACGTGTGTCGTAAATAAAAGCCAGGAACACTGTGTCAGCAGAGCCCCTGGCGTTTTTGCTCGAAGTCCAGTCTGAAGCTTCTTTTGTGAGCTACGCATAAGATGCGGAATTTCAGGCGGTGTTACCCACAGCTTCAACCAAATTTGAATAAGGTAATTTCTCTTGAATATTCGCAGAAATCTCCCCCTTACCTTTTCACTCCTAGTGGCCTCAGTACTTCCCGCCGCGGCCGGAGTCGTCATCAGCAGCCCGAGCAACGGAAATCAGGTCCAGTCCACTTTTACCCTAGCTGCCATCGCTGCTAACTGCTCATCGCAAAATGTATCCGCTATGGGATATTCGCTCGACAATAGCAGTAGCACGACGATCATTTACAACAGCTCTGTGAACGCGCAGATCAGTTCCGGCACGGGCTGGCATACGGTACACGTCAAGGCATGGGGTGCAAAGGGCGCGGTGTGCGTTACAGATGTCTCCGTAAACGTTACGGGAGCGGCCAATGGTCCGGACATTCCCTCAAATGCAACCAGCGTGGGCAGCATTCAGACATTAGGTAATTGGAAGGCAGTTTTCGATGCAGGCACCGGTTCCGGAAGTGCCACCGGCTATACAGGCCTTACGGGCTCGCCATCGAAAAGCGGTCAAGCGCGTGTGTTCTCCACCACCTTTAAGAACGCCGGTGGTGAGCTCTACTCCGCTTCCTTTGGAGATGACGTAAACGCCACGAATTTCGTCTATGACGGATGGGTTTACCTGACGAGTTCGACTTCCACGATTGCCAACCTGGAAATGGATATGAATCAGGTCATGCCCAACGGTCAAACCGTGATCTTCGGTTTCCAATGTGATGGCTACTCGGGCACGTGGGATTACACGATGAATAAAGGCTCGGCAAAGAAACCTAACGATTCGTGGGTCAACACAAAGGCCTCCTGCAATCTGAAGAACTGGGGCAAGAACGCATGGCATCATATTCAAGTCAGCTATTCGCGTACCGACTCCGGTTATGTCACATATAAGTCTGTATGGCTGGACGGCGTTCAACAGCAAATTAACGCTACCGTGTTTTCCGGGTTTGCACTGGGATGGGCGCCGACTATTCTGACCAACTTCCAGATCGACGGACTTGGTTCTGGCGGAACCCCAGTCGTATATCTGGATGACCTGACCATCTATCGCTGGTGACAGACACCGTACATCGGCATCGCTTTGGGGAATGTTCATTGGATATTCAATGAACATTCCTCAAATGATTGTGCGCTTCTTCTGACCATTTGCGATTGAAATGATCCGGCTGGGCAAAGAGAAAATCAAAATCCAGAAAAGGACGCTTTAGGCTTGGCTGCGTCTTTCAGCAACTAAGAACTCCGTCCTCTGAATTGTTAGGATGCCATTTCACAGCTTGTATGAATGGCGGAGAGGGAGGGATTCGAACCCCCGATACCCGTAAAGGTATGCCTGATTTCGAGTCAGGTGCATTCAACCGGGCTCTGCCACCTCTCCGTGGTTTAACTTCTTTTATTTATATTATTTACAGGATACTTTTGCAACGCCTGTTTTACCCGGAATACGCAGTTGTCCGTTGTGGTCCCTTTAGTTCCCGGCATTGACCAGCTTGTCTACAGAAAACGCTTAGTCCTCGAGAGCGAGTTGGGAGTTACATCTTACCATTTGCAGCGTCCTGTGACCTAGCAGTTCTGCAACCGTCCCCAGATCTATTCCGGCCATAACCAGTCTACTGGCAAAAGTACATCGGTTGCAATGTCAGGTATACCCTTCCATCTCGGCATTTCTGAGCGCGGTGGGAAAATCAGCTGCGTGATCGCTGGAGGGTATCGCCGCTGAGAACGGAGGGAATAACCGGATCGTTCCTTCTGGCCTTTCCAGACCGTAAAGCACGTAGTTGCGTTGTTCGCTCAGCGTTAACCTGCAGAAGCGCACAATATTCATGAAGTTTGACATGTTTACGTCGGTCAAAAGTCACGAACGCTCGGCTCCCTTTGTGGTGATTTGTCGCCGTCAAGGAGATGTTTTATTTCGTCTGGATGAGTGCCGGCAGTCTGCAGATTGATGATGGCACTGATGCTGAGGTGGCCACCGCGCAACTCGTCTACGCGTTGGGATAATCCAAACTTTCACGCATAAGGAATTGCCGCAGCCATAGAATTAATGAATGGGAATTCTTAGCGATGTGAAGCCTGGCGACTGGCTAACCGTCAATGTTCGCGGCGTTAGCAAACTTGAAAAAGTGACTTCTACTTCGCAAGTTTCGGTCGCGACCGAGCACTATAGATTTGCGAAGAGCGGCACACCGTGGCCTGCAGAGACTGCGAGCATCTCGGCGCGGCCTGCGATGCCTGCTGAGATTGAGAAATGGCTTAGGTGGGTCGACGGTGAAACTGGCGATTCCGGCGAACCGAAGTTTCGTGCTTGAGGCTTGGTTCTTTGATACCGAACCCGAATATCCCGTCAAATGAGTCGCTCCCAGATTTTCTATCCGAATTGAAATAAGCCGCAACCCGGTCAATCATGAAAGAGGTTCGATATCAACTTCCACCTTGAGAGAGTGTTGGCCTCCTCCCGAAATAAGACCACGCAAAGGACTGACGTCGCCGTAGTCCCTACCCCAGGCTAGCGTGACATGGCCATCCGTTGGAGCGACATTGTTGGTAGGGTCCATATCAAGCCAACCTTCATCCAGACCATAGGCAGAGATCCAGGCATGGGATGCGTCTGCGCCAACCATGCGTGGTTTGCCGGGTGGCGGATAGGTGCGCAGATAACCGCTCACATAACGAGCTGCCACATTGATTGACCGCAGACAAGCAATCTCCACCTGCGCGAAATCCTGACAGACCCCGTGACGCTTTCTAAAGACTTCCTCGGGTGGAGTCCGAACGTTCGTCACTTTGGCGTCGAAGCGGAAGTCCCTATAGATTCGCGCGGTCAGTTCTATCAGTGCTTCGCGCATGGGGCGTCCAGGCGTGAACGACTTGAGCGCATATGCTGCGAATTCCTGGCTTGGACGGACACGCGGCGATGCGAACTGGAACTGATAGGCGGCCAGGCTCTCCTCACTATGATCGTCTGCAAGCGCTCTGGCAGACATCTCCCATGGGGACGAAAAATTTGCCGGCGGGAGGGGTTCACGATCGATCTTAACCTGGCTCTTCGCCTCGACGATGAGCTCTTTATGTGGTTCCTCTATAGCAAAAAAGGAACGAATATTGCCAAAATAGTCAACGCGCTCGGTCAAAGTCGATGGCGCAGGATGAATGCTGATCGCGTTCTTTACCAGTTTATTTTGCGAGAAGGATCGAGGCTTTAGGTACGCCACGTGGTCACCGACCGAAACTGGGGCCGAGTAACGAAAGGTGGTCCGATGACTAACATTGTAGACCATCTCAGTCACTCCCCATCGTGATCGGCAAAGTACGTGCGTGACTGAAATAGTGGCTGGAAAGGTTGTTCGACCAGGAGGGCAGCAGGTTCTCCAGCCGGGCCAGAAACTGGTCCACTTCCTCGTAACCATCCGAAAGGTGAGAGCCTGCCTTGTTTATACGTTGTGTCATCGCCTGTAGATCAATTTGTCTCAATGAGACGACGGCATCCTCGATGGCCTGCCGATCGGTTGGTAGATTTCGCGGCAGCTTCGCGTAAAGTTCGGCAAGATGATCCAGTTGAAAGCCCAAAGAGCGAGGGTTATGCTCGTCGGTCATGAGAATGTCAAGCACGGCGAGAGGCTGCAAGTTCGTATAATAACGTGTGCGGTAAGTTACGGTACTGTCAGCCACTTCTAACAATCGCTCGAGATAAGCCCAATTTTCTACGGCCAACGGCTTGGTCACGTGGCGTAGTTCGTGTGTCAGATAAATCGCGCGCTCAAGGCGGCGACCAAGACTCAGAAAGAGCCAGCCGGAACCGCGATTGATATTCTCCCGCTCCATTCCCGAAAACGCTGAGAGAAGCTCAAGGCACTTCGTAAGCATCGCCGTATAGCTCGTCAGGAATGTGCCTTTCTGGGCTTGGACCGAGCTGCGCAATTGGCCCAGCAATGACATCATGTCTCCTGAGAGGCGTTCGCGCACACTGTCGCCGATTCGCGACACTTCAGCCAGCGTTGCGGCCAAGCTGTCGGTTCGTTTTTGATCGGTCAATAAGGCGAGCAGCTCTCTTCGCAGCGCGTTGAAGCTCGTCCGCCCGCGCTTTCCTTCAGCAAGTCGAGCAGAGCGGGTTCCGAGACAAGCAGCGATACAAGTAAGGCTCTCCAACTCTGAATCATCTGCAAGCTGAACCCTCGGGATAAGTGAGCGAATGATTCGTGCCTGGTTCTCAGCACGCTCCACGTAGCGGCCCAGCCAGAACGTGTTATCGGCTACGCTACTCGGCACTACCAGCGACGCGCGGCGCAACTGCACAAGTTCGTTGCGAGGGGGCAGCATGCTGAAGGTATCGACTGGCCCGTCAGAAAGCACCCAGGCGTCTTTGCTGTGGCCTCCCCGCTGCATGGAAACTATAGAACCCCGGTCTTCGGCTACGCGCACCAGCCCCCCTGGAAACGCTACCCAGCCGTGCCCGGTATTCATGACATAGGTGCGCAGGACAATGCTTCTAGACTGCAAGGCTTCGTTCTCCCATACAGGCGCAGTCGAGAGTTGAACCTGTTCTTGCGCGACGTATTCATGCGGGCTGCTGCGCAGGCGCACCAGAAGTTTCTCACGGTCCGCTTCCGTCAGTTCTGAACCGAAGACAGGCTCCATTCCGACCGAAGAGAACGCCGGTTTTACGACAATTGATTCCAAATTGTGGACGACCCAGTTCATAGCGCTCTCCTGTCCGCACCACCAGGTCGCGACCGACGGCAGTTTAAGTTCATCACCGAGTAGGCGCCTCGCAAGGCCGGGGAGGAACGGCATGATGGCGGCAGATTCGACAACGCCGCTGCCTAGCGCATTTGCCACCTTGACATTGCCGGCGACCACAGCTTCGACAAGACCAGAAACTCCTAGCAGCGAATCACCACGCAATTCGAGAGGATCACAGAAGTCATCGTCCACGCGACGCAAGATGACATCGACCTGTTCAAGGCCGCCGACAGTCTTTATGAAAACAGACCGGTCTCGAACCGTGAGGTCTGCTCCTTCCACAAGCGTAAAGCCAAGGTATTTTGCAAGATAGGAATGCTCGAAGTAGGTCTCGTTGTGGGGACCGGGTGTCAGCAGAACGATGCGAGGGTTATTTCGTTCGGAGAGCTGCGCGAGCGCTTCGCGTTGTGCACGGAAGAACGATGCAAGCCGTTGTACGTTGGAGGCGCGAAAGAGTTCAGGAAGAAGCTCGGATACGATCAGGCGATTTTCCAACGCGTAACCGCTCCCTGAAGGGGCCTGGGTACGATTGGCCAATACCCACCATTGCCCATCAGGAGATCGCGCGAGATCGACGGCCAACATGTGTAGATAGCTCTCGCAGGGAACGTTTACACCAACAAGTGGACGGAGAAATGCGGGGTTTGCATAGAGCAGCGCAGCAGGAAGAAGCCCCTCCTTTAGCAAGCTCTGCGAATGGTAGACGTCTTCGAGGATGAGGCTTAGAAGTTGGGCCCGCTGGATGATGCCAGCTTCGATGAGCCGCCACTCCGCCTCGGGAATCAACAGCGGGACCAGATCTATCTTCCACGGCCGGTGAACACCCAGTGGATCGCCGTACATGTTGTATGTAATCCCGTTCTCACGGATCCGCTGTTCCGCTTGAGTCCAGCGGAAAGCCAACTCAGCAGGTCCGATCGATCGGAGTGAATCCATCAGTCCCGCCCAGTGTGGGCGGGGTGTGATGCCGTCTGCGGATGACTCCTCATAGGCCACGCCATAACGCAGTGGCGACTGGTAAAGATCTCCGATCATAGACTCCCTGTCTCGGCGGAACTCTGGCCAGCGACGTGAAACTCATCCACAGGCGCGGGCCAGCGGAGGTCCAGCGTCATTGGGAAGATCAGGTTATTTTCCAATTGCGGAGTCACCATGACGTACACTGGCGGAGCTGTGATGACGAAGCGGCGCGAACGCCGCTCGCTGGCCTCGGCTGCATTGGCAGGGCGAGTGAGATGACGGGCACCGTCAGGCTCGCTTACATAGTAACTGCATCGGCCCACGGAGCGTTCTTTCCAAGTATCGATTAGGTCAAATGTTAGAGGAGCGTGCACCGGAATCGTGGGGTGCAGCGCGGCGGACAATCTGCGCGCACGATACCGAATGCCCGCAAGCGCCTCATCGTGTGTTTTCAGAGGATGGAGAGGCACTCTTCGCCCATTGCACGAGACGGCGTACCGAGATGCTACGGTGAGTCCCGTCACTTTGACCTGTATCCTTTCGAGCGAAGAATCCACGCTCCTGCCAGTTCCCCTGGAGGTAGTTTCCTCTGCCAGAACATTCCACGGCTCCAGCGCCTGCCGCAGTTCGAGTCGCACGCCATCGACTTCGATCTCGCCGAGCTTCGGAAAACGGAACTCCAGGTGTGACGCGAACCACTTGTTAACGAATGGATACCCATTGCTGCGAAGGGCATCGAGTACGTCAATGAAGTCGCGCTCAACAAAATACGGCAACATAAATCGGTCATGGAGAGCAGTTCCCCAACGCAGCAGACTGCCGGTAAAAGGTTCTTTCCAGAAAAGCGCAAACAGTGCGCGCACGAGTAGTGTCTGAAGAAGTCCCATCCGATAGTGCGGAGGCATTTCAAAGGCGCGCAGTTCCAGCAATCCCAACCGTAGACCTTGACCTGCGGGCGGGTAGAGCTTATCGATGCAGAACTCAGCCCGATGACTGTTGCCGGTCACGTCCACGAGAAGATTGCGGAATAGACCGTCCACGACGTCCGGCGGACATTCGGTAAGGGGAAGATGGCTAAACGCTACCTCGAGCTCGTATAGCGCATCGACCCTTGCTTCATCGACACGAGGGTATTGGCTTGTAGGACCCACGTACAGGCCTGCAAACAGATAGGAAAGAGACGGATGGTTCTGCCAAAAGGACAACAGGCTGCGGAGCACGTCCGGGCGGCGCAGTATGGGACTGTCCGCAAGGCTCGGGCCGCCTAACGTGATGTGGCTGCCTCCGCCGGTGGATCGATGAGTACCGTCGTAGCCAAACTTAGCTTCAATCAGCCCAACCTTCCGCGTTTCCTCTGCGAGCATTTCGCTATACGTTTCCAGCTCATCCCATTCCCTCGTGGGGGGCATATTGACCTCCAGCACGCCTGGATCAGGTGTCAGGCTGAACACTTGCATCCTCGGATCCGACGGCGCTGAATAGCCTTCGATCCAGATCGGCGTTTGAAGATGATTGCTCGTCTCTTCCACGGCCGCCACCAGGTCGAGATAGTCTGCGAGTACCGAGACATACGGCAGAAAAACGTGCAGGCGACCCTCACGCGCCTGAACACAGAGCGATGGACGAATCAGTTCCGGCGCTGATGCCGCATCCTCTGAAATTGCCGGCAGTGGGTCAGGCCCAGGATCCTGACTGAACATCTCCGGTCGCCTCGTTACGGCTGATGGTAGTTTTACCTTCCCGTCCTCATCGTCCTCGTAGGAGAGAGCATCTGGTGCCACCCACGGCATCATTTCCAAAGGTATCCGGTAGCCGATCGGCGAGTCGCCAACAGACAAAGTAAACTTCTCCGGCCTCGGAAACCATAGCTGACTCGACCAGATGAGCGAGTCCCCAAGCTGACGGCGTCGCAACGGAAGTATGAATCCAGTCGCTTCTTCCTGCTCGCTAAGAGGCTCCATCGCCGGCAAAATATTTTCTGGCTCAGCCCCGAGACGCCGACTCAGCGCCTGCAAAAATGCGTACGCTTGGGTGTTACCGTGGGCATCGTTTTTGCTTTCCCAAGCGAAGAGATCGACGTTCTCCCACACAGGGATACCGTCCTTGCGCGAGATGCAGTGAAATGCCCAACGTGGCATCGGCTCGCCCGGATACCATTTGCCTTGGCCAAAATGAAGTAGTCCACCTGGCGCTGTACGTTGCCGAATGGAACGGATCAGTGTCAAGCCTGCGCTACGCTTTTGTGGACCCAGCGCCTCATGATGCCATTGGGCGCTCTCCGGCTCGTCGAGGCCGACAAATGTTGGCTCGCCACCGATAGTAAGCCGCACGTCCTGTGCTTCCAGGTCACGGTCGATGTCATGTGCCAACCCTCGTATTTTGTTCCAATCGTGTTCGCTGAAGGGCGAGGTCAGACTTGGTGCCTCATCCAACCTACAGATTTTCATCCCGTAATGAAACTCGACAGCGGCAGGTTCAACAGTACCGCTGATAGGCGCAGCATCGCCGGGAGTTGTGCCACAGGCGAGCGGAATGTGTCCCTCTGTCGTTAACAGACCCGACGTCGGATCCATCCCGACCCATCCCGCACCCGGCAGATAGACCTCAGCCCAGGCATGGAGTTCGGCCGAATCACCCTTGTGTTCATCTTCCGCAGTGAGCCCCTCATCATCCCCAAGCTGAATGAGGTATCCGGAGATAAAGCGGGCGGCGAATCCCAGTTGACGGCATACCTGTACGAGTAGCCAGCTTGAGTCTCGACAAGAACCCGTACGCATCAGCAGTGTCTGTTCGCAACTTTGAACCCCATGCTCCAGCCGGCTCGTGTATGCGACCTGATTGCGTATTCGCTCGTTCACGCCGAGCAGAAAAGCTATGGTCGGCTGCGGGCCACGAACGCGTTCGACGAACGCGCTGAGCTGCGGTCCGGCAGGCTCGACGGATAGAAATGGCTCTAGATCCCTCGCCACCTCAGGTTTATAAGTGAACGGCACCATCGCGGCTTCAGGATCAAGAAGAAAGGCGAAGGGATTCAGCGGAATCAGGTCCGCAACAATATCAACAGTGACAGAGAATTCCGATGTCTTGCTGGGAAAAACAACCCGAGCTACATGATTCGTCAACGGATCAAACTGCCACGAGCGAATGCTGTCGGTCGGCTTTATTTCCAATGAGTAGCTGAGAATGGGCGTGCGACAGTGAGGGGCAGGGCGCAGCCGAATCGTCTGCGGTCCCAACGACACAGGCTGCTCATAGCGGTACCGAGATTCGTGGTGCACTGCCACTTTGGTTCCCATTTCACCCTCGTCCGATTCTTCGGTCACTCGTCTTGTTTGAGTCTGCTGCCTTAGGTGGTTGCGGCTTGCGTTTGAGTAGGACTGGCTTGGCTGGCATTAGTTTGGGTTGGCGTATTGGATTCGCCTGGGCTGATTGGGACTGCGACTGCTTTGAGATCCTCGGGAAGTGGAACTCTGTTCCCCTCCGCGTCTACTTCCCAGGAATCAACATAAAAGTAAGTCAGGTGAGTTGCGCCAAAGCTGGTTGTAATGGCTACGTCGGCGGCGTCTCTACCCGTGGCCATCAAAACTCTTCCCAACCGCGGATAATTGTGGCGGGCGTCCAAATTAATCCATTCTCCCTCAAGAAAGACCTGATACCAGGCGCTGAAGTCGCCTGGGCCGGAATTGGGCCTTCGGATGTCGCCGATGTAGCCTGTCACGTAGCGAGCGGGGATATTCTGGCATCGGGAAAGCGCTATCGCAAGATGTTGAAAATCTCGGCACACGCCCACGCGTTCAGTGAAGACGTCCATCGCCGTCTTGGTTGGCCGCGCGGCGTTGTAGTTGAAGATCACCTTTTCGTGAACCCAATCACGAATCGCCGTAGCTCGTGCCCAACCCGCTGGAATGAGCCCGAACAGTTCATTAGCGATACCGCCAAACTTATCCACCTCGCAATAGCGACTGGGTAGCAGAAACTGTAGCACCTCAGATGGAAGATCCTCGATCGATGCTTGTTTGGCACCGGGATAATGCTTGTCGGGCTCGTTATCAGACTCAATCAGATTTCTACCCGAGAGTCGCAGGTGACCCGCTGGGGCAACAAAGCGTGAACAGATGTTTCCAAACGAGTCGATATAGTCGTTCGGAGAAATCACTACGCGCGGTTCCTGGTCGGCCCAGGGCCCCGTTCCCAGGTGTTCAACAAGCAATTCGTCGGCGGACCGAAGCTGCTTATCGAGCGACGGGTGCAGGTGAAGAAGAGCAACAACCACGGCGGGCGTTGGCAAATGGAATTGAATATCGAACGTGGATCGGATAAGCATAGACGCTGGTCCTAATCTCTAAGTCGAATTATGGAGAGTTCTCAGTTTAATCCATGCACTGCCATCGATAGTCGAAGCGGCCGTGACCGATAATCCGATTTCGCTTTGCGTTTGTGAGAAATGTCGGGGCCCGGATAGCCGCCAACACTGGTGTTTGGAGTTGATTGTTACCGATTGCATCTATGTTTGAGGCGAATGTCAACCCTCCTTCTTTGAACTGGGAAGTTCTTAGTCCCCACTTTTTATAAGTCTTCTCGCACACGATAGGATTAGCATCTCATCCGACATGCAGAGCGAAGACGTGGCTGACATAAAAGCCCTATGCGCCGACTGGTTGTTGTCTGACATCCGGCTACCAAAAGGCATCCAGACACATCCCGAGGCGGAACACGCCTGGTGGCGCGTTATGTGCCTCACAGGGGTCGACTATTTCTCCACCTTGGGTTATCAACCAGGCATCGCGTTCTTAGCGGCGGGTTTGCTGTCACCTGTAGCAACGCTTGTTCTGGTTTTGGTGACGCTATTCGCCGCCCTGCCCCTCTATAGCCGGGTTGCTGGCGTAAGCCCAAATGGACAAGGCTCGATCGCGATGCTGGAAAACCTCTTCCCAAAGTGGGGAGGGAAAGTGTTTGTTCTAATTCTCCTCGGATTCGCTACGACAGATTTCATCATCACCATGACTCTGTCTGCAGCCGACGCGGCCTCTCACTTCATACATAACCCTTATGCCCCTCACTTCTTGTCCAGCCAAATGCTTGTGACATTACTTCTACTTGCAGCACTCGCTGCAATATTTCTCAAAGGGTTCAAGGAGGCCATCGGTGTAGCCGTCGTTCTGGTAGCTGTATACCTGGTTCTCAACGCTATCGTTACGATCGTAGGATTGAATGCGCTCTTGCATCATCCGGAGGCGTTTTACCACTGGAAACGGGCCGTGATCAGCCAACATCCGAGCATTCTGGCAATCATTGGGCTATCCCTAATCCTTTTTCCGAAGCTCGCTCTTGGCCTTTCCGGCTTTGAGACCGGAGTTGCGGTGATGCCGCTGATTCGTGGAAACGACCTTAACAATCGAATTCTGAATACGCGCAAGCTTCTCGCAACCGCTGCGATCACCATGAGCGTTTTCCTGATGGCAACCAGCATCATCACCTCTCTCTTGATTCCAGCGAAGGAATTTGCTGACGGAGGCGCAGCCAACAGTCGTGCGATGGCTTACCTCGCACATCAATATCTTGGAAATGGTTTTGGTACGGTCTACGACGTTTCAACAATCCTTATTCTGGCTTTTGCAGGTGCGTCCGCGATGGCGGGCCTCTTGAACCTGATCCCTAGATACCTACCGCGACTGGGGATGGCGCCAGAATGGGCTTTGGCGTCTCGGCCGCTTGTCCTGGTATTCATGGGGATAGCGATTCTCGTCACCCTTCTCTTTCATGCAAACGTGGATGCGCAGGGCGGAGCATACGCCACCGGCGTGCTCGTTCTCATCACTTCTGCTGCATTCGCGGTCACACTTCACGTGTGGCATAAAGGGAAAATTCGATACGGATTCGTACTGATTACCTTGATCTTTACCTATACGACTCTGCTCAACATATGGGAAAGACCTGAAGGTCTGAAGATTTCCTCGCTCTTCATTGTTGCCATCATCGCCAGCTCTCTGCTTTCGCGGGCCACTCGGTCGACAGAGCTTCGTATTCTCAAAGTAGAGCTATCACCAGAGGCGGTTCGCCTCTTGGCGGAAGACGAAGATCAACTGATACGCCTGATTGCTCATAATCCCAAAAACCAATCGTCAATGACCCAGACCGCACAGCTCGAAACGATAGGACAATTTGTTCGTAATCGATACGGCTTATCAGCCGATGAATGCCTTTATTTTCTTGAGGTAGAGCGTACTGATGCTTCCGACTTTCAGCAAACACTGTGGATCGACGGATGCAAAGTGGGAAATAATCGTCTTCTTTACGCGAAGAGCCCCGTAGTAGCGAACTCGGTCGCCGCCCTGCTCATTCATCTGGAAGAGCACACTGGTAAGCTACCGCACGCCTACTTCAAGTGGAAGGAGGGTAATCCTGTCGCCAACATCCTACGTTTTCTCTTTCTCGGCGAAGGAGACATCGCTCCCCTAGTACACGAAGTCTTGAGACGTGCCATTGCAGACCCCCAGCACCGTCCAGTCATTCACGTTAGCTAGAACCAAACGTACAGGTTACGGAGGACTCTCACATCTGCATGTAGTGCTTCAGCTTCCTGTTCCTGCCGATGGATAGAGCCGAGCTGGTTGGAAATCGGCTTACTCTTGCGACAATACTCATCATCTGTAGTGCGACTGGCTATTTCTATCGAGACGTCTTTCATCCAACCTCAACGACTAAAACCCCGCCGAAGCGGGGCTTAGGGAATCAGATCAGGCAGCGTTACCGGCGCTATTGAGATCCGGAGCGGCCTTCGCCTCGTCCTCTTTGCTCTTCTTCGCCGAATACTTTTCTTTGCCTGTCTTTGGCTTTTTCGGCTCTTCTGGCTCATGAGCGCTTTGCTTCATGATCGGAGCACCGGCAACCGTGATCTTCTTCGCCGCGTTTAGCTCCTCTTTCAGGTTCGAATTGAGGAGTCGGACGATCTTGGGCAGTCCCAGTGTCGTTGCCATCGAGATGCAGGCCTCATAGCCGGCAATCTCATAGTGTTCCGTGCGCAATGCCGCGCCGATCAGGCCAGAATCGAAGGACGCGCCTTCTTCGTCCTTCTCTAGCGCGTCTTTGCCTTCTTCAATGACGCCTTCCATTCCGTTGCAATGCTGTCCTGTAGGCTTCTCGCCAAGTTCAAGAAAGACCTTCTTTAGCCGTTCTACCTGCCCCTTTGTCTCTTCGAGGTGCGCGGAAAATAACTGCTTCAGCTTGGGGTTGATGGCACCCTTCGCGAGCTTCGGCAGGGCCTTCACCAGTTGGTTCTCCGCGCTGTACATATCACGAAGTTCATCGATCAAAACATCCTTGAGTGCCATAGATTTGTTCTCCTTGTACTTAGAAGGATGCAAACGGCACGGTTCGCGCCAAAGGAATCAAAGACTAACTCCCAAAAGTTGGTTTACGGAACCATCCGGAACCTAATGCGCCGACGCATATTGCCTGCAATGTTCGAGGTAAGCTGCCTCATGATCCGCGATGAGCGCGACCACGCTCGACCAGAGCCAGCTTGGGGCATCGAGGCTTTTGGAATGCTGCTTCCTTAGCTTAGTAAGCCAGTATGACCTTGTCTTAATGTCCATCTGCCTGCCGTGAGCTTTGCCGACCACGCCTGCAAGGTAGCGCGCGGCAGCCACAGCCTCGTCCTGCGTTAAGCGATCCAGATCGAATTTAAGGTCCTGAGGCATAAGCTCTCTCATCACCAGGTCTTTACCTGCGAGCTTGACGGCCAACATGCGCTCTCCGAGGTTGGGCGAGAGCTCACACGCTCCTGTTACGACCCTTTGGGCGTTATTGTGAACCGTCATCTTTGCTTGGGGCGCCGCTGCGGAAGTAGCCTCTTTTAGATCGATGAGACAGTAGCTTCGATCTGTCTTCTTGCCGATTCCCAGGAGGACCGCGTACCGAAGACGGCCGAGGGAACTACATCCCTTCATCCAATAAGCCGCATCGACAACTGAAATCTTCGTGTCCTTCTCGCGCCCCTTAAAGTTCAGTATTTTTGCTCTGACGGTTTCGTCCTCGAAAAGCGCCTCGATGCCGGCACGCTCTTTCTTGTCGAGTGTCCAGAAGCGTCTGCCGAGCGGAATTTGAGGTCTGACATCCTCGATTCGCTCTTCTGCAAGATGATGCCAGCGCCTGCGGCGCGATTGCTCTAAAATAGCCTGGATTGGCGTGAGATCATCGCCGTTCGTTTTCACTTTCGTTCTGGGGGCGGCGAGCGCCGATTCGTACCCATCGATCATCTGTTCCATCATTTTGACGACTGTGACGCCGGGAAGATCCGAACCTCTCGCAGCCGTGGCCAGCGAAAGAGCCAGTCGAACGAGGTCATGAGCAGGATTACCGACTACGGTCTGATCCAGATCGCGAATCTGAATCTCGATTTTGCCTTCTGAATCAGCCAGGGGACCGATATTTCCGACATGGCAGTCACCGCAGATCCAGATGGGCGGCCCCTCCGGGATCGTTTGGGCAGAATGCTTCTTCAGCCATTCATAAAACTGAAGGGTATTTCCTCGAACATAGGCATGGGCAGATCGAGCCATCTTCGCTCGCCGATTCGCGATCAGAACGCGTTCCCGGTCACTGGGTTTGATCGAAACGACCGCACTTGTCATTTGATATTTGTACAGGAAATGCAAGCTCCGGGTTTGAACGCGCAGAACCGACATTTTGTCTGGCACCACACATGTCTAGAGCGCATAAAGACTTAAACGAACTTCGAAGGCCAACCTTTATTCCTTCACTCTCCTCAGATAGACATGGACTCGGCTTTTCCTGCTCGCGGTTCCCTTGACGACGAAGGTCAAAAGCTCAAAGCCTGTGAAGAAAATCTCCGCAGATACCATCAGCTTGCCATGGCAGGCAGACTGGTCGGCGCGACCATGCATGAAGTCAATAATCGTCTGGCAGCACTCACCAACCTCATCTTTCTGGCTAGGACCTTTGCCGCGTCACCACTCCAGAGCGTTGACTACCTGGACGAGGCGGACAGTCAATTGCGAAGCCTTGGCGAGATCACTGGCAGGAGCTTTCCTTCGTTCGTCTGGATATGGAAGCGAAGGAGATCGATTTGGTCGATCTGGCTAATTCGGCACTTCGCCTTCATCACAAGCAGATTGCAAAAAAGAGAATCAACGTTCAGACGCGGTCTTCGGAGGCAGCATTGGCCCGCGTAAAAAAGGGTGAAATCTTCCAAGCATTTACGAATCTCCTGCTCAATTCCATTGAGGCATTGCCACATTCCGGAAAACTACATGTACGTGTCGTCATGCGTCGATCCAATGCCATCATTACAATTGCGGACAATGGATCTGGGATCCCCGAGTCGATGCGCAGGACGCTTTTTGATTCTTTCAAGAGCAATAAATCTGAGGGAAACGGACTGGGTCTCTGGATCGTAAAAGAGATCGTTCAGGGTCATGGTGGGACAATTCAATATCGGAGCAGCAGTGTTTTACGCAGGAGCGGAACGGTCTTTCGTATTTTGTTGCCCGTTTAATCCCTGGAGCGGACACCATTGCCAGAGGAGTCATAGGTTGTCGACATAGGCAGAAAGACGCGAACAGTCGTACCGTGCTCTTCTGTGTCTTGCCTGCTTTCAATCTGAATCTGGCCTCCGTGGCCTTCAACAAACTGCTTGGCGACAAATAAGCCGATGCCTGTTCCCACGGTGCTGCGAGTGGTGAAGAAAGCTTCAAATACGCTTGGCAGATCAGCCTCTGCTATTCCGACGCCGTTGTCTTGAATGGTCAGGAGGATGCCATCTCGGGACCCTATCGCATCCTCGATGGATATGGACAAAACGCCGCCCGCCGGCATGGCGTAAATCGAGTTCATGATGACGTTTGAGACTACCTGCATCATCTCCCCGCGACGCAGTATGACTTTTCTCGATGAATTGAGTGCCTTTCTAATCTCGATGCCACTACCAATACACCTTGGCTCATAGATCGTGATGGCATGGAGAGCGATCTCTGAAAGGGAGGCACTGCTCGCGGCTGCGTGTTCGCGGTAATAACCAAGCGTTTGCTTGGCTACGTGCGAGACACGGCCGAGTTCAGTCTCGATGGACTCGAAGTAATTGATACCTACCGGGTCGGCAATCATTGGACGAACAAGGTATAGCAAATTCATCACAGCTTCGAGAGGATTGTTGATTTCATGGGCGATTGTCGCCGCCATTCGTCCGGTCGCTGCAATCTTTTCAGCCTGCAACAAGGATTGCTCAATCCGTCGGCGCATCGAAACATCCCGCAAAATCTTGGACGCCCCGACGATCCTACCGTGTTCGTCTCTTAGCGGAGAGATGGTAAGAGAGACATCGAGCAATTGACCCTTCTTCGTGAGACGCTTAGTTTCAAAGTGCTCGATGCGTCGTCCGGCACGAACGCTCTCCATAATTATCTTTTCATCGGAATGAAGGTCCGCCGGAATGAGCTTGAGAATCGACGTTCCAACCATCTCTTCCGCCGAATAGCCGAAAAGACGAGTGGCGGCAGCATTCCAGCTTGTAATGATGCCGTTCAGATCCTTGCTCAAAATCACGTCGTCGGAGGATTCGACAATGGCTGCGAGTTCGCCAAGGTGTTTGGCACTATCTCGCAGTATTTGCTCGCTTCGTTTGATCTCCGTAATATCGCGCACAGTACCGAGAATTTGTCCTGTCCCGCCTTCGGACCTTGACTGAAGGTGTCCTTTCACCTCAATCCAACGCAGGGTCTTGTCCGGTAGACAGATCACGACCTCAAAGTCGAATGCCTCGCCGTTTTGAAGAGTCGACTCTATCGCACGCTCGAAGGTCTCGCGATAGTCCGGGTGGACGACCTCGTTGACGAACATATTCCCGTTGATCGGACCATCCTCTGGTTTCCGTCCGAAGATCTCGTAGATCAGATCGTTTTCCCAATTCACGCGGTCTTCGGCCGGGTGCCACGCGAAGACTCCAAGCTGGGCAACCTCCGTTGCCATTTTCAGCCGCGTTTCGCTTTCGAGAAGACGCCGCGCCCCCATCACCATTTCGGTGGTATTGCGAAACGCATCGTAAACGCCAGCGATTACACCATTCTCGTAGACCGGAATGAGGGAGTAACTCCAATAATGGTCTTCTAGAACGCCATTAAAGAGGATAGGGATGAGCATGTTATCCCGTACCGCTGTTTCACCCCGATAGAAACAGGCTTCGAGATCGCCGCTCACCAGTTCCCATGCCTCATGGAAGACATCCCGATAGAAAGCGCCAAGGGCGCTCGGGTGCTTCACTGTCAGAGTGGAAATGGCTGCATCATTGTAAAGGAACACCATCTCCGACCCCCACGAAAGGATCGTAGGAAAGGGTGAATGCAGCATCAGGTTCACGGTTGCGACCAGCGTCTCGGACCATTCCTCAATCGGTCCAAGGGGGGTTTCCGACCATTTGTATGCGCGTATGCGGTCCGCCAACTCACTGTTGCCGGTGATCAAAGTTTTGGTCCGCGCTGTGAGAAACTGTCCGTTCATGAGATTAACAGGCCCAACCGTTGTGCATTCTCATACACATTGACGTTTTCGGACGCCGGCGAGGCTTCGCTTGATTCGAATCATAAAATCCGGCGACGACGCGGTCATGGTTAATATTTCTAACATAATGAACGAGGCCAAATGACGGTGCGTCAATTTTCGATTCATAAGGATGCCCGGGCGAATAGGTCCTTTTACGTTTGAATCTCAATGGAGCGCAGAGTTCCGTCGGCTCCAACTGGGAGAGGCTAAATTCACATTTCGAGGCAGGTGCGTTCAGCCGGGCTCTGCCACCTGTCCGAATGATTGGAAAAGACTTAGCAGATGTATCCATTGTGGAAGACGTTTATTCTGACCCGGAATGTGACTTTTCCTCTATCGTCCACAGATAGAAGCTTATATAGCGATTCATCATGATGTCGGCATCAAACCGCGCGAGGTTACTGGTTCCCGCCACGCGTAGTGCAGGAAGCTTATCGGCGTAATCAGCTATCGTTCGTGCTGCAGCCTCTGGATCGGCTGGATCAATAAACAATGCTCCATCGCCGGCAACCTCCGTCATCGGCGCTCGGGCGCTGGTAATGACGGGGCAACCGCAAGCCTGGGCCTCGAGCAAAGGCCAGCCAAATCCCTCTTCAACCGATGGAAAGACGAGCGCCATCGAACCGCTGTAGAGGGCCTGCAGTTCTTCATTTGCAACGCTGTTGCGTTCGATAATCTTCTCCGTCAGTCCCTGTGATTCGCTGTACTGCCGCATTTCGCTCGTCCACGGCTTCCCTGCCATGATGAGTTTCACATTTTGAAAGCGAGGATATCGTTGCAGAGCCGCAAATATCTGCATGGTGCCGAGTCGGTTCTTGTACCACTGATTTCCTCCCACATGGAGCAAGTACTCCCCATTCGGATTTAGTGCGCTATTCTTTCTCGCTTCCGCAATAGCCTCTGGAGGCGCCGGCGCATACGGCCAATTCAGCGAGTGATAAATGACTTCTGTGTATGCGTCCATCTCTGGATCGAGCCGTTTCAAGTCCTGTTGTGTTTTCGTGGAAACGCAGATAATAAATTTCGCTTGAGAAATACTCGCGGCAATCCAGCGTTGTAAGATGCGCCCCGTAGCACCTGTTTTCATCTGTGGATACGCGCCGCGCGCGGTGAAGACTGCAAGCAGATCGTGGCAGGTAATCAACGCTGGTCGGGTACCTGCGCAGCGAAGATACATAGCATTCGAATGATCGCAGATGTGGACAAGATCAGCGTGTCGTGCGTGGGACCAAAGATATCCCGGAGCAAACAAATATTTGTCGACGTAACCGAGCCACTTTTTCAACGATCCGCGCAGCCATGAAAATCCGCCAACAATAGCCAGCGGATGAATGATCTCCGCCTGCCAACCGCGCCTGTTACATTCGCGCTGCAACATGGCGGCATAGCGGAGCATGCTTTGCTGTTGGTCTGGAAGGTAGTTGGAAATCAGCAGAATCTTCATGCGTGATTTGATTGTGCTAACCCTCTGCGGGTCTTCGGCGCGGACGCTTGCAGGGGCTGCCATCTATCTCGCGAGCGCCAACATTTGGCTCTCAATCCATTCATAGGTCTTTGCCATACCATCCTTTAAGCGGATTGAAGGCTGCCATCCTAGAGAGTTGAGGATTTTCGTATTATCGCTGTTGCGTCCGTTCACTCCTTTAGGAGCGTCCAGCTTATATTTTCTTTCGAGCTTCACACCTGCAATTTCTTCTACGATATCGACCAGCTGGTTGATCGTGACCAGTTCGCAGCTGCCAAGGTTTAAGGGCTCGTGGATATCGCTTTCAAGAATTGCCTGAGTTCCCTTTGTGCAGTCGTCGATGTACATGAAGCTGCGTGTTTGGTGGCCGTCTCCCCAGATTTCGATTTCATTCATCCCCGAGATCTTTGCTTGGATAACCTTGCGACAAATGGCTGCCGGAGCTTTCTCCCGACCTCCGTCATAGGTTCCGAGGGGTCCGTAGACATTGTGATAGCGCGCGACACGCGTCTGCAATCCAAAATCTTCCTCAAAGTGGCGGCACATGCGCTCGCTGAAGAGCTTCTCCCATCCATAGCCGTCCTCTGGCAGGGCTGGATAAGCGTCTTCCTCTTTCAAGGGGACAACATCGGATGTCTTCTGTTTATCTCCGTTGTACACGCATGCAGAGGACGAATAGAAGAAGCGCTCCACGCCAGTGTCTCTGGCGGCCATAAGCATATGCGTGTTCGTCAGTACACTCAACATGCAGAGCGCTTTATTATTCTCAATGAAGCCCATGCCCCCCATGTCGGCTGCGAGCTGAAATACCACGTCCATTCCCGCTGCGGCTACATGGCAGTTATCCTTATTACTCAAATCTAGGGAAAGATTCTCGACTGCCTCACTGGCCTGATACCACGTATCGCACGGCTTTGCGTCGACTGCGCGCACGACATTCACGCCTTTGTTGAGGAGATTATGAACAAGATGGCCTCCGATGAAGCCACCAGCGCCACAGACGAGCACTTTCTCGTTTGTTAACTTCATCCGTTACTCCAGGTAAAACATAAGCTGAGCTGAGGGCTTTCGTTCTGCCTTCGAATAAAGTGACAACCAAGTCAAACAGAATGTCAATAAATCGCTGCTGTCGAGAGATTGGGTCAGTTTGCTTTTACAAAGCAGCGAGGAATTGACTTCGAGTTCTACAGAAATCTACTTCCTTCTTAAAGGATGCATCCCATTCAAGTAAATAGTGCGGCGGCGGATGGTGGATCAAAGGCCGCCGCATTTTGAACGTCTAAGCTCAGGGCAACTTCTGTAGCAAAGCCATATCCCGTTGATGGGCCGTCCCAGGCCTGCCGATGCTTAAATAAGTAAAGCCCTTTAGTGCCATGGTGGCTGGGTCGAAGAGATTGCGCCCATCGATCACAACCGGATAGCGCAGCGTGTAGTGCAGACGGTCCAGATCGATCTCCGAAAACTCCTGCCAATCCGTCAGGATCAGCAACGCGTCCGCGTCGCTCGCAGCGTCATAAGCGTCCTTTGCATATGAAAGAGCACCAGATGGCGGCAGTACTTTTTTCGTGCGCTCCATGGCGAATGGATCATACGCAGAGATGAAGCAGCCTTCACCTAGCAGATCCGCGATGAGATCAATAGCGGGAGATTCGCGAATATCATCTGTCCCGCCCTTGAATGCCAGCCCCAGCACGCCCAGTTTTTTCCCCCGGAATGTCCAGAGCGCCGAGCGAACTTTTCGAAAGAACCGCTTTCTCTGTTCGATATTGATTTTTTCCACTTCACGCAGTAACCCGAAGTCGACGCCGATCTGCTCGGCTACATAGCGGAAGGCTGCTACGTCTTTTGGAAAACAAGACCCGCCATAGCCAATACCGGCCTTGAGAAATTTGGGGGCGATTCTGCCATCGGAGCCGATCCCCTTGGAGACCTGTTCGACATCTGCTCCGACTGCCTCGCAGATATTGGATACGACGTTGATGAAGGAGATCTTCATTGCAAGAAAAGCGTTGGAAGCGTGCTTAATAAGCTCCGCCGCTTTCGTCGAAGTCTGCAGCAGTGGAGAAGGATCTGCTGCGGAGCGCTCGCCTGGTACAGCGTTAGCAGATTGATAATATCTGCCTGAATTCAGAGGCTCATAGACGGCCCGCAGGAGATTTCCAGCTCGCTCGCTGTCGACGCCGATAACAACTCGATCCGCGTGCAAAAAGTCCACGACGGCTGTACCCTCGCGCAGAAACTCGGGATTCGAAGCAACATCGAACAGCTCTCGCGGCACGCCGTTGCGCTCAATCACACGGGTGATCCATTCATTGGTGTAGACCGGTACCGTGCTCTTTTCGACGATGACCTTATATTCAGTAATCGATCGCGCAATCTGGCTCGCTACTGCATCTACGTAGGACAAGTCTGCGCTGCCCGTCTGGCTCTGCGGGGTACCTACCGCAACAAAAATCACCTGGGCACGTTGAGTGGCGCTGTGCAGGTCCGTCGAAAACTCCACAGAGGTATTACGATGGCGATCCAGGAGCTCGGGTAGATATTCTTCATGGATCGGGATCTTGCCCTCACGAAGCTGCGCAATTTTGGACTCATCGTTGTCTACGCAGATCACGCGATGTCCAATTTCCGCAAAGCAGACAGCTGCGACTAATCCAACATATCCTGATCCGACGACAGCAATAGTAATCTGTTCATTCATAAGTGATTTCCTCAAGTGGTTGGAGGAGTTACATCTATAGATTAACCGATAAGTGCATGATTCTCGTTGATTGTGTTGTGAAGATGCGCTTGAAACATAGCGCCAATCGCCTGGGCGGCGGCTCGCATAGAGTAGCGCCGAAAGAAGCAGGAAGATGCCCTCTCTTCCATCTGCTTCCTCTGTGCATACGTCAATTGGAGCCAGCGTTCGATTAGAGAATAAGCGCCTTCAGTGGTATCTGCCTCGGCGAATCCTGCTCCATCGTTCACTACATCCTGCCAGATGTTGACTTTGTCGGAAATAAGCGCGGGCTTGCCGCAGGCAAGCCCTTCGGCGACAGCGATGCCAAAATTCTCCTGATGGGATGGCAGAATGAATGCTTCAGCCCCATAAAAGGCTCCCCATTTGGAATCTTTCACCAGCAGACCGGGCCAATGGATACGGGTTGCAATCCCCAACTGCATCGATTGCTTTTCAAGCGCAGCCTTCCATCCAACCTGATCCGGTCCGGCGATCACCAGATCAAGGTCAGGCTCGCGATCTGCTACACGTGAAAACGCCTCGATCAGAAGATCGCAACCTTTTTTCTCGTGAATGCGCCCCATAAAAAGCAGAAAACGGCGATGGCGGACGGCCGGACAGAGTGCAAAGAATGCTTCTTTTTGGCTTGCCGGATCACCCAATGGTGGATTTGTACCATAGGGTACAACTACGCTGTTCCATCGGTTAAGGTGAAAGCTTAAAAGCGCCTGTTCCTTTTCTGTCAGCGTCGTAAATAATACGGCAAGTGCATCGCGCAGGATCGGATATTGAAAGAAGCGCCAGTACAAAATTTTCTTCAGATGCTTGAGCGGATACTGTTTTTTGAACCAGGGGTCCAGCGCGCCATGAGTGAAAACTGCATATGGCAGTTTCTTTCTAAAGGCACGCCAAGCGGCTACTCCATGATATTGCCACACCCCGTTTATAACGACGGCATCATAGTCAGCGCTATGCGCGCGCAGCCATGGCAACAGACGCGGCGTATATCCATAGACTGCCTTTACGGGGCCTAGCGCGTGCGTCTTGAACGGAAGATCTTTCAAAAATGCTTCGTCAGGATGATCAAGCGACACGGCGTCCATAATAATGCCTTCCTGTCGATACCCTTCTGCGAGCTGTCTCAATCCTTCGGGCGGTCCCCCGTACTGCAGTGACAGCGAATAAATGACGTGCAGAATCCTCAAAGGAGGAGAATTATGCGATTGGCTTTCGCGCTGCATTGATTTTTCATCCATCACAAAGGAATCCATATTTCGGTCTCACCTCATTCAGACTTCTCTATGGATTGGAGACTTCCTCCATCTGCTGGAGAATTGGATTTCTCCACTTGGGCTTCTTCGGACGACTCATGCCTGGCTCTTGCCGCTTCAAGAGTCTCGCTTCGGCACTGGAAAGATGTGTTTCGCGCGTTGGCGACTTCAATCTGGCGGAAGCATTGTCATTGTGCGACGGCGTCTTGTAAGCCGGTTTAGATTTCGGCTGACGGGAAGAGGAGGTCAGAGTAATGTCTGGCTTGAGAAAACTTGTTTCTCCTAAATCGCGGAAAGGGTTATCCGCTTCCTGCACGAGTTCGGTTGAGGAGATATCGATTCTCTCGAGCGGACTCCGGCTGTAATCCTGGTTCTGGTTCTGATCCTGCGATTGCTCTTCGCTCCGGGGACTGGCGCTGCCGGAGCCGTTGCCTCTGCGTGTGTCGCTCCGCTTGTGCGCTTGCAGCGTGCTGTCCGCTTGCGATGTGCTGTCCTTGGATTTGTCTCCGGATTCTGTTGCAGAACCGTTAAGCGGCATCGCAGACGGAAGCGCATAAGGCGTCGAGACGGCAGCACTGCCCGCGGGAGTTTCTGTCTGTCTGGACAGATTGAGTGAATTCGCGCTTGCCGCTGGGGGTGAGACAATATTTTTCTTAATCCCGAAGGAACTTGCGAGACTGATACCAGGCGCCCCAGATCTGACGGAAGCAAGAGAAGAGTCGATCCTAAATTGCGTCGATGTCCCGATACTCTCACCTTTAGCGGCAATGACGTCGATTATCGATGTTGGCAAGTGCTGATGTAGGCCGGTAAGTTGCGTTACGTCACGCACAGTACTATCGAGTTGGTATGCGGTCCGCGTGATCGTGGAATACTGGTTGACCGTCGGGTCCATCGTTGTGGCGACAACGCTCGCTCCAAGGGCATCGTAGGGCAGCTGCCTGTCTTCTGGTGCTGCCAGATTATTGGCACCCGGCTCTATCTCCGATGAAGGAATGGGTGCGACACTCGAATCGAGCCCATTCAGGTCGGTATCTAAAGATGATGAAAGGGAGGTGCTCAATTGTGCTGCAACAAAAGGCGCATGCACCAAAGCGACCGCCAAGAAGCAAAACATCGCCGACGGAAAGTTTTTCTTCTGCATCATCCTCAAGCGAATTTCCCCGCCTGGCGCGACATGGAAAAGGCAGGCATCTTGAAGAACAGCCATAAGACACCCGAAAAAAGAAGCGAATTACGTATTGTGAGGAACCGTCCAACCAAGCCACCCTCAGTCATAAGCGCATTAAATAAGAGTGCCAGGATCACAATAATAGACACCGTCTCGGGCATATTGATTCTTACGAATTCCGCCATAGCTCGAAATAGTACAGCGACAAGTACGGGATAAAAGACCATTCCCAGAAAGCCAAAATCCAGCGCGCCCGCCGAATAGATGGAATTCGGTTGATCAGAATAAGCGAAGTGAAATTGGGTATTCGCGAGGCTCTCTTCGTTATATAGAATCTCCCCTTTATTTGCCCAGAAAGCAGAAGGAATGGATAGTTCAAACTCGTGCCAGGCGTCAGCACCCTTTGCTGGCTTCATGTGAAAGCTGGCATCGAGAAGATCAGAAACGTAGCCGAGAACGAATGTGCGCCCTTGCAAATTCTGAGCAAAATCCTGATTTACCTTGCCTGATTTTCCGCTTGAATAGAGATCCCATGCCAGCGACACACGGTCTAGAAGAGATATATGCTGTCTGCCCAATGCAGCTGACCGCATGTAATAAAAGGCCAATGCTCCCACCCCAACCAGTACAGCCAGGACCGCCGCCAATAAACCCTTCCGTAGAATCGATCCTTTCATCTTGTAGTCGCTGAACCGGGTGGCAATGAGTGCCAGAAGGACGAAATATAAAATATTTCTGCGTCCGGTTGGCACCGCCAGCAGAAATTGCATAGCCACTGTTGCTCCAAGGGACCATTTCATCAGACGCTTGGGCCATTGCAAAAACGCAATACAGGTAAAGGCGAACAGCGTGGGGCTAATCCAGCCGATCAAACCGTCTAAAAAGCTGACCTTGCCATTGTCGACGCTTACGCCCATGTAACCCAGCTTGCCCGTAGCCACGCCCACGACGATGAGCAACGTCCCGACGAAAATAAACGCTGGGGTCCTGTTATCAAGCCGTAGGGTGAAATTCTGCCTAAACACGGGCGGTTCATAAATTTCTCCCAGCGAATACAGAATGGCCGAAGAGATCAGCACCGTCGCCATTGCCTGGGCTACGGCTTCTGGATCACGATCAAAGTAAGCTGCGAGGGTCATATCTCCTCGCGGGATCGTTAGCCAGCTGTTCGCCAGGCCAAGCCCATAACCTACGGTATTGGCAACGCAGAAGACATGAGAAACCCGGATAGGACCGCGCCGTACCACAATGTCCCAAAAAGTGATCACGCCAGCCGCGCCACCCGTCAGCCCCGAGACAAGGAGCATCCGATCGGTCGGGAGCATCCAGGTAAGGAGTCCGACACTCAGCAGCAATAACGGAATATCGATAAAGTAGCGACGCTGCGGTTGATGAACACTGGCTCCAAGGCGCCGGGCATGCGACGAAGAACCTTCCCATGAAAGGTATGCCTGCGAATTGATCGGTGTGTTCATTTACGAAGCCACTCCGTTAAATCAGTGCAGATATATCAGAACGCCGCTTGTGATACTGATCGCCGCTTCAATTCCGCGATACGTCAAGGTCTTGCTGATGCTCGAAGGCACATAAAGAATGTCGCCATCCTGCGCCTTTACATCCGCTTGCGAACCGTAAGTAATATGCTTCAGGTCCAGATCCATCTCTTCCCTACCCGCCGCAGTCTTTCGAATCAGTTTGGTTTTGCTCAATGCCGCAGTCTTATCCCATCCGCCGGCAAGAGAGAGCGACTGCATCACAGAGATGGGCGTATTGTTGTCCAGAAGAAAGCCGCCCGGCTTCAGTACATCGCCAATCACATAAATAATTCCGGCTTTCAGCACGATCAAGGTATCGCCGGGAAAAATTGTCGGATTTTCCTGGGCATACATGGTTGACGAGCTAACCTGCAGAGGAATACTGCTAGGATGTTGCGGATCATCGCGGTGCACGATCGAAACCATCTTGCCCGCTGTAGTCTGCAAACCGCCCGCCACAGCCAACATATCCAGCATCTTCCTTGTACCCAGCGTCGGATAAATTCCGGGAGACCTTACCTCGCCCATAACTGTGGCTCCCTGCGACGCATACTCGACGATGAAAATGGTTACGTGTGGGTCGAGAATCAGATGACGCGAACGCAAATCCTCTTCGATCTGTCGGGCTGCTTCGATCGTCGTCAGACCGACAAGCTTCATGGTTCCGAGTACCGGCAAGTTTACTTCGCCTTGCTGGCTCACGCGCGTCTGCGTTGTCAACTCCGGTGTGTCGAATACGACAACGTTCAATAGATCTCCGGCACCAATCACGATATTGGGCGAGTTTTGCGGATTTTCGAGAGGCGGGGTTTGCGTAAAACCAGGCGTTACGCCCAGCAGCACTATGAAAAACAGCAAAGTGAATGGTTTCGATTGCCGGAGCCGCGCCTTAGCGATTGTTCTCATCCGTCACCCCGTAACCAGCGCCGTAGCCCTTATAGTCATAGTCATAACGTTTTGAGTATGTGTAATAGTTTTCCAGCCGCAGATCGACGTCATTCACTACGGTTCCCAGCAGTCTCGCGTTTGCGCGCCGCAATAAGTCACGGACTCGGGAGAGAGCCCTCTTTCGGGTTACCCCTGATCGCACCAGGATGAAGACAGCATCCACCAGCGATGCAAGGCTCAGCGTGTCTGAAACTGCAAGTACCGGCGATGTGTCGAGAATTACGTGATCATATTCAAGCCGCCATTGCAGTAGCAGGTCCTCCATACTACGCGAGGCCAGCATCTCACCAGGATTGGGGGCGATAGGCCCGCGAGTGAGAACCGTTAGATTTGGAAGGTCCGGCAAGGGTTGCTCATATGCCTCACTCCCCGACTCCCGAGCAAGGATGGTCGAGAGTCCAGCGCGATTGGAGCTCTTAAATTTTAGATGTAGCGTACCCTTGCGCAAGTCTGTGTCGACCAACAATACACGTGCCGATCGGCGGGCAAAAGATATGGCAAGGTTCGCCGCGCAAGTGGATTTTCCTTCGGCGGCGAAGCTGCTTGTCAGCAGAATCAGTCGCGGCTCTCGGTCCACAGCTGACAACAGAAGCGATGACCGCAGCGTCCTGAAGGCTTCAGCCACCACGGACTGAGGTTCCGTATAAGCCAACAAATCTCCGGCTACTTTTGCCTCCCGCTCCAACGCTGCCTCCGAAGATCCGGCGCCAAGCTTCTTTGCCTGTCCGAAATGAGGGATGACCGCAAGAGCAGGCAAACCAGAGATCGCCTCTGCATCTTCTGAAGTCCGAATCGTGTCGTCGAGAGATTCCAGCGAAAGAGCCAGAATCATACCCAGCACCCCTCCGCCGACCAACCCAAACATCAGGTCACGTCGCTTGCGTGGGGAAATCGGGAGCGCAGGTTCCGTAGCGCGATCGATAACATCTATATTGTTCGAATTCAACCCTGCGGTGATGCCGGCTTCCTTGAGCTTCGTTTGAAGGGCATCGTAGAGGTCGGAAGCGGATTCAGCGCCGTGCTTCAAGATTTCGAATTCGGCTGCAGATTCGCTTGCGAGATAGGCTTGCTGCTTGACCTGGTCCAGTCGTCCGCTCAGCAGATTCTCAGTCTTAACAGAGGCGTTGTACTCTTCCTGAAAACGGTTCGTAAGGTTGTTGATTTCACTGTCGATGCTAGTCTGCACTGAGGCAAGCTGCTTCTTGGCCTCTCTTACCTTCGGCCAATCTCCGCCGTACTTTGATTCCAGTTGGGCGTACTGCACCATCAACTCGCTCTGTTGCTGACGCAGAGATGTCAGCGTTGTTCCAGGAGCCACCGAAACAAGTAATTCCGGATTTCTCGTTTGCGCCAGGCGGAAGCGGGCTTCTTTCACAATCCGGTCGGCCTGAGCCTCCGCCAGCTGCTGATTTACCGTTCTCAGATCCTCAGCTACAAGCGTCTCGCCTTCGGGACTTAGACTGACGAGATTATGTTCCCGCTGGTATCTCGCCATCTGCATCTGCGAATCTTCCACTTCCGTTTTCAAAGCATTGAGCTGCTGAGAAAGCCAATCGGAAACGCGGCTGGTGCCCTCATACCGGGCACGGAGGTCCCGTTCCATGTAAGCATCCAGAATCGCATTTGTAATGCTGGTGGCTAACTTTGGATCGGAGTTCGTGTATCTGACCTCGACCAGATCGGTCCCTGGGAGAATCAGGATTTTCAGGTTTCCAGAAAAGGCAGACAGCAGTGCAGTTCGTTGGCCCGCCGTGAGATGCCCATTGTACGGGGAGTTTTTGAATATTTCTGCGAATGGCTTCTTATGGTAAAGATCGAGCTTGTTAATCACATCTGTCGCCACGGCTTTGCTTCGCATGATGGCGACTTCCGTCTCGAGCCTCTCCGACGATGCATCCTGCCCGCCAATCTGCTGCTCGATCAAGTCATTAATCCCAATATTTGTGGAGCGGCCAAGGTCGATATCAATCTGCGCAACCGCTTCGTATAGAGGCGTGGTCAGAAAGGCAAAATAACAGGCCCCCAGCAACCCCAGCGCCAGACAAGTCAGGATGGCCCATTTTCGCTTGATGATGATCTTTCGAAGATCTCCCGGCGTCAGAACAGTATGTTCCACCACGTTGCCGCCTGTCGGTGGCATCGAGAGTTCCCGCGGGGTCGGTGTCATCGCTTGTCCCTGCATCCTTACTCGTCCACTCCTTCATTGAATGAAGTTGTCGATTATCGATTACTGCCTGAATCTGGATGCCTACTGCCGTACCGCATATATCTACTTCAGACGGAACACGATAAGTGCTTCAGAGTTTCTGAACTGTTCCATTCTGCAAAGCCAGGCTGCCTGTCTTGCTTCTAGAAAATCCTGATCGAAAATAATGGACTTTGCATACATCTGGTGACGGAACGATCGCTCCGATGAAGAAAATGACTCGACAACGCAGATATTGAAATCTGCTCTCAGGAATGTCGCATTCGCAACAAATCTCGCCATCTGGGGGTCAAACAGCTATCTGCCTCAAAGATAACGGACATGTGTGGGTCGGTCAATCAAAAGGACGCCAAGTGTTCTTTTGGTACGTAATAAAAAAGCTGAGCCAGCATTTGATCCCTGCTGGCTCAGCTTTTCTGTTGTGTGTTCTGTACGATCTAGTTGCCGTGCGGATAATCCACGCGTACTGCGAGGATTTCGTACGGCTTGATCGGTACCGTTACGTGGTCGCCCGTAACCGTCAGAGGCGAGCCCTGTGGCTGTTCGAGCAGATTCGTTTCAGTGGCGGCGGTAGCTCCGGCTGGCAACGCAATTTCCACGTCTGCCTGCTTCCCTGCCCACTCATACATGTGCAGAACCAGAGCATTGCTGTCTTCGGCCTTCTTCATCGCAGTCAGAACCACGTTTTCTGGCTTGACCGATACAAAGGAGTGCTCCAGAGGAAGCGAACCGGTGTGAGCTTCCACCTGCACTGCCTTCAGCTTGTAGTTATATTCGTAACCGTGACGGACCGTTAATGCCTGCTTCCAGTCTCCGGCATGGGGATACAGTGCGAAGGTGAAGTGCTGGTGACCGCGATCTGCAACCGGATCAGGCCAGGTGGGCGAGCGCAGCAGTGACAAGCGCAGTACATTACCCGCGTCATCATAGCCATACTTTGTGTTGTTCAAGAGGCTGAAGCCATGCTGTCCGTCGTTCAGGTCAGCCCAGCGCAGCGCCGGAACCTCGAACTGTGCCTTGTCCCAGCTATTGTTGCGGGTAGTCGGGCGTTCAATGCTTCCGTACGGAATTTCATACGTCGCCTTGTCGCTTGCCACCGCCAGCGGGAACGCCGCCTTCAAGAGGATGTGGTCTTCGTGCCAATCGATGTCGTTGACCACGTTGACCTCATCGGAGTTGGCGGCAAGCTGAACCTCTTGCACGAACTTCGATTTCGACCAATGGCGCGTCACGCGAATCGAAGCCATCGCCGGACCCTTTTCAACCAACTCAACCGAATCAGCTTCGGACAGCTTGGTTGGAGGAACATCCAGCGTGCCCGGATCGATATTCCACGCGTCATAATCCTTCGGCGTGTCTTTGAAGGCCTGCAGCTCATTGCCGCAAGCGCCCGAAGCCAGCGTCTCGAAGTTAGCTTTCTTATCGAAGAGGCTGGTGATGCAGCCGGTCGATTTATCCACCGTCACGCGAACATCCGCGTTTTCGAGCGTCAGCCCATTCACCTTCAAATCGCTGGTGAAAGGCTTCGTACCCGAAACCACATGCAGCACTTCATAGCCCATGGACGGCACATTCTTCGCCTCCACAAGCAGCTTGTACGAGTTTGTCTTTTCGTCCTTCGATACCTGAACAGCAGGCAGAACATGCCCCTGAGCATCCAGAACCGAAACGCCATTCGGAGCCGCATTCGGCATCTGCACGCTTACTTCCACAGGTCCGGAGCGCTCCCATGCCAGCGGATTAAATACCAGCACCGGAACTTCATTCGCGCTCTTCACCGCCGAAGCCGTGTTGATCCGCGCCGAAATCATCTTCAGCGACTGATCGGAAATTTCCGAGGTCTCCAGCCGCGTCTTGTCGAACTGCTCCTGGGCTTCCTTGTAGATGATGCCGATACCAGAACCAGCTGCAAGGTCATGGAAGTCGTTAAACGTGATCGTCTTCCACGCATCGGTCAGCTGATCATTGGGATAGGCCTTGCCATCAAGCCATGCCAGCGAAGCATACTTCTCGGCGTTGAGCGCCCATTCCTCGCTGTTGCGCATGTTGGCTTTGTGATTGGCCTGCGTCGTCTGCACGCCGCGGTGATATTCGAAGTACAGTTCGCTCTTCCATGTCGGAATCGCAATCTGTTCCTCAGCCGGGGTCTCCGGAGCCTTATAGCCCTTCATGATCGAGAAGTAATCCCATGTCGGGGACTCGGGAGTAACCTGCTTCTCCACAGTGCTGAAGAACGTCTGTGCCGTTCCGAATTTGTAATGCGGAATGACCTTGTTCGGCTCAGCCCAGTGGTTGCCCTCGTCCAGAACAGCGCGGGTTGGGCCGCCGCCATGATCGCCGATACCGTAGAGATCCATCATCTCGGTCATGCCCGGCGAGCGTTCCCGCGCCGTAGCCAGATCAGCCGACAAACGCACCGGATTCAGGTTGTTGTTCGCGTAGTCATGCGGAAAATAAGCCAGCACCTTGCTGCCGTCCGGCGACTCCCACCAGAAAAGCTTGAAAGGCAGCTGATTGGTGTCGTTCCAGGTCATCTTCTGGGTTACGAAATAATCCACGCCCGACTTCTTGTAGATCTGCGGCGTCTGCCAGTTGTATCCGAACGAGTCGGGGTTCCAGCCGATCCGTACATCAACGCCATATTCCTTCTGGTAGAAACGCTTGCCGAGCAGCAACGAACGCGCCTGCGACTCGCCGTCCGGCAGGTTCAGATCAGGCTCGACCCACATGCCGCCGACCACTTCCCAGCGGCCTTCCTTGATGCGCTTCTTGATCTCGTCATTGATCGCCGGATACTTGTCGGCCATCCATGAGTTGTACTGCGCAGCAGATTGCGTATAGGTGTAATCCGGATATTCATTCATCAACTGCAGTGCAGTTGAGAACGTGCGCTTCACCGCATCCACCGTCTCCGTCCACGGCCAGAGCCATGCGGCGTCGATATGGGAATTGCCCGTAAGGTGGAATGTGCCTGCCTGCAGCATCGGCTTCAGCGATTCCAACTGGCTCTGCGACTGCTTGAGCGAAGCGTCAAACTTCGACTGATCGGCGCCATCGAGCGCCTTCAGATCGACAGACTGAATCGATTTCTCGATCGTAGCCTCGTCACCCTGCTGGTTTTTCGAAAGGCTCGGCACCAGCAACGCGGCCGAGAGAAACTCCTTGCGCAGATCGTCAGGATTCGGACGGCTTTCCGAGAAGTCGATCTTGAATTGCGCATTGTGGAAACGCTTCTGATCGACCGTCTGCAGCAGCTTCACCGCGACCAGAACCTTTTGTCCCGGCTTGGCATGATCGAGCAGTACGATCGGTTCCAGATCGTCGCCCAAAGCTACGCGGCTGCCGTTGAAGTAAATGATCTGCGGCATCGGGCCGTTCGCTTCGGCGGAAAATCTGAACCAGATACGCGTATCCGTCAGGTCGTAGCCATGCAGCGTCTTCGGTACTTCTACCCAGCGCCGGAACCACGCCGCTTCGCCCGATGCTTGGAAGCCGGGCTTTACCGTCTGCCAGCTTGAATCATCGAGGTCTGCACTCTCGCCGTGAGCAACATCGCCGGCGTGAAAGCGCCACTCGCCTGCGGGTAAATGGTCAAGCTCACCAAGCCGTTGCACAACTTCCTGCGCTCCGCTGGGCATTGATTTAGTAATCTGTGCTACTTCCTGCGCATCTTGCGCATGCACAGCAGAGGAAAAAAACAGCGCAGTGGCGCAAATCGTGCCCCATGCCACACCGCGACCCAATCCAGTCTTCACCTGCAAATCTCCTTGCTCATGATTCCCGCGTTACCTCGGCAGTAGCCTTTCTCAGGACAACGGGTAGAGACGGGTCGAATTATATTCCTCTGAAACAAAAAGTGGAAACGATTCCACCCCAGATATTCAGCCCTTCTCTTTATTGGGCAAAGTTGGAGCGCTTTTTCCTCAAACACTGCCAAACCGGCTGGCCTGCTCCTTCCACCCCGGGAGCCCTTTCGGAACCCCGTGTCGAAGCCAAATCGTAGGGTATAGGGGCTTCCAGACTCCGATTTAGTAGACTCAACATCAGATGATGCGCCGCCTGCCCGCCAGCCTGATCTTCCTCTGCCTCACCGCCTCCGTTGCCTCAGCACAGGGTACCCGTATCTGGACGCAGCAGCGCGTCGAAGACTTCGAAAAAGGTACTCCCCGGGGCGTAGTCATTCGCAGCGACGGCAACCTCGAAGCCGGTCCTGAAAGCAAACAGATCGCGATCACTCCATCGACCTACGTCTGGTCCATCGCCGCCGACAGCGCAGGCAATGCCTACGCCGCGACCGGTTCCCCAGCCACTGTTCTGCGGGTCACGCCAGACGGCAAGATCGCGAAAATCTTCTCGAGCAAGGACCTTTCCGTGCAGGCAGTCCGGGTCGGCAAGGATGGTTCGGTATACGCAGCAACCTTGCCTTCGGGCAAGGTCTATAAAATTCCGGCTAACTCCGCCGATCTCGACGAAAGTAAAGCCGATGTGGTCTTTGATCCCACGCAGACAGAAGAAAAGCCGAAATACATCTGGGATCTCGCCTTCGACAGTAGCGGAGAGCTTTACGTCGCGACAGGAGGTCCGGCGGCGGTCTATCGCGTCGATGTCACAAAGGCAAGCTCAAAACCAGCCCTCTTTTTCAAAAGCGATGAGCAGCATATTCGTACCATTGCTTTCGACAAGGCAGGAAACCTGATCGCAGGGTCGGACGGCAGTGGCCTCGTCTATCGCGTAGACAGCAGCGGGAAGAGCTACGTTCTCTTCGACGCTCCTAAGCGCGAGATCACCTCGCTGACCGTGGGGGAAAACGGCACTATCTACGCCTCCGCAGTAGGAGGCAAAGGACCCGGCCCCTTACCTCCGCTGCCGGTCCAGGGCATTCCTTCCGTCACCGCCACAATTACAATCGTGCAGCCCGGTTCGGTACAGGCTTTCAACGGCAATACGGTCATTCCCGATGGCTCAGAGGTCTACTCCATCCCCGCGCACGGCGCTCCGAGCAAAATCTGGTCAGCTCACGATGACATCGTCTACGCCCTGTACTGGACACCGCGGGGCCTGCTTGCCTCTTCCGGCAATCGCGGACGCATTTATCGCATCGCGGATGACGGTCAGTACGCAGACATCGCGCATCTTGAAGCCTCGCAGGCCGTGTGCTTTGCCGATTCCCCGCGCGGACTCTACGTCGCTACCGCTAATACAGGGAAAGTCTATATTTTGAGCCACGCACAGTCGGCTGAGAGCACTTATCTCAGCGACGTCTTCGATGCCGGAGTCTTCGCGCAGTGGGGTCGTGCCGAAGTCGATGCAGCTTCTACCGGTTATGAACTCTACGCGCGTGCAGGCAACATTGAAAACCCGCAGCGTGCCTGGAGCGACTGGAAAAAAGTTACGCCCAATAACGGTTCGCTTGGGCTTGAAAGCTCGCGCTTTGTGCAGTGGAAAGTTGTACTGCATCCCGGGGCTACCGTCGGTTCCGTTGGCATCAACTATCTGCCAGTGAATATGGCGCCAGTGATTGATGAAATTGCTGTCGTACCGGGGGCGCGCGTAAATGCGCAACCGTCGGGGCAACCATCTCAAAACATATCCATCAACTTCAATGCGCAGCCGAATCCCATCCTGCAGCTCAATACCGAATCCGGACGTGAGCCGCTCTCCGGCATCCGCGACAAATCTGCCGTGACGGCGCGCTGGGCCGCGCATGACGACAATGGAGATGAGATCGTCTACAGCGTCTTCTATCGCGGCGACAGCGAAACCAACTGGCAACTGTTAAAGGCGAGAATTACAGATCGCTTTTATACCTTTGACGCTACTTCTCTGCCCGATGGCGGCTATCGCCTGAAAATCGTGGCCAGCGATGCGCCCTCGCATAATCCCGGCGAGGCCCTGACTACAGAGCACGTAAGTGATCGATTTCTTATCGACACCACGCCGCCTGTGCTTTCGGCAATGGAAGCACGCATTCTGAACGGGAAAATTCGCGTAACTTTGACAGCTACGGATAGCGCAACCCCGATAGGCCACGCTGAGTATTCAGTCGACGCAGGTCCCTGGCAATATGTAGAGCCCGTCGGCAAGCTGTCGGATTCCCTCACCGAGCACTATGACTTCGAAGCGCAGCCTAAACCGTTGCCTCCGGGCGCGGAGCCGTCTGCTAATCCAACCGAGCATGTGATTACAGTCCGTGTCTTCGATCGCTACGAGAATGCGGCAGCAGCGAAAGCAGTCGTTCGGTGAGATTCGAGCTTTTTGTCGCTGCCCGTTACTTAAGAGCGAAACGAAGGCAAGCCGTCGTTGGCGTAATTACCGCCATTTCGGTTGCGGGTGTCGCGGTAGGTGTCGCTTCGCTGATCATCGCCCTTGCCATCACGAATGGCATGAGCCACGACTTGCGTGAGCGGCTGCTGAGCTCGACCGCCCATGTCATGCTCATGCGGGTCCAGAGTGACGGCATTCGTAACTGGCGTGAGCTGACGGAACGCATGCGGAGGCTTCCCCATGTCACCGCAGCCGCGCCCGGTCTCTACGAGCCGGTTCTTATCTCGCGCGGTGCGCTTTCCGGCGGAGCGGAGTTGAAAGGCATCATTCCGCAAGAAGAACGCGGGGTCAGCGATCTGCTTTCGCAAATAAAATCAGGCAGCGCCGTCCCCCTCTCCCAGTCAATCAACAATGCGTCGACGGACGAGGCAAACCGCGCCACGCCGCCCATTGTGATCGGCTACGATCTGGCAAACACGCTTGATGCCAAAGTTGGAGATACAGTAAACGTCACTAGTCCACAAGGCGAGCTGACTCCCTATGGAATTGTGCCCAAGTATCAGCGCTTTCAGATTGCAGGCATCTTCCATTCCGGCTTCTATCAGTATGATTCAGGCTTCGGCTTTGTCCGGCTGGTCGATGCGCAGCATCTCTTCGGGGAGCCGGATGTCGTCTCCGAAATTGCCTTCAAGGTCGACAATCTTTACCACGCCGATCGCATCGGCAAAGAGATCGAGCAGGCCGCTGGCCCCGGATTTGAAACCACAAACTGGATGGAACAGAACCGCGAGCTTTTCAAAGCACTGAAACTCGAGCAGATTGTTACCTTCATCGTTATCGGTTTGATAGTATGCGTGGCAGCACTGAATATCCTCATCGCGCTCACCATGATGGTCATGGAGAAAACGAAAGACATAGCCGTGCTCATGTCGCTGGGCGTGCAGCCCGGTCAGGTACGGCGCATCTTCCTCATGCAGGGCTTCCTCATCAGTGTTTTGGGAACCATCATCGGTCTCCTTCTCGGATACGCCGTATCCTGGGCGGGGGCACGCTATCACTTCCCGCTGTCGGCGGATGTATATTCCATTGATTACCTGCCCTTCGCTCCTCGGGCTACGGATGGGGTCATTGTTGCGCTCGTTTCGCTCGGAGTCTCTTTGCTGGCCACTTTGTATCCCTCCAGTTCCGCTGCAAAGGTGCTTCCCGCAGAAGCGTTGCGCTATGAATAATGGGACAACCCAAAAAGCTGTATCGGCCTCGAATAAGCGAATGTCTGCACGACTGCAAGACTGTCTCTACCCGCTCACCTGCGCTTTGCTCATCTGGATTCTGACGCTTTCCCAGTGCCTCGCATATTCGGTTCTTACTCACCAGCAGATCATCGATCTTGCCTGGGGTCCTTCAATCAAGCCGCTCCTGCTCGCCCGCTACCCCAATACAACCGCTGAAGAACTGCGGATTGCGCAGTCATACGCATATGGCGGCTGCGAAATACAGGATGCCGGCTATTACCCATTCGGAAACAGGCTCTTTAGCAATCTCACCCATTACGTCCGCACCGGCGATTTCGTTGCGAGCCTGATTCGCAATGCGCGAAACGTAAACGAGCTGGCTTTCGCGCTGGGAGCTCTGTCTCACTTCGTTGGAGACAGTGTGGGGCATCAGGATGCCGTCAATCCATCGACCGCCATCGAATTTCCGAAACTTGCCTTGCAGTATGGACATTCCATTACCTACGACGAAAGCCCCCACGGACACGTTCGCACCGAATTCGCATTTGACATCGATGAGTTGACGAAAAAGCACTTCGCTCCCTCCGCCTATCTCAACCATATCGGCCTGCGTGTATCGGTGGACCTCCTGGATCGGGCGTTTTACGAAACCTATGGCCTCCATTTGAAGGAGGTTTTGGGAAACAAGCGTGGAAGGGCAGCAATTAGCTCTTACCGTCACTCAGTACGTTCGTTTTTGCCGAATTTTGCGCACGCTGAAGTACTGATTCACCAGCACGATTTCCCACCTGAGCCGGATACCGAGGAATTCCAGAAGCTTGATAAGCGCATCCAGG
>Ga0206951_1037_pt1 | contig 38082 bp, 26 predicted proteins | sample Alteio_BWOrgHeat_38_FD_152974 | JGI IMG/M metagenome (GOLD analysis project Ga0206951, IMG submission 152974) | Enriched cells from forest soil in Barre Woods Harvard Forest LTER site, Petersham, Massachusetts, United States -... | ecosystem: Environmental > Terrestrial > Soil > Temperate forest >... | reverse complement strand
CAGAGCGCTATCAATGAAGCGCGTAAAAGCGGGGTCGAAGCAAAGCGCGAGAACGTACAGGTGGAGGGGGACGGACACACATCGCAGATTGTGGTTCGAGTGTTCCCATTCCGCACGCCCATCCAGGCTCAACAGAACTTCCTCATCGTGTTTGAGCTCGCTGCCCACGAAACTGGGGATGGATCGAGGGCGAAGTTAATCCCGAAGCCGTCGGCGGAAATCGACCAGTCGGAAAGTGACAAGCAAATTGCGCAACTCAAGCAGGAGCTGGCGTCGACGAAGGACTACCTGCAATCGATTATTGAGACACAGGAGATAACGAACGAAGAGCTGCAGTCTGCGAACGAGGAAATTCAGTCAGGCAATGAGGAACTGCAAAGCACAAATGAAGAACTGCAGACTTCGAAGGAGGAACTGGAATCAGCCAACGAAGAACTGCATACAGTGAACGAAGAGATGCAGCATCGCAATGAGTTATTGACACAGTTGAATAATGACCTGACGAACTTTCTCAATAGCGTGAACCTGCCTATGGTAATGATGGGGGCTGACCTCAGCGTGCGTCGCTTCACTCCGCAGGCGACATCGGTGCTGGGTCTGACGGCAAGTGATGTGGGCAGGCCTATACCGAGATTAAAACTGAAGATCGACGTATCTAACCTGGAGCAGATGATGCTGGACGTGATTCAGCAGGGGCATGCAAAGCAGTATCCGATACAGGACCGGGAAGGCAATTGGTCCACGATTCGGATTACTCCTTATCTGACGCTGGAAAACCGCATCGATGGCGTGGTTCTTAGCATGGTGGACAAAAGCGCATTTGAGGATGCGCTGGCGATCAAGGCTTCGAATGGAAAGAAGCGATCCTTAAAGAAGGGCGCATCGAGGGAGAAACCTGGATCGAATAAAGAGTGATCGCCATGTCAACAATGAGTACTACGGCGGCGATAAACTTTCCTGCCCGCGACGGTTGGCCCATTCAGTGAATAAGAGAAGACGGAACTCGTGGCGCGCATCATAGTTCGTCGTCTTTCCAAATCAACGTATATACAAGCCACAGACACCATGCGCCAACCGCTTTCACAGTTGAAGATGCTCTTTTAATCCACTCGATCATCGTCCCTCCGAAAAGGGCTAAGGTTGCGTCGGATCGCGCTCTGGAGTTCGAGACCGTCAGGGCGTTGAACGTTTTACCACGACAGCGATGGATGGTGAGCGCCGAAAAATCGCATGACGCTCATTACACACCCAGCTCAAGATCGGCGCGAGCCCCCAATGCTATTGCTATCGGCTAAAGATATAAAGCGAGGGGAACAGCTGAGCGAATGGCGTGCGGATGGTCTCGTTGCGTTGGCAGTCCCCACAGACTTCACCTCATCGAGAGGCAACAACAAGATATTTTGCCATAGGTATTTTAAAAGATGGTGGACGCGGTAGGAATCGAACCTACAACCTGTCGATTAAGAGTCGAATGCTCTGCCAGTTGAGCTACGCGTCCATTTTTGCGCAGTAGAAAATTCTGCGGGACTAAGAAGGGAAGCATCCTTCGGAAGGACGCTCTTATAGAAATATAACACAAAAAATTTGCTGGAAACAGCGACGCCTAAGGCGGTTTTGAAATTTAGAAAGAGAAGGAAAGTCCGCCTTGAATGCTCCGCTCCGCTTGCGCAAAATACAATGTGCTGCCGTCCTGCGTCACAAAGGGCCGGTAGCCTTGCGCAAGCAAATTACGAACATCTATGAGGGCTTCCACTCGATAAGGAAGTATATGGCACCGAATAGGCTGGCGCAGATAGAAGCTCAGGTAGGGATCGGGCAGTTGGTTGTTGAAAGAATCGACCGGCGTCACTGTGTCGGTTGGCTGCCAGCGGTAAGAGGCGCGCCACTGCGTGCCTGCATGCTTTGATTTGCCGTTGATGCTGGCTGTTACCATAGAAGCTCTGCGCGGGTGAAGGCTGCCGATACCTTCTTCCAGCGTCACCGGCCCAGATAAAGAATCCATCGTCAGTGCATCGCCCATAGCGTACGCGAGGCTCAACCAGGTGTCGTCGCCGATATGGTCGCGCATTTCGCCAAGCACGCCGTTACTGAAGAAATTCTGACCAGTCGCTTTCAACAAGTCAGTATTGGGATCGTAAAGTAAATTGCCGCTATTCCAGTCGGCGAGCGAAAGAGTTCCGCCACCGCTTACAACCGGATGATTGATGTGATCCTGGTATGCCGTCATCCGCCAGGTGACGCGGCCTTTATGGCGCTCGTAGGAAATCTCCTGATGCAATCCGTCTTCGAGAAGCAGCTTGCCATTTTGCTCTGTAAGTGCGGGAGCAAGCGTCTCTGCCCGGTCAATCTCATTTGCATGCTGTGCGCCCGGTGAAGTGGACATGTGGTAGGAGACGGTATTATCACCCGCATGCACGCTAACGCCGGCAAAGGGATGGTTCGCGAATTGATTGTCTCCCAGATGAATCGCCTCAATTTCATTGCCGAATTCGGCGGATATTACATCGGGCAGAAGATCCATTGTCTCTGAAGACCGCAACACGACAGCCTGTAATCCCTGATCCCGTACGCCGCCTTCGATATCGGGGCGGTCCTCAAAGGCTGCCACAGTCCTGATAGTACGTCCCGGACCAAGCTGCTTAGCGTAGCCGACCACGGTATTCAGCGACGCGCTCTCAGCCTGGCTCAAATCCGCACGCAGAATCAACTGCTGGCCATCGCCATTCGAGCGTTCCATTTCAAAATCATGGTGCAAACCGCCATCGCCAAACTGGCTTGCGCCGCCGCGAATCGTGACCCGCGCCTTAAGCGCCGGAGTGCTGCCATCGCCATCCGAAACAACAACCAGGGGACCATCTTCAAGCATGCGGAGCAATGGGCGGTTGGCGGAGAGGCGCAGCGTCCAGGCCCAGTCATCCTGAGGTTCATCCACCTGCCGCGGTTTCGCGGGTAACCAACGGAACGCCTCGTACAGGGTATCCAGCGTCAGATTGACCACAATCTTTGAATCGGCTGCTACGCGGATGTTTTGTCGAAGTGTGGGTAGAAAAAAAGAGCCGGAAGCCTTGAGGTTATAGGTGCCGGGAACTATCGTCTGCAGCGTATAGCGGCCATGGTCGTCGGTAAAGGCATTGGCAAGAACGGCGAGATTTGGTCCCAGCAGCTCCACCAGGGCACCTACCTGTGGCGCGCCTTTGGCATCCCGCACCACGCCTGAGATCGCAGCAGCGGCAGGCCCCTCTGCATACGCAGGCAGCGCCAGCATGGCAATCAGCAGCGCAAAGGCTGGGCCGATCTTGATCCGCAGATTGAGAACCGTCATGCTCACCGATTTCGTTCGTCACCAGGATCGGTCGACAGCTTCCAGCTCTCCATCACCACCTGAACTGGAAAACGTCAAGCGACCCTCCATACTCCTGGCCGTTTGCCCCAAAATCGTTGTTGTCCAGGACTCGCTGCTCTAGCGGCAGCTTCGTCCTCCTACCTCTATTACCTATTCCACCGTAAAAGGCGCTGATTGCGCAATTTTCTGGTTGGAAATACTGTCATTCACCTTGATCCAGATCTGGTATTTTCCGGGCTGAAGATTCGCGAGGGGGACGCTTTTCTCCAGCGTTACCTGATCAGAATTGGCGCCAAGCTTCTTCGAGTCTTCCTGCATATCGAAGATTGTCTTATTAGACGCCAGATCGACGATTTCGTACTGAATCGTCGCCGCATTCTGTTTGCTCTTTTCGTCAATTCCCAGGTTATATACCTGCATCCAGAAATTCAGCTTCTGTGAGCGTTGGAATGCTGGCGGAATTGTAGGATTTGACGTGACGGCTGGCAAGAGCTTTGTGTTGCTGATGATGAAGTTGCCGGCGCCGATTTCTTTCGAGGGCACCAGCTCCATACGATTGGCGAGAATCAGCGAAGAAGCTGACAGCTTGTCGTCGTCATACCTCGGCACATTAATCGCCTGCGCCCACACACCCAGATGGTCCGGGTTGTTGACGTCCTTGATGCCGATATCCACGCGGTAGCGGCCCGGACGCAGAGGCAGAGCCTTCCAGAAAAGCTGTCTGTTATCCAAAGTCTTCGACAACAGTTCTGATGGAACCTCAACACCAACCGTTTCTTCAAAGCTCTGGATTACCTTGCCGGTAATCGAGGAAACGCGACCGATAATATGAACCTGGCCACTCGAGACACCATCCTTGCTGTTGAAGGTAATGTCACGATTCTTGATTTGTAGGGTCAGTGGCACCAGTACCGTGTCATCCGTCACCTTCACGTAATCCGCACGCACATCGAAGGGAAAGAACGGACCGTTCATGAGTTTGTGATTCGTCATGAACGATTCAAGCTCAAGATCCTTGAACTTGATGACTGGCGGAGCTTCGAGCTTCGCATATTGCTCCAGGCGGTCGAATTGCTTGCTCTGTTGCATGCTCGACATCGGGCCAGTGCCCAGAGATTCCAGTCCACCATGGAAGCGGTCCGCCTGCTTCGCCATGCCCATCTGTTCGTAAAGCGTCTGACCGGCACCCGGAACATGCAGCAGGGCGTCCTTTTCCGAGCGATCGATGGTCATGTGGTAGTCGCCGCACATGCAGGTATCGACAAATTCGATGTCGATGTTTTCGCCGATGCCCTCGATGTAGCGGTAATGCCAGACTTCAAACGGGTAGGTCGAGGTAGTGCCGCCGCCCTCATCCATGGGGCGGTCATAAGTGCCGCCGCTCGGATGAGAATCGGTGCTGTCTGGCTTGCCATACTTGATATAGATCATGCCGCGATCTGTCTTCCAGCCCGGCTTTCCGGCAGCAAAATGCTCGTTGGAATACTCGATACGGCGATAATTTTCGTCACGGAACTCATTTTCCGGCGAATCCGGATTGGGATTGCGGCGCTGCCAGAAGGCCTCGATGAAGGCGTCGCGCTCTTCGTCGTTACTCAGACTCTTGAATGCCTTTAATTCCTGGTCAGTGATGATCCAGTGGACATCCTGGTCAACCCACTTTTTGTAGGGTCCTTTTAATTCCTGCTTCAGTTCCTTTTGTTGCTTAAAGCGTTCCTTATCAGAGAGCTGGCGTTTCAGCGGATCATCTGTGGAGGAATCCGTTGTGGAGGGACTCTGGCTATCGGACTGCGCTTGAGCCGGTCGGCTCTTCAACTGTGGATCGCTTTGCGTTGTCGACTGCGCCTGAGAAATCGCGAAAGCTCCCAGGGAGATCGCGAGAAATACTGGAATACGGCCCTTCAACATACTGTGTGTGTTTTACCCCTCTACCGCTTCCATCAATTTTACGGATTCATGAAGACGGAATACAAGCGCCTTCCGCATTCAGAACACAGTTTTAGACGTCTGAGGCTGTCTTTTAGCGCTATCGCGTCGAAATACCGGACTGTTATCATGGGTGCCACCTGAGCGGAAGACAATCGGGACCTAAGGAAAACTGCGTTTTTGCGGAACCCGGCCTGCCGGACTTTCGTATTTTCTGGAATCGAGTGGCCGGGCAAGGCTTTGCAAATATGCAGATACAGGAAGACTGGCTTTGAAAAAAATTGTCATTATTGTTGTCGTCATTCTCGCCGTGGCGGGTATCGTTGCGCTCACTATCGTGCGTGCTCAATCGGGCTACACCAAAGTTTTGACCGGAAAAGTCGTGCGCGCCAACCTCGTTGCAGTCGTCAGCGGAACCGGCCAGATCAAGCCCAAAACCTATGTCAACGTCGGCGCGACGGCTTTTGGACGCATCACGCACCTCTATGTGAAAGAGGGCGACCACGTAAAAAAGGGCCAGGTGCTCGCGACGGTCGAAAGCATCCAGCCTGAGGCCAATGTTGATGCCCAGAAGGCAGCGATTGATGCTGCGAAAACGGATATTTCGTCCTATATCGCTGCGGAAAAGACTGCCGAAGCGAATGTGGAGCATTCGAAGGCAGATCTCGAGCAGAAAAAGCTCGATTACGACCGATATACGGCTCTTTATGCCGAAAAACTCGTCTCTAAGGCCGATTTTGACGCCAAAAAAGCAGCATATGACACCGACGTGGCGACTCTGAACCAATCAAACGCCGCCCTGGTACAGGCAAAGGCGCAGACGGATTCCGCCCGCGGCCACCTGGGAACGCAGGTCGCGACACTGCGCTTTAACGAGGATGCGCTGAATAAGACGGTAAGCGTCGCACCTTTTGACGCCCTCGTCACCAATCTGCCAGTGCGTGAAGGGGAAACGGTCGTCGTCGGCATTCAGAATGCCGAAGGTTCAACCCTGATGACGCTCGCCGACATGTCGATCATTACCGCCGAGGTAAAGGTGGACGAAACCGACATCGTAAACGTCTCCCTTGGGCAGGAAGCCGACGTGAGTGTGGATGCGCTGCCGGGAAAAGTTTTCAAGGGGCATGTCACTGAGGTAGGCGATCAGGCTCTCCTGCGCTCAACCGGCGTAGCCACAAGCCAATCGACCAGCGGAACGGAAGAAGCAAAAGATTTCAAAGTTGTCGTCACACTGGACCGTGCTTATGACGAGTTGAAGCCGGGTCTGTCGTCGACAGCGAAGATTACTACCGCGAGCAAGCCGAATACGCTTTCGATCCCGATTCAGGCGCTCACGATGCGTCCTCCTGAGCCCTCGACTGAAAAGGCGCACGTTGAGCCCGTATCTGCCTCCAAAGCGGCCGCAGCAGACGCAGAGAAGGTGCAAGGTGTCTTCGTGATGCGTCCTGATAAGAATGGCAAGCTGCGGGCGCATTTTGTTCCCATAACCACGGGAATCACTGGGTCCACCGATATCGAAGTCACCAACGGATTGAAAGAGGGGGATGACATCGTCACGGGCACCTACCGTATCTTGCGAAATCTGAAGGACGACTCGCTGGTCAAGCGGGATACGACTCCACCGACCGTCAACAAAGAGGATAGCGATTCTTCTTCGTCCTCGTAGTGGGGAGAATCAGGAGCAGGCACATGATAACGACCCAGACACCCAGCGAAGCAGAAGCGCGAGTTACCCCCGGAGCCTCGAATCCAAATGGTCCCAGGCCCGGCGACATCATCGTGGTGCACGATCTCTGGAAGACCTATGACATGGGTTCCGAGCAGCAGGTGCACGCCCTGCAGGGCATCACCCTGCGCATCAAGCAGAATGAATACGTCGCCATCATGGGCCCGTCCGGTTCAGGAAAATCCACGTTGATGAACCTGATCGGCTGCCTCGACACGCCCAGCAAAGGTGAGTACTGGCTGAATGGGCATCTCGTCAGCGACCTGAACGATGATGAGCTTGCCCGCATCCGCAACAAGGAGATCGGCTTCGTCTTCCAGACGTTCAATCTGTTGGCGCGCGCCACGGCACTGCATAACGTAGAGTTGCCCCTCATCTACAACGGCACCCCGGCCGCGGAGCGGCTGGAGCGTGCCGAGAATGCACTGCGCGCAGTCAACCTTGGCGAGCGCATGCACCACAAGCCTAACGAGCTTTCCGGCGGCCAGCGGCAGCGTGTCGCCATCGCCCGCGCGCTCATCAACCGGCCTTCGATCATCCTGGCGGACGAGCCAACAGGAAACCTCGACTCGAAAACCGGCGATGAAATCATGGCCCTCTTCGATGAATTGCAGGCCCGCGGCAATACCATCGTCCTAGTGACTCACGAGCCGGATATCGCCGAATATGCGCATCGCGTCGTTCACATTCGCGACGGCAAGATTTTCTCCGACCAGCCTTCGTCTCGCATACGCAAGCCATTAGCTGTAGAGGAAATAGAAAACCCGTAATCCCGGTCCGGCAAGTCACAAAAAGAGCGCCCTATAGTGCGCTCTTTTGCGCTTATTGCTCTTCTTTTTTTCCATCCAGCCGATGAACCGTACAGGCTTGTCGTCCATGGCCGGATAGAGAATTACGACCCAGGGGAATGGTGTGTCCGCGTTTATACAGTTGAGTAATGACTCGTTGAGGGCCGAGGAGCCCGGCAGAGCTCCGGCAGGCCTGGAGGGGATGATCGGGCAAAGCCTCGTCATGCAGAGGCTATTTGCGCGCTTGCGACAGGCCGCACCTCACCTCCGTGTGGCAGCGATCGAGGGAGAACCGGGGACAGGGAAGATGTTGGCTGCTCGGACGTTGCATACGCTCGGGCCGGCTTCCGGGGCCGCTTTTACCGCCTGCCCTGCGGCACACTTTCTGTTGTCAGAGACGCAGGCGCTGCTCGAAGAGGTTCGCGGAGGAACGCTCTATCTTAATCGTCTCGCAGATCTGACTTCCGAGCAGCAGTCCCGGTTCATTGACTTTCTGGAGTGGTGGGAGCACCGCAGCGGGCGCGATATAAACGGCATCTTTCCGCGACAGTTATTCGTCGGCTCCTCGAAGCCCCTGCGTCAGCTTTCCGTCAGCGGCGAACTGCGCACCGATCTCTGCTACCGTCTTACCGCTATTCGTTTTGAACTGCCTCCGCTCCGTGACCGACGTGACGATATTCCGGCGCTTGCCGAATCGTTTGCCATCCATCACGGTGCGGTACACGGAAAAACGATGCGCGGCCTCGGACCGGGATCGCTTGCAAGGCTGTTTACGCATAGCTGGCCGGGAAATGTGCGCGAGCTTGAGACGATCATGGCAAACGCCGTCATGGATTGCGCGGGGCAGTGGATACGCCCTATCGACATTCCACCCCTTGTGCAGTCGGCAAGCGCGCTTCGTCCGCAGATCAGCACGGTCGCACCCAGTGAAGATGATCCAAATCTCGACCGCATGATTCTGCGCCACATCACGCATGTTCTTGCCCGGACACGCGGCAATAAGCTGCGAGCATCACAACTGCTCGGAATCAGCCGCTCTACGCTGTACCGATTGTTGGAGTCAGGAAGTCTCGCCTCGCATAAGTAAGGGATGCACATAGAGCGAAGGGGGTCAATCCCCTGATACACTGCGCTTTAAGTCACCTTTGTTATGAAGAAACTTCTGTCCCTGACACTCACATCATCCTTGCTCCTCGCTCCTGCACATTTCACCTCTTATGCACAAAGTGCCGCGGAACGCAGTAAAGCACTCAATACGCTTTTCTCCGACATGTGGGAAGACCGTCTGCAGCATTCGCCTGAATTTGCTTCCTCGATTGGCGATAAGCGCTGGAACGATCGTCTTACCGATTATTCCGTCGCAGCTTATAACGAGCGATTGACGCGCGGACGCGACTACCTGATACGCCTCGGTTCTATTGATACCGCCGGCCTCAGCGATCAGGAGCAACTGAGCAAGGACCTGGTGGCCCGCCAATTGGCGGAAGAGCAGGAAGGAGCAAACTACAAGCCGTGGGAGATGCCCGTAGATCAGTTCAATGGATTGCAGTCCGAACTGCCGCAGCTTGTCTCTGTACTCAGCTTCGACTCCGACAAGGACTATGACGATTACATCGCCAGGCTGAAAGAAATTCCCACTGCCTTTCAGCAGATTACCGACAACATGATGACTGGCATCGACGATCATCGTGTGCCGCCAAAATATCTGCTTGAAAAAGTGCTAGTGCAGGTGAACACCATTGCACAGCAGAAGCCGGAAGAAACGCCCTTTGCGCGTCCCCTGAAAAAATTCCCTTCCAGCATCTCGGCTGCTGATCAGGACCGCATCAAGGCCTCGCTTCTGGATGCCATCCAGAAACAGGTGCAGCCGGCATACACTCGCTTTGCGAAATTTCTGCAGGGCGTATACATCCCTGCGGGACGCACGGAGCCGGGTGTATGGTCGCTGCCAGACGGCGATAAATACTATGCCTTTCGCGTGCTTCAGAGCACGACGACCGATCTGACGCCGGATAAGATTCATCAGATTGGTCTTGATGAAGTGAAGCGCGACGAAGCTGAAATGCTCGTGATCGCGCAGAAGCTCGGATTCAAAGATATTGCTTCGTTGCGCGCATCCATCGCCGCAAACCCAAAGCTGCACGCGCAATCAAGAGAGCAGCTTCTCGATCTATACCGCCACGATATTGACCAGATGAGGGCGAAGTTGTCAGATCTGGTCGGACGCTTGCCTAAGGCGCCGCTTGTCGTGGAGGCCGTGCCCACCTTCATCGAAAAAGATCAGGCTCCTGCTTACTATGAGCACGCCTCTCCCGATGGCAAACGCCCCGGCACCGTCTATGTAAACACTTATGACTTCGCTCACCGCTCGCTGGCGAATGTCGAGTCGATTGCGTACCACGAAGGTCTACCCGGACATCATTTGCAAATTTCTACCGCGCAGGAATTGACTGGCCTGCCCGAATTTCGCAAGTACATGCACTACACCGCATATACCGAGGGCTGGGGCCTGTATGCGGAACGGTTGGGAAAAGACGTCGGCTTTTATCAGGATCCCTATTCTGACTTTGGGCGCCTGGAGGCGGATATTTTCCGCGCCATCCGGCTCGTTGTCGATACCGGGGTGCACTCCAAGCATTGGACACGCGATCAGATGGTAGAGTTTTTCAAGGCTCATTCCGGACTGGATGATGCCACCGTCAACGCTGAAGTCGACCGCTATATTGCGTGGCCGGCCCAGGCTTTAGGTTACAAAATGGGCCAGCTCAAGATTCTCGAACTGAGAGCGCGGGCGCAAAAAGAACTTGGCAGCAAATTTGATCTGCGTTCTTTCCATGACGAGGTTCTCGACTCAGGAGCGCTGCCGCTCGATGTCCTCGATGAGCGTGTAACTGCATGGATCGCGCAGCAAAAAGGGAAGTAGCCGCCGGTGTAGTCTAGGAGCACGATGAACGAAGATCTTACTCAATTACGCGTAGCTATTCTTGGCGCGGGCAAAATGGGCGGCATACTGCTGCAGGCTTTTTTGAAGCAGCAGCTCTTTACGCAGGATCAGCTGACCGCGACCGTAGCGCATGAAGAACGGGCGCAGGTGCTGTCCGCACAATGGGGCGTAGAAGTAACGACGGATAACGTTGAGGCTGCGCGCCGCGCCGACCTCATTCTGCTGGGCGTGAAGCCGTTCCAGGTCACAGAGCTGGTCGGCCAGATAAAGCCTGTTCTCACGGCAGAAAAGATGCTGATGTCGTTTGCGACGGGCGTGAAGACAAGCGCAATCGAAGAGGCGGCGGGGCTGTCCATTCCTGTGATCCGCTCCATGCCGAATACCCCGTCTATGCTGGGCGTGGGCATGACGGCTCTCTGTCGCGGTAAATATGTCACCGATGCGCAGATGCTGATGGCCTCACGCATTTATGAGACGATTGGCCGCACTGTGATTGTGGACGAGAAGCATATGGATGCCGTCACAGCGCTTTCCGCCTCGGGCCCGGCATACATCTATATCATTCTCGAATCGCTTGCCGAAGCCGGTGTAAAAGTCGGCTTGCCGCGCGATATCGCGACGCTGCTCGCCGCGCAGATGACCTTCGGTGCGTCCAAGATGGTGCTGGATACGGGTTATCATCCGGCGTTGCTCAAGGATGCCGTTACGACTCCTGCTGGCTGCACGATTGACGGCATTCTCGAACTCGAAGAAGGCGGTCTTCGTGTCACCTTGATAAAGGCAGTTATGCGGGCAGCGCAACGTGCTCGCGAGCTTGCTGGATAGCAGGAACGCTCTTTTCGAGTAGATTGAGAAAATGGTCTGCAATTGGCACGACGTCAAAATGTGTCTCAGCGTACGCGCGGGCCTGCTTTCCAAACCAGATACGTTGATCGTGGCTGCTGATCAATTTGCGACCGGCGGAGACAAAATCGGCAGGAGAGTCAGGGGATACGACCCATCCGGCATTGGCGGCTCGAACCACTTTCGTTGCCTGGTTCTCTTCGGGAGCCGCCATCAGCATGGCCCGTCCCGCGCAGAGATATGCGAGCGCCTTGGAGGGAACGGCAAACATGCCTGCATCTGAATCAAGGAGTGTAATGAGCACGTCCGCCGCACCTAGGACTTCCGAGAGCCGGTCATAAGGCTGAAACTGTTGCAGACGAAACGCATCAGGACTGAGGTCTTTCGTCTGTTCCCGTAGCCAGTCAGCACCCACCCCTGCGCTATTTACGATCAGAATGGCCTCCCGAGTTTCTTCAAGGTGTTGGGCAAGTCTCAGCAGTAGTTCCGGACGATGCTTCATCCCCAGTGTTCCCGAGTACATAAAGCAGAACTTGTCCGCGACATGATTCTCGCGCGCCCACGCGTTGTCTTTTGGAAAGGGGAGCACCTCATCCAACGGTGCCCAGTTCTCGATCATGTGAATTTTGCGTGGGTCGATGCCCCACCTTTTCACATAATCGACAAAATCATTGGAAATGCAGACAACATGATCAGACTGTTGTAAAAGCGTCTTCTCGACGTGCTCATAATATGAGCCGCCTACGTTGGCTAGCATTTTGGCTCGGCGTTCGAAGAAAAAGCGGACTGCAAGGCCATAAATGTCCTGCAACCAGTATACAAATTGGGCGTCCTGCCTTTTGGACTCTTGAATGAGGAATTTTTGCCCATCTGGCGGCATGTTTGATGAGAGAACAGCGTCGGGGTGGAATTTCCGTACAGCCTCGGACACCACTTTGCCATATTCGATGTCCGCCGCGCGGCGCTTGAGAGGCGAGTGTTTCACGAATGCCCCGCCGATGTTCATGCCAGTAATCGTGATATTTGCGGATTCTTTGCCAGCCACCGCACCTTTTGGCGTCAGCGTGTTGCCGGCAAAATAAACATGCTGAACCTCGTGCCCGCGGCGGGCTAACTCACGGCTAAGCTGAATCTGGAACGGGTGCCCTGAGAATTCATTGACAAAAATCCGCATGCGTCGAACCCCGAATGTTGGACTTCGCGTGAGATTAAGAGACGTGGGCCCGTCTAAAGTTACCACGATAAACTTAAGTTTGAACTTTATGCGCGGGCACAAAGGATGGCATACCTTCAGGTGGAAGGGAGGTTTGAGGTCTGCAGGAAAATTATCTCGGGATCAATTATTTACGAGGTGTAAGTCATTTAAAATGATAGCGATGCTGGGAATTTCACTCGACCAGCATCGACTATGGAAATAAGCACGGTTGTCTCCAGCATAAGAATTACATGCGTGGCGAAGAGTTGCACACTACTGCGGGGTCGTAGAGTCGTTGACCTTTTGTTTTGTTTCCTTGGATTTGTCATGGGCTTTCTGAGTGGTTTCCTTGGACTTGTCCTTGGCCTTAGTGGTCGGCTCCGCGTCCGGATCTACGACTTTCTGGGTACCTTCCTTGGTTTTGTCGAAAACCTTAGTTGAGCCTTCCTTGGTCTTGTCGTAGCCAGTAGTCGTGCCTTCTTTAGTCTTGTGGTAGCCCTTGGTTGTGCCTTTTTTTACGCCGTTTGTGGTGTCTTTTGCAGCGTTTTTGGTATCTGAACCAGCCGTTTTCATGTCCTGCGAAGCAGTAGACTGCGCCCAGATTGCGGCGCCCGGCGCGGCGAAAAGCGTGGAGGCGAGGAGCAGAGAAGCGAAACGGTTGATTTTCATAGCAGTTGGTTAGATTCAACGGGCTCCTAAAGAGTTGTGACCGAAGAAACGATTAAAATATTACACAAAGCAGGTGACCTCCGTTGACCACCAGCGCTCTTCCATTTCCTGCCGCCCGCGAAGACCACTCCAAAGGGGTGCAACGCTTTGCATGGCTTGTACTTATCTACAATGTCGCCGTCATATTATGGGGATCGATCGTGCGCGCTACGGGTTCCGGAGCGGGCTGCGGTGAACATTGGCCGCTCTGTAATGGAACGGTCATGCAGCATTCGCCGCGGATTGAAACCATTATTGAGTTGACTCACCGGGTGACCAGCGGGATCGCGCTGGTTGCGATGCTGGCCCTACTGGCCTGGACGTTTGCATCGACTGCGAAACGTCATCTGGCGCGATTTTTTGTGACAGCGGCGGCCGTTCTTACCTTCAATGAAGCGCTTTTGGGAGCGTTGCTGGTGCTTTTGGGGAAGGTCGCTCACGACCAATCCGCCTCACGCGCCGTCTATCTCTCGCTGCATCTGGCGAATACGCTGCTTTTGTTGGCGGCTTTGACGCTTACGGCGCATTTTTTTTCGCGCGACCGTGGGTTCATGCGCGGTAGCGTCGAGTATCGGGCTCAGAGCGTGGCCTCGATCGGTCTTTTGGCAACGCTTTTCGTGGGCGTAAGCGGTTCGCTGGCGGCATTGGGCGACACGCTTTTTCCGGCAACTTCGCTTGGAGCGGCGCTGGCTCAGGATTTCTCAGCTAAAAGTGCGTGGCTGCTGCGGATTCGCTGGCTGCACCCCAGCCTTGGGTTTCTGGCTGGCGCCTTTATCTGCTGGCTTATTTTTACCAGCGCGTGGAGAGGCCGAAGTCGCGGTCTGGCCATAGGTGTCGTCGGGCTTCTCGCGTTGCAATATTTGCTGGGACTTGCCGATGTGGCGCTGCTTGCCCCTACCTGGATGCAGATCGTTCACCTGCTGGGTGCTGACCTGCTCTGGATTGCGCTGGTTGTTCTGACGGCTCGCGTCTGCATTGTTCCCATCGGCTGCACGGAATCAATCTGCCACCTTCCCTTTGCCGGTCTTCGATCCAAATAGAAACCGCCATTCCGAAGAATGGCGGTTCTTATATAGCGCCGGGGGCTTCAACTCTAGAAGTTGAAGGCAGCCTCCAGGAAGATGCTGCGGTTACCCGCCGTCGGCGGACCGAAGAAGCCGCCGGCCAAAGACTGCGATTTACCGAAGAACGGTGAAAGCAGCGTGCTGTTCGGCGTTCCCAGGTTCTGATGGTTCAGGATGTTGGCTCCAAAGGCCGTCAGAGTCAGGTTGTACTTGCGGGGTACTGCCGCATCGAGTCTGCCGGGACCACCCTGATTCCCGCTCAGTCCACCGAAGCCGCGACCACCGCGACCGCCACCCGGACCGCCTGGGCCACCACCGCCCGGCGCATTGCCTTCGATTTTTGGCCCGATACCAATGACCTTGGCGACGCGCATGTTCAAGCTGATGTTGCTGGGACCTGTACCGAAGCCATAGGGAACGATCTTTTCATTGGTTCCGAGGGGCTGTGTGTTCATGCAGGGGAGACCGTATTGCGAGAGGTCAACTGCGCCGGTTTCGCCGCAGCTGGCAGCAAAGGTCGGACGGGCGTTGAACTGGTTGTTGGCGGTGAGATCCTGGCCGATGGTGATGTTATACGGCGTTCCGGAGTTATAGGCGAGGAATGGAGAAAGAGAAGTCGCCCATGGACCCTGAATGTTCCCGAAGATGACGAAGCGATTATGGATATCCTGCGCCGTGCGTCCGTAATCGAGGCTGGAATCGTGAGCATTCGAGAGGAAGCTATTCACGCCGCCGGTATTGCCCAGAATGTTGTTGTAGACGTAGAAGCCGAAGAGGCTGAAGCGCCGGAAGCGCGCATTTGCGCTGGCAATGACCTCGCTCTGACGATAAAAGCCGCCTGATTGATAGGTGTAGAGATTCTCGTCAGGTGTTGGCAACCCCGTCGTTGGAACATTAGCGTACGTATCGGTTGAGGAATCGAAGGGGGCCGCAGAGATGTTGTTGGTGTAGTACTGGTGCACACCTTGGCTGTAGAGATAGGTGACGTTGCTGGTAATGCGCTTGCTGATCTGGCGATCGACCCCGAACGCCGCCTGCATATCATTCGCCGCGTGGAAGTGCTGATCGACCTGAAAGTAGATGGGAGCAGTGTTCTCGTGTCCGGAATCGGAATTGCCGAATGTCTGGATGCTGATCTGCTGGTTCGATACGCCACCTGGAAGAGGGACATTGTGGTGAATGGTGTTCACGAAGAAGGGTGTGCTGCCGCCGCCGCCGAAGCTGCTGGCAATGCCGAAGCGCTGGAAGAACCAGCCATACCCGGCGCGCAACACAGTCTTGGCAGGCTTTTTGCCACCGCCGTCGAGCGCGTAAGCAAATGACACGCGAGGCGCCCAATCATTTTTATCGTTGACACGATTCTGTGCTTCCCAGCGCAATCCGTAGCTGAGAGTGAAGCGCTGGCTCACTTTCAGATCGTCCTGATAGAACATGCCGATATCGAAGAGCGTGACTCGCGCGGTGTACTGATTGTTGTTAACGATTGTTTTTTGGAATTTATTCGGACTGTTGTTGGTGTAGTCGGTCAGCGTCGAGTAGGTGTACTGACCATTGGTGCCTGCATTGGTGTAGTTGGCATCTCGCGTCGCGCGCATTCTTACACCAAAGTTCAGCGAGTGCTTGCCGCCGGAAGCGGTGAAGTAGTCCTGCAACTCATAGTAGTCCTGGTTATCGCGCACTGTGCCGCTGTTGCTGCCGCCTGAGGTAAACGCGCCCTGCACGGAGACGGTTGGATCGGTCGAGAGCGGCGTCTGCTGATTGCGCGTACGGGTGTATTCGAAGCGCATGTCATTGACGACGTGCGGATTCATCACCCAGCTATTGCTGAGCTGGAGCTCGTTTTCGACATTGTGCGTGTCGTATCCGACTGAAGGCAGCGTGAACTGGCCGACGCCAGCGTTCGACTGCGTGTTGCGCGTGTAGTCATAACGGGCCGTCAACGTATCACTCGGGCTAAGCGCGAAGTCGAAGCGCGGGTTGATGTCGATGCGCGTGCTCGGATTGCTGACGGTCTGGTTCAAATAAACAGGATTGGCGGGGTCTGTGGTTGCAACGGGATCCACGGCGTCAACGACGCTGACATTCTGGATATCGCGTCCGAAGGCGCCGAGGAAGAAGGAGATGTTCTTATTGATCGATCCGCCGACATTGCCATTGAGGAAATAGGTGTAATAGTCGGGGAAGGGAATCTTGGGCTGGCCGGGCTGCAGGTTCGAGTTCAAAATCGGGTTCGCTGAGTTGAAAGCCGAATCGGTGCCGCGCGCATTGATGCTGCCGTGCAGCTTGTCAGTGCCGGGCTTGGTGAGAATCTCGATGCGGCCGTATCCGAGGCGATCGTACTGCGCGGAAAAGGGATTCTGGTTGACACGGATTTCGCGAATGGACGATTTGGGCGGGAGCTGGCCCCCGGTGAAGCCGTCAATGTAAATCTGGCCACCGTTCGGACCTGCCGAAGGGCCAGCGAGGGCTTGCAGCTCATTCGACAACTCATCGGGATCGTCTGAGAGCGCATCGAGGTCCTTGCCCTTGATGACGACTGCGTTGGCATTACTGTCCGGGCTTGTATCGACCGTGGTGCTGTCGGCACTTACCTGCACCTGCTGCTGCTCAGTCTCAATAACCAGCGAGACGTCGAACTGCTTTGCCTGGCCTGCAGTAACAGAGATCGCCTTGGAGTTGGACGGAGCAAAGCCTTGCGCATTGGCGATGACGATGTAGGTGCCCGGCGTGAGGTTGTTGACCTGATAGGAGCCGCTTCCGCTGGAAGTGACGGTAGCGACGGTGTGCCCGTCGGGCGTGGTGAGACTCACATTCGCATTCGGAATGACTGCACCGGAAGGGTCGGTCACCTGTCCGTGCACGGAGCCCTTCGGGGCCTGCGCCTGGAGGCGCGATGCCGAGCCAAGGCTGAGAAGCAGAACCATCAGGATAGAAAAATAGCGTAGCAGGACTCTTTGATTCACAAAGTCTCCAAGGAATTCAACGATCAAAAGATATTTGGGCTTACTTGTTCTGGGCTTACTGTTGCGCGGCTCCCCCGGCTTCGCTTCCGCCGCCGAGGCTCCAGGAAGAGGAAAATAAGCTCTGGCTTGCTGTGGTCGAAGCCTGGAGCATGGGCTCGACACCAGCCAGCAAAGTAATACCGGTTGCTGTGTCGCTTGAGCCCTGGGTTGAGACGATCATGACTGCATCGCCCTGGTGCAGATCGCTGAGTTGCACGATCGGGGCACGTTGCAGCATTTGTGAGAGATCACCGCCGCGAGCGCCGCCTTGACGGCCCATGCCAACGGTGCCTGCGGTACCTGCCGGCGGCTGCGCATTCGCAGAAGCGGGCTGCGCGCCAGCGGGAGCACCTTTCAGCCTGCCGGCAATGGCCTGCGCCATCTCCGGCGCGAGTTTATGCAGCTGTGAATCAGACGTAAAATGCACGGTGATGGGTTTTTTGGTGGCAAGGTCCATTACCGTCAGAGTCTGCGCACCTGCGTTGACCTGCTGAACCTGTCCAGCGATGTTGCGGAAGGAGCCGGCGACAATTTCATCTGCGGTGAGCTCGGTCCCGTCGGCGTTGCGGTCGCCACGCGCGCGCAACTGGTCAGCAGGCTTGATCTGATCAAGGGTGGCAACCTTGGCATCGTCGAACTTCACGGAATCCTGTGCGTAACGGCGGACGATAGTTTTGGGTGTGGTGTGGATGGTGATGGTTTTTGCGCCTGAGGCTACGACTACGGTGTTGCCAGCGGCGTCGACCGATTTCACGATGCCTCCGGTCCCACGCTTTTGCCAGTCTTCGCGGTCCTGCTGCTGACGCTGGGCGATATCGCTTTGCTTCATGGCGATGATGGCTTGCGCGGTGTATGTATTTTCAGCGGAGCCGGGAGTGGCGCGGACCAATACTCGATCGCCAATAGCGATGTCCTGCACGTGAATGGCGGCGGCGCTGCTTAGGTCTTTCTGGCCTGGCTCTGTGCGCACGATGCGAGTCGCATCGCCGACGGAAATAGTATCCAATACGCCCTTATCGGACTTGATGGTGATGCTGTCCGCGGTGGTCGCTGTCACGGTGCCGAGCAGCCGCGCTGTGGAGGCTGCAGGAGCCTGGTAGGCAGCCGCCCAAACAGACTGCGAGGGGACTGCGATGGTAGCAGCGGCGAGCGTTAGAGCGAAGGATGTTTTTATAAATGGCATAAAGTGCTGTTTTTAAGGATGTTCCTGAAGTCTTTCCTTTTTGTGGCCTGTCAAAAGGACGTGACGGTCAAGGGGAAAGTTTCAGTTTCTATTTTACGGGAAAACGGTTACAGAGGCAGGAAGGCAGATTGGTGTCGTTTCCACGATTGAGCCTGCTGCACTTGTGGCGGTCAGCGTTTATCATCAGCGATGACCGTCTTTCTGAGCAGTGGCAAGTCTCCTCAGAACGCGACCATCTGAGGATTGGAAACTTCATGGCCATCACAAATGTAAGCAGCGCTTCCGTTACAACCAACGCCCCGGGCAGCACCAATCGAAGCGCCATGGCGATGGTGACGACATTATTCTTCGTCTGGGGTTTTCTTACCTCGCTCAACGACATTCTCATCCCGCACCTGAAATCCATTTTTTCGCTCAATTACGCGGAGGCGATGCTGGTGCAGTTCGCGTTCTTCGGCGCGTATGCGGCTTTTGGATTTCTGTCGGGGAAAGTAGTCGAATGGATCGGCTATCAGCGGACGATGGTGGCGGGCCTCTTTACGATGTGCGCGGGGGCGCTGCTGTTCATTCCGGCTGCAAGCGCGCCATCGTTCCCGCTGTTTCTTACGGCGCTGATTGTTCTCGCGGCAGGCATTACGGCGCTGCAGGTAGCGGCTAATCCTTATGTGTCGGTGCTGGGGCCGGCGGAAACGGCGTCAAGCCGCCTGAATCTTACGCAGGCATTCAATTCGCTAGGGACGGTGATTGGCCCACTGCTGGGCGGCTGGCTGATTCTGGGTGCGGCGGCGAAGAACCTGCAGGATGTCACAAAAATGAATCCGGAGCAGTTGCATGCGTATCGCGTGCATGAGGCGGCAACAGTCAAGTTTCCTTATCTGGCGATTGCGCTGGCGCTGGTGGTGCTGGGCCTGGCGATTGCGATGTATAAGTTTCCACGCCTCGATACGACCAAGGACTACCGTCCGATGGGCGAGAAGAAGGACAGCATCTGGCGGCATCCGCATGTGGTGCTGGGCGCGATTGGAATTTTTGTCTACGTCGGCGCCGAGGTTTCGATCGGCAGCTTTCTGATTAACTACTTCAACCGGCCTGAGATTGGCGGGCTGAGCGCGCTGGCAGCTTCGGCGCTGGTGCCTTTCTACTGGGGCGGCGCGATGGTGGGACGTTTTATCGGCTCGGCCGTATTGCAGAAGGTCAAGACCGGATCTCTGGTCGCGTTGTGTTCGTTGGTAGCGGCGGTGCTGGTGATTATCTCGATGCTGACCTTTGGGCATGTTGCGATCTGGACCATTCTTGCGGTCGGACTCTTCAATTCCATCTTGTTCCCATGTATCTTTACCCTCGGCATTGCGGAGATGGGACCGCTGACGGGTGAGGCGTCCGGACTGCTGGTGACGGCAATCGTCGGTGGAGCGCTGATTCCCGAGGTGCAGGGTGTTCTTGCGGATAGCATCGGTATCCATCACGCGTTCATTCTGCCGGTGCTCTGCTATCTCTACATCGTTTACTACGGGCTGAAGGGCTCGAAGGTCGTCACGGCTTAGTCATTGAGCATGCCCCGGTCTTTGCTTTTGCGGAGCGGGGCATTACCTTCGCGGAAGCTGAGTTCTCAAATCTTCACTTCGCCTGATAGGCTTGCGGGTGGAATCGTTATCATTGGAGACACTCCCCTATGCGTAGAAGGGATTTTCTGGGCGCGGCATTGGTGCAGGCCGGCGCTCTCGCTACGGCTCATTCTGCTTCTCGATTTGGACTCGGAAATTTTGTACCCGCCGCGGCAGCACCCTTGAAGCCGATGGCTGTGGGCGTGCTCATCGTTCCGGCAAAAGGGCCGGAAGCGACCATTTCTCGCGTAAAAGAGCTGGGCATGACGAACTGCTTTTTGTCGCTCGATGCGTATATTGGCAAGTTCACGCCTGCTCTCGCCGACGAGCTTGGTGGACTGCTGCAGAAGTATGGGGTTACGGCAACGACGGCGGAAGTGGTCGGGCCGGGAAAGCTGGTGTGGGATTTCGAGGATGGTCCATCGACGATTGGACTGGTTCCGCGTGACAGCCGCGCAGCCCGCATCGACGCTCTGAAGCAGACTTCCGATTTCGCCAAGCTTCTTGGCGTTCCGCAGATTCAGACCCATTGCGGATTCATTCCTGAGAACCCGCGCGACCCGCTTTATGACGAAGCGGTGCTCGCGATTCAAGAGGTTGCCAAGCATTGCGCCGGCAATGGACAGCACTTTCTGATGGAGACCGGGCAGGAGACGCCGACGACGATGGCGCGCGCGATCAAGGATGTGAACCAGCCTAATCTCGGCGTCGGCCTGGATACGGCGAACGTCATCCTTTATGGCAAGGCGAACCCGGTGGATGCGGTCGATATCATCGGGCCTCATGTGCGAGCCGTTCATGCGAAGGATGGCAAGTGGCCAACCAATCCGATGAAGCTGGGTGACGAGGTGCTGATCGGCACCGGCATTGTCGATTTTGAAAAGGTCTTCACCAAGCTGCACAAGCTGGGCTATTCAGGCACGATTACCATCGAACGCGAAACCGAAGGCCCACAGCAGATGGAAGATGTGAAGAACGAGAAGGTCTATCTCGAACGCATTATCGAAAAAATCCAAAAGAGCAACGCATAACGGAGCACGACAACACATGGATCGAAGAAAATTCCTCGCTGGTTCCGCTGCCGCTTCCGGCTTGATGTTTCTGAAACCGAAAACTGCTTTCGGCTACCAGGCTAATTCCGCCGTGCGCTATGCGCTGCTGGGGTGCGGCAGCCGCGGTACCTCTGTCGCCACGTCGTTTGCGAAAAATACGAGTGCCCGCGTTGTTGCTCTCGCGGATCTGTTTCCCGATCAGCTGGAAAAGGGCAAAGCTCATTTTGACGAGGTGAACCAGTCGCTGGGATATGCGGGTCCGGAGCTGCAATTCCGCGGTTATAAAGCTTATGAGGAACTGGCCGCGTCTCCGCATGTCGATGCTGTACAGATTTCGACTCCACCCTATTTCCATGTGCAACATCTGGAAGCGATGGTGCATGGCGGCAAACACACATATTGTGAAAAGCCGGTCGGCATCGATATTGAGCAGACAAAGCAGGCTCTTGAAATCGCAAAGCATGTCGATGGCAAAGTCAGCGTCGATGTAGGCTTTCAGATTCGCAGCGCGCCACCATTTATGGAGATCGTGCGCCGCATCCATGATGGCGACCTCGGGAAGATCGTGAGCGCCACCGCTTGGTACAACGCGCCACCTGCCGTCGAGCACGATTATCCCAGCGCCTCTGCCGATGAGCAGCGCATCCGCAACTGGCTCTGGTATCGCAACCTGTCCGGCGACATTCTGCTTGAGCAGAATATCCACGTCATCGATATCTGCAACTGGGCTCTGCAAGGTCACCCTGTAAAAGCGGTAGCCACCGGTGGACGTAACGTGATCGCACATGCGGGCGACACCTGGGATAACTACCAGGTCGTCTTCACCTATCCGGAAGATGTTCACGTCAGCTTCTCGTCCACGCAATTCTGCCCCGGCAAATGGTTCGACGTCTCCGAGCGCATCTTTGGTTCGAAGGGAATTGCCGAAGCGCCCTATTCAGGGCCGCTGCGCATTATCGGCGACAATGCATGGACCTGGTCTGAGAGCAGCAGTCAGCCGACTGGCTCATTCGCAGCCAACGGAGCATTCAGCGACAATCTGGCGCAGGCCGACTCGGAAAAAGACAAGGGCTTCATCGAGAGCATCACCTCCGGTAAGTTCCACAACCAGATTGCGGCGGGCGTGGAAAGCGCACGTAGCTGCATGCTGGGTCGCATGGCTGGCTATCAGAAGCGCGAAGTCACCTGGGACGAACTGCTTGCTCATGGCGAAACATACAAGCTCGATATCAACATGAGCCAGTTCAGCTAGAATACTGGGATTCTTCGCCTATGGTTCAGAATGACGACTTTGTGCTTGATGTCTGAGTTGTAAGTTGCAGAATCCTAATTCAAGCTTGGGTTTGAAATTCTTCCTCCCCTCGGTCATCAGAATGACGGCATTTTGTATTTCTCCTTGTCGTCTGGAAATTGATCTTCCCCGATGTGGGTGCGGTATGATGCAGAATCTCCGCTCATTGAGGCTATAGATGCTTGCACGCAAATTTCTTTTGGGCTGCTTTTGCCTTGTTGCGCCACTTCTGTCCGCGCAGAGTTTTACTCTCGAGCAGGCTTTGAGCGCACCGTTCAGCTCGCAGTTAAAGGCTGCTCCTTCGTCGGATGCGTTCGCCTGGGTTACCAATCTAGAAGGTCGCCGCAATTTATGGATCGCACGGAAAACCGGCGATGGAAATGCCTATAGCGCGACGCAGCTGACAAAGTTCGACAAAGATGACGGCATTGAGATTGGAGATTTAGCGTGGACTCCGGATGCCGCTTCGATTGTGTATGCGCGCGGTGGAGATTTCGAATTCCCTGAAAGTCCGGCACCCGATCCGGCGCTCATTCCAGGTGGTGTGGAGCAGGAAATCTGGATTATTCCCGCGCAGGGCGGAGAAGCGCGCAAACTCGCTTCCGGACGCGCACCTGCTGTCTCTCCTAAAGGGAACGATGTTGCATATTTGTCCAAAGGTCAGATATGGACGATTCCGCTGAATGATCCGACCGCGAAGCCGGAGCAGCTGCTGCACGCGCGCGGTACAGTGACGGCGATCTTCTGGTCACCGGATGGACGAGCGCTGGCTTTCGTCAGCGATCGCGGAGATCACAGCTTCATTGGCTTATATTCCTTCGACACAAAAACTCTTCAGTATCTCGATCCCGGCACCGATCACGATGACAATCCGGTAATATCGAGCGACAGCAAGCATATAGCGTTTATCCGCGTGCCATACAGCAAGACCGCTGAAATCTTCGGCGCCAAGCGAAGCGGTCCGCCATGGTCGATTCGCGTAGCGGATGTGCAAAGCGGAAAAGGACAAGAGGTCTGGCGAGCGCGTGAAGGACGCGGCAGCGTCTTTCACGAAGCGCAGGGACAGAGTCAGCTCCATTGGACGAAGCAGGGAGCCATCGTTTTTCCGTGGGAAGCAGATGGCTGGCTTCACCTGTACTCGCTTGCAGAAGGCAGCAAAGAAGTGAAGCTGCTGACACCTGGCGAGTTTGAGGTGGACAACGTAACAGCGAGCCACGATGGCAGCGCGATCGTCTACTCCTCGAATCAAGGCGATATCGACCGCAAGCATATCTGGAGAATCGACACTGCCAGTGGACGCGTAGCGGAGCTGACGCGTGGGGAAGGCATTGAGACTTCTCCGGTGATTGCAAGCGACGGTAAAGACATTGCTATTCTTCATTCCGATGCGCGCGTGCCGATTCGTCCCGCAACGCTTAGCGAAAACGGGGAGCTGCACGATCTAGCGCCGCAGGCTGAGCCCGCTGGATTTCCGGCAGGGAGTTTTGTTGTGCCGCAGCAGGTCATCTTCTCCGCAGCAGACGGCCTCCGTATTCACGGTCAACTTTTTCTCCCGAAAAACGTCAACGACGGACATCGCCATCCGGCAGCCATCTTCTTTCACGGTGGTTCGCGGCGTCAGATGGTGCTTGGATGGAACCCGATGGAGTATTACTCGAACGCTTACGGGATGAACCAGTATCTGGCAAGCCAGGGCTACATTGTGCTCTCAGTGAATTACCGCAGCGGTATTGGTTATGGCGAGGAGTTTCGCGAGGCGTTGAATTACGGCGCTTCGGGCGCAAGTGAGTTTAATGATGTGCAGGGAGCAGGACTTTATCTTCAGAGTCGTGCCGATGTGGATGCGACGCACATTGGAGTGTGGGGTGGGAGCTACGGCGGATATCTCACAGCCTTGGCGCTGGCTCGAGCATCGGATATGTTCGCAGCCGGAGTCGATATGCATGGCGTTCATGATTGGAATGTCGAACGTGGGAGCGGACTTCCAGCATACGATCCGGAAGCCGACCCTCAACTCGCCCGCACGGCGTGGCTGTCGTCGCCGATGTCTTCGGTCAACACCTGGCGTTCGCCGGTGCTGCTGATCCAGGGCGATGATGATCGCAACGTAGAATTTTTGCAGACGATACAGATGGCTGCCGCGCTGCGCAAACAGAAAGTGGACGTCGAAGAACTCATCTTCCCCGATGAGATTCATGACTTCCTGCTGCATCGCGACTGGCTGGCAGCTTATACTGCGGGCGCAGATTTCTTTGCGCGGCACCTGAAGTAGGTTGGCGTTGGTTCGTCCATCAGTGGAGCAGGGCAAATGCGACGATCGTGCTGCCCTGCTGACCAGTCTGCGCTTCGGCCTGTGAGGTCAGGGAGTTTTCGAGGTCTTCTGTATCCAGAAACATCTCGCACGCTGCAATCTCTTCTTCATTGGCGCCGTGATAACAAAGCTCGCAGACACCGAGACCGTCTTCTGATCGCACCGGCGGACCAAAGACGCGGCAAGTCATCGGTCGAGATGCGTAGAGATCGCACATGCCTGTTTCCGGATCAAGTACGGGACACGTCTCGTCGTTGGCGAAAGTTTCGAAGTGCTCCTGTGCTTCCGGCGAATCATCCAGAATGCCGGTGTGAATATCTCCAGGGAAATCGGCTGCGATGCGCGACACGGATTCGCGCACCCTTTCCATCACGCGGGAAGCGCGCGCCGGATCGTCTTTTGTGAGCTGATCGAATCCGGCCCGTAATCGCTCGGCATCGAGCTGGCTGATGGCGAATGCTCCCACGCAACACTGCGTGCAGCCGGGACGGCATGCGAGCCATGTGCCACTGCGCCGTGCAGCATCGGCAAGAGCTGCGTCTACGATCTGCACCAGCCGCTGATCCTCTGGGGGAAGCATGCTTTCAGCATATCGCTGTATCGGGATTTCGGCTTTATGACACTTTCCGTTACGCTTGACGCGTGAGCGCAACCATTCAGATCGGTCCTGAAGACCGCGTTTTCATCCTCACAGGCGCAGGCATCAGCGCCGAGAGCGGCATTCCTACATTCCGTGATTCTGACGGGCTCTGGAGCGGCTATCGCATCGAGGAGGTTGCTACTCCCGAGGCGTGGGAAGCCGATCATGAGCGTGTCTGGCAGTTTTATTCCATGCGCCGGCACGATGCACAACTATGCCAGCCGAATCCGGCCCACTACGCGCTGGCCGCGCTTGAATCGCAAATTGGAGACAGGTTATTTGTCTGCACGCAGAATGTCGATGATCTGCATGAGCGAGCTGGATCACACAATTTGGTGCATATGCACGGAGAGCTATTCAGATCACGCTGCGAAGCCGATTGTGGTGAGCTTGTCTTCACGGATCGAAACTCTTACGAGTCTGCCGCAAAAATTCCAGCCTGCACCTGCGGAGCCCGCATTCGTCCGCACATTGTCTGGTTCGGGGAGTATCCGCTTGAGATGGATAGGGTGATGCGTGAGATCGATCGCTGCGATGTCATGATCGTCATCGGCACCTCCGGCAATGTCCATCCGGCAGCTAGTTTCGTGCATTGGGCCAGCGGACGCAATCAGGGCGGGGCGCAGAAGGTGAGAACCTACTACGTGGGTCCAGAGCGGCCATTGAATGCGGGGGTATTTACCGAAGTGTTTTTAGGTAGGGCTGGGGAAATTCTGCCTGGCCTGATCGTACTGGAATAAGAGATCGTAACAAGTGTTTGCCAAAGCACCCTGCCAGCAGATAGCTTATAGAGTTTTGACCTTCCCTTCATGTCGAAGGAGACAGCATGCCCGTTGCAGAATTGAAGTATCAATCCGGATTTGCCAACGAATTCGCCACCGAAGCTGTGCCGGGAGGCTTGCCTGAGGGACAGAATGCTCCGCAGAAGCATTTTCTTGGCCTTTACACCGAGCAATTCAGCGGAACATCATTTACCTCACCGCGTCACGTCAACCGGCGCACGTGGACCTATCGCATCAAGCCGTCGGTGACGCACAAACCCTACGAAGAGTATTCTGCGCGCCTCATCCGCAGCGGCCCGTTTACCGAGGTGCCCACGCCGCCAAATCAATTGCGCTGGGATCCTGTTCCCATACCGCAGGAGCCAACGGATTTCGTCGATGGCATTGTTACCCTCGGCGGCAACGGCGATCCGGCGATGCATACCGGAGTCGCGATCCATATCTATGCCATCAATCGCTCGATGGAAGATCGCTTCTTCTATAACGCCGACGGCGAGATGCTGATTGTGCCGCAGCAGGAAGCGCTTCGAATTCATACGGAACTCGGCATCCTCGGGGTCGCGCCGGGCGAAATCTGTGTCCTGCCGCGAGGGTTGAAGTTTCGCGTTGTTCTCGAAGAGGCGTCCGCGTGCGGATATATTTGCGAAAACTATGGCCAACAGTTCCGGCTACCGGAGCTCGGTCCAATCGGCGCAAACGGATTAGCAAACGCCCGCGACTTTCTCTATCCCGCAGCCGCGTATGAGGATCGCGAAGGCACCCTTCACATCGTCAGCAAATTCCTCGGCAATCTTTGGATCGCTGAGATTGATCACTCACCGTTGGATGTCGTGGCATGGCATGGCAATTACGCGCCTTACAAATACGATCTGAAGAACTTTAACTGTATCAACAGTGTCTCGTTCGATCATCCTGATCCGTCGATCTACACCGTACTCACCGCTCCGAGCGCGATCGCGGGTACGGCTAACGTAGATTTCGCAATTTTCCCGCCGCGCTGGATGGTAGCTGAACATACCTTCCGTCCGCCGTGGTTTCACCGCAACATGATGAATGAGTTTATGGGACTGGTCTTCGGTCAATACGACGCGAAGGCGGAAGGCTTTGTACCTGGCGGCGCGAGCCTGCACAATTGCATGGCAGGACACGGACCAGACGCGGAGACGTTTGAGCGCGCCAGCGCGGCTGAACTCAAGCCGCAGTATCTGGGCAATACGCTGGCGTTCATGTTTGAAACGCAGCTTGCCGTGCGCCCGACGAAGTTTGCGCTGGAGACGAAGATTCTTCAGCATGAATACTACGAGTGCTGGCAGGGATTGAAAAAACATTTCAAACCCGGCGCGGATCAGAAATGACAACTGCGATAGAGGCGCTGCTGGAGGAACTCATCGACTACGCAGGCCTCTTTCCGCCTGCTGGCCTCGATATGAAGACTGCGGTCCGAAACTATTCCGAGTATCGCAGCGGCGATGACGCGTGGATGCTTGGACGCTTCGTTGTTCCCGCCCGGCGTCTTGCAGAATTCGCTTTGGCCTTTACGGAAAACTGCTGCGATGAACAGGCTTCGCCCTGGCTCCTGAGCGTTGTTGCTTCCGGAAACGAAGAAGACTTGCAGTACGTCGCTGACTTTGTGGAGGGAGCGTCTTATCTCGACGCCATTGAGTTCAAGGCTGACAATATCGAACAAGCTGAAAGAGTGCTTCTCTTCGTTCCATCGAGCATGGCTGCCTACGTAGAGTTTGCGCCGGATAAGAGTGAAGAGATGCTGCCTCTGCTGAAGAAGTGTGATGCCCGGGCAAAGATACGGTGCGGCGGTGTTACGGCCGAGGCGATTCCGAATGAGCAATCCGTGGCGCATTTCATCGCTGCCTGCGCGAATGCAGGCGTCGCCTTCAAAGCGACTGCAGGTTTGCATCATCCGCTGCGTTCCATGCAGAAGCTGACCTACGAGCAGGCAAGCGCCTCTGCCCTCATGTTCGGTTTTGCAAATGTATTTGTAGCAGCAACAATGGCATATCATGGCGCGTCCGAGAAAGACCTTATGGCCATCCTCGATGAACAGTCTCCACAAGTCTTCTCCTGGGAAAAGGACAAGCTGACCTGGCGCGACTACTCTTATTCGGCAACACAAATCGCAGAGACGCGTGAGAAGTTTGCAGTCAGTTTCGGTTCCTGCTCTTTTACCGATCCCGTGCAGGATCTGAAGACTCTCGGATGGCTGTAACTATGGAGACAAGCTGGGTCGAATCGGCCAATGATGGTCTTACAGATTTTCCCCTTCAGAATCTTCCTCTCGGAATCTTTTCGACAGCCGATCTTGATCGCCGCATCGGCGTAGCAATTGGCGATTATGTTCTGGACCTGCGCGGCTGTTTCGAGCAAGGTCTTCTCGGAAGCCCAAGTGCCGCTCTTCAAAAAGCTTATACATCGCATACCTTGAACATTCTGATGTCGGCTGGCCGCAAGGCTGCGAAGCCGTTGCGCGCAAGGATGAAAGAGATGCTTCGCGCTGAAGCTGCCTCCGATCTTTGCGACGAGGTAGGAAAACTATTGCATTCTTCGTCGGAAGTGACAATGCACCTTCCAGCGGACATCGGCGACTACACAGATTTCTATGCTTCGCTGTATCACGCAACCAACGTAGGCAAACTCTTTCGGCCCGATAACCCACTGCTTCCAAATTACAAATACGTTCCCATCGGATACCACGGTCGGGCATCTTCAATCGTCTTGAGCGGAGCGCAAGTTAAACGTCCTCGCGGCCAGACGAAAGCTCCCGACGCGGAGCACCCGGTCTTTGGTGCGAGCCGCCTCCTCGATTATGAGTTAGAGGCAGGTTTTTTCATCAGCGAAGGAAATCAACTCGGAACCGGCATCCCCATCGATAAAGCGGAAGATCATATCTTCGGACTCTGTCTCGTCAACGACTGGTCAGCGCGCGACATTCAGGCATGGGAATATCAGCCGCTCGGACCATTTCTGGCGAAGAATTTCGCGACGACCATATCGCCCTGGGTGGTGACGATGGAAGCTCTCGAACCATTTCGCGTTCCTGCATTTGAGCGTAGCGCAGACGATCCGCAAACGCTGCCATATTTGGACTCTGCAAATAACAGCCAGCAGGGCGGCATTGATCTGACGCTCGAAGTATGGCTCTCATCGCAGCGTATGCGTGAAGCAAAGCTGGATCCGGTGCGCTTAAGCAAAGGAAATGCACGCGATTTGTACTGGACACCGGCACAAATGCTCACACACCACGCCAGTAATGGTTGTAATCTGCGGCCCGGCGACCTGCTCGCGAGTGGAACGGTATCAGGACCATCGAAAGAATCCGTTGGCTGTCTCCTGGAGATGACTCGGCGCGGGGCGGAGCCGATCGAGCTGCCGGGCGGCGAGCAGCGCAGGTTTCTTGAAGACGGCGACGAAATCATCCTCCGAGGCTATTGCCAGCGGGAAGGCTATCCCAGGATCGGTTTTGGCGAGTGCCGCGGAACGATCATTCCAGCATCCTGAAAATCCGCAGGCCCATCTGGATGGGATACACCTTCTGCTGACGATTACTGCAAAATCTCCACTACATTGCGCACGGCATCTTCCGGCGTGACAAAGCGAAGATATTCTCGTCCTTCAACACCGCCCATAGGAATCTCCGCTTTGCGGAACTGCATGCCACTCTGCATTTCCTCTTCGAGCGCGATATGTACCTCCTGCGCACCCGTAGTTTCGATGACAGAGAGCACATTTCCCGTTGTAATACCACAACCGGGCATGATGATGATGCGATCTCCGGCGGATTCGACCATCTTTGCCACCATGGCCGCCCCGTCGACTATCGAAGACGCACCACCCGACGTCAGCACCCGCACCACACCCGTTGAGATGACCGCGTCTAACGCCTCCAGCAGATCGCGCGATACATCGATGGCGCGATGAAAGGTGACAGGCAGTGGGTGCGCAATCTCAACCAGCTGTTTTGTGCGTTCCACATCTACTGTCCCATCAGCGCGCAGCAAGCCGAGCACAATGCCGTCAGCGCCTAATTCCTTGGCGATGCGGATGTCGTGCTGCATCGATAGAAACTCGGCATCGGTGTAAAGGAAATCTCCGCCTCGCGGGCGAATCATGACATTGATTCCAAGCTTTGAGTTCTCACGCGCGGCCTGGATAGCTCCGGCACTCGGCGTAGTGCCACCTTCCAGCAGATTGGCGCATAGTTCAACGCGCTGAGCACCGCCGCGATCGGCGGCGATCACTGAATCAACAGATTCAAGACAGAGTTCGAGTGTGACTGGCTTTTTCATAAGGAAGAATGACCCGCTTGAGTAATTATTTCGCCTGCGCGAAGGAAACATAGTTGCGGCCGAAGTAAAGGCGATAGTGATCGCCGTCGGCATTGAGTTGCAGTGGGCCGGGGCGCTTGATTTCGGCGTCGTGCTGCACAGGAGCGGTAAAGAGATCGTCGGCGGCAATATTCATCACAAGGAAGTGATCCCCAACGATACCCACGCCGTATGCTCCCGGCTTGAGTGTTTGCCCGCTGAAATCGAGTGCAACTTCAGTGATGAGATAAGCCTGGTATTTCTGCTGAACACCACTGGAATAACCCGAGGTGTCTACAAGCGTAGCCAGCATATACCTGTCGTTTGTGAAGTGGACACCCGCAGAATTACGCGCCTGAACGGAAGCCGACTGTCCGCGAAAAAATACCGCATCCGGCAAGAGTTTCGCCGCCTGCTCAGCAGTCACAATCGAAGGCGCCGACTGGCAGAAGCCGGTGAGCGAAGCCGCAAATAATATCACGGCTAAAACAACGGAAGAGGGAAGTGTGCGGCTGCGAATTGTTTTCATGCGTTCACCGAAGAAGCCATCAGCGAAAGAGTATCATCCGTGTGGTTTCGCTGACTTCGTTTTAGTATTTGCGCACCAGGCGCTTAGGATTTGGAGGGCAGGTGGATTCGCGAATGATCAGCTCAGGAACGATCGCGACATGCTCTGGAAAATCCTTGCTCCCACGAATCCTCTGCAGCAGAAGGCGTGCCGCGTGTATGCCCATGCTGTGCAGCGGCTGCCGGATCGTCGTAAGGCTCGGGTTGTGATAGGCCGCACCCTGAATATCATCGAAGCCGACAATCGAAATATCTTCCGGCACGCGCAGCCCGTGGTCGCGAAATGCGCGAATAGCGCCGATCGCAGCCACATCGTTGAACGAAACCAGCGCGGTAAAGGGGCGGTTGTGTGCCAGCAATTGCTGTACGACCGGGTAGCCGAGCTCCGGCGAGGAGACATTCACCTCCAGCTGCACCGTCAGTTCAGGATGCACCTCAAGTTCGAGCTTGCGCGCGACTGACATCAGACTCTTCCAGCGATCTTCTGAATCGGAGCTGAAGGGCTGTCCTCGCATAAACGCGATCTGCCTGTGTCCCAACTGGTAGAGATGATGCAATGCCAGCTCAGCCGCTCTTTTATGGTCGAGCGTGATGCTCGTCACGCCCTCGATTTTTCTGTGCCCGGCGACCGCCACGACTGGCAGCGGCAGGCTGTGCTGCAGTGCCGTGTCGATGGCGATGAATCCCTCAACAGATCGATCCATCAGCAGCCGTGGATACTCTTCAATAAGGTCGGCTTTGCGCCTGTGACTGGCCGTGAGGTAGAAATAGCCTTCTTCGAGCAGCACTTCTTCGATGCCGTCCATCACCAGCACGGAGTAGCCATCGCTCAGCTCCGGTACCAGCACACCTACGGAAAAAGTCTGCTTCTTGCGCAGCGACCGGGCATAGAAGCTCGGGCGATAGTCAAACTTCTTCGCCGCTGCAAGCACCCGGTCCCGCGTCTCCTGCGGAATCGACCGCACTCCCGGTGCATTGTTCAGCACGAGCGAAATAGTAGCGGGGGAAAGATCGAGATAATCGCCGAGAATTTTAAGACTGATTGGTTTTCCGGGAAGGAACTCGGTGGGCTTCGTTTCCTTAACCGGAGACTTGCGTTTTGGCATACATGCCTTTGTAGATGTTCATAACGAAATGTTCAACTGAAATCACAGGACTGCGCTGCTGGCGCGAGCAACAGGCGCAGTCCCTATGCAGTTTAAACACCTTCGCGAATGGCACGCAGCGCGGGATAGAGGCGGCGATACACCTTGTACCCGTCTGCGTAGCTGCGTTCCTCAGATGCTTCCGGTGCAATCTGCTCCGCTACGCGAATCGCCGTCGCGCATGCAGCATCGGTATCAGCCCATGCGCCAGCCCCTACGCCTGCAAGCAACGCCGCGCCGAAAGCCGCGCCTTCTTCCGCTTCGAGAATATCGGAGGGATATCCATAAACGCTGGCCTGAATTGACCGCCACAACGGTCCGCGTGCTCCTCCGCCACCCAGGCGAACGCCCTTCACTGGTATGCCGAGTTCGGCAAAGAGTGTAAACGTGTCTTTCAGGGAGTAGGCCACGCCTTCCAGCACCGACCGTACCAGGTGCCCGCGAGTGTGCGAAGCGGTGATGCCGTAAAAGGCTGCTGTTGCCTGCGAATCGAGATGAGGGGTGCGCTCGCCGAGCAAATAGGGAGCCCACAGCAGTCCGTCGCTGCCTGCCGGAACCTGCGCCGCCTCAGCTGTGAGGGCATCATAGTTCGCTCCCGGAGCAATCACATCCCGCAACCAACGCAGCGAAAGCCCAGCAGCCTGCGTAACACCCATCACATGCCAGCGGCCCGGCACAGCATGGCAGAACGTGTGCAGCCGTCCCAGAGGATCTTTCGTCGGTGCAGCAGTGGCCGCAAAAACTACGCCTGAAGTTCCGATCGTCGCAGAGACAGACCCCGGCTGCAGAATGCCCATGCCCACGGCACCTGCTCCCTGATCGCCAGCGCCGGCGACCACAGGCGTGCCGGCAACAAGGCCAGTCGAAGCAGATGCCTCCGCACAAATATGAGCGCAAACCTCCGGCGACTCGAAGAGCTGCGGCAGCCACGCTTCATCGATCCTCGCCACGCGAGCCACCTCAGAAGACCAGCGACGGTTCGTTACGTCCAGAAGCAATGTGCCTGACGCTTCCTGCACATCGATGGCATAGGTTCCGGTCATCCGGTAGCGAACATAATCCTTCGGGCAGAGAATATGCGCGATACGCGAGAAGATTTCAGGTTCGTGCTCGCGAACCCACAGCAGCTTGGTGAGAGTAAAATTCGGCAGCGCAGGATTGCAGGTGAGCTCGATAAGCCGCTCACGGCCAATCTGCTCGTGCAGCCAATCGCATTGTGGACCGGTGCGTTGATCGCACCAGATCAGCGATGGGCGCAGAACCTTACCGTCAGCATCGAGCATCACCGCGCCGTGCATCTGTCCGGTCAGTCCCGCGGCGTCAATATCTGACGCGGCAACGCCGGTTGCAGCCAGCACTTCGCGAATCGCTGTCTGCGCTGCCCGCCACCAGTCTTCGGGGTCCTGTTCGGCCCATCCGGGATAAGGCGTGCGGAAGGGCTTGTGTTCGCTGGACGCCGAAGCGACCACCTTTCCGTTTTCATCAATCAACACGGCACGGGTGCCGCCGGTGCCCACATCCAATCCCAGAAAATACACGCAAAATCCTTTGATAAACCGAATTAGCAGATCGAACTTACTCTATCACTAAGCCGGACAGGAATCTCAGAGTTTCATTCCGAACGCAGAGCTTTGAGCGGATCGACGTTAGCCGCCCGTTGTGCCGGGATAGCGCTGGCGACAAGTGCGACAAACGCCACGCCCAGCGCAGCAAGCAGGTAGCTCACTGCGTCATAGGACTTCACTCCATACAGCGCTGACGTCAATGCACGCGCCACCAGGATCGCCAAAGGTATGCCGATGGCGATGCCGCAAGCCGTCAGAATCAAACTGTCGCGCATCACCATCCACACCACCTGCCCACGTTGCGCGCCTACGGCCATCCGCACGCCAATCTCGATCGTACGATTGTTCACCCGGTATGCGAGCGTTCCGTAAAGCCCCGTGGCTACTAGAATCACAGCCAGCAGGCCAAAGAAGCCTGCCAGCCGCGCAAAGAGCAGTTGTTGTGAAATCGATTCCTGGTATTGCGCAAGCTGCGTCATCGGCTTCAATAACGGCAGATTTGGGTCCATCTCTTGCACGGCCTTGCGCACTGCGGGAAGAATAGCCGTCGCATTTCCGCGAACGCGCATCTCGATATGCATCTCTCCAATCCCCTCGGCCTGCGTATAAGCCTGCCAGGCCATTGGAATGGGCTCTTCTTCGATGCTTCTGTATTTGTGGTCTTTCACCACATCGATGATTGTCTTCTGCGATTTTGGATCTTTGCCGCCGATCTGATGACCGATCGGGTTTTCATTCGGCAAGTATCGTTTCGCAAAAAGCTCATTGACCACAGCGACTTGCGGCGAGTTCGCAGTATCCGACTCAGCAAAATCCCGGCCCGACAGAACAGGCACTCCAAGCGTATGAAAGAAATCGGCGCCCACAGTATTACGGCGCACCAGACTTTGCTCGCCGTCGGAGTTCGGTGGCTTGCGTCCATCGATCATCACGGAGCCGTCATTCGACCAGCCCGACCCTATGCGTTCCTGCATAATCGTCACCGAGCCAACTCCGGGAAGCATGCGGAGCTTATCCATGAGCTGCTGATAGAACAAAACCTTTTCCGCATCGGAGTGAGCCTTCTGCGGATTGACGCCGAAGACGAGCAAACCTTCCACGCGCATGCCGAGAGAAGTGTTTTCGAGATTACGCAATGTGCGGATCAGCAGACCCGCACCGACCAGCAATACCATGCAGAGCGCCATTTGTAAGGCAACGACAATCCTGCCACTGCGAGCTTTGCCCACGTCGGTGTTCGCCGTTGCCGAAGATGTTTTCAGAGCAAGTCCCGGGCCGCCGGCGAGAGCTACCCGCAGAGGCGCGAGGCCGAAGATCAGCGCAGAACCGAGCAGGATCGCTAAAGTAAAGAGCAGTACCAATCGATCAGGTACGAGGCTGGTCTCAATCCGCGACCACACTGCCAGCGAATGTGTAGCGGCGATGGCAAATGTCCATGCCAACCCGCCGCCCAGCACAACCAGCAGCAGGCTTTCTGACAGTAGCTGGCGAAACAATTCTTTGCGTCCCGCCCCCAGCGCCAGTCGCACGCTGAACTCGCGCTGTCGCGTGGCATTGCGCGCCATCAGCAGCATCGCAACGTTGCTCAGCGCGATCAGCAGTACAAGGCCAACCATCGACATCAGCGTTCTGAGCGGACGTCCATAGTCGTCCTCATAGCCTGGAAAACTCTTCGCGTCCTGAAAGCTCAGCACCGGAGGCTTCTCGCCAGCTTCCGGATTGCCGATGCCGATATAAGCAGCTCTTTGAAATATCGGCTGCAGCTGGGCAATTGCCTGGTTTTTGGAGACTCCGGGAGCCAACCGGCCCAGCAAGCGCAGTTCCCACCATTCGGGGTGTTGTAAATAATTCTTGCCATCGTTCTTCACCTCGCCCCAGGGATCGAGCTCCGGCCGATCCTGAAACGGAATCCAGAAGTCGATGGAGTCTCCTGCCTCAGTCCCTTCGAAATTTTCAGCGCCGATACCGACAATTGTGAAAGGGAACCCTTTGACGTAAAGAGTCTGTCCCAACACATCAGGATTGCGCGAGAAGCGTTGTGTCCAGTAGTTGTAGCTGATGACCGCAATGGGAGAGTGTTGCACCTCATCCTGCGAAGTGAAGCCATGTCCGCGTGCCAATGCCACGCCAAGCCCGCTGAAGTAATTGCAGCTCACCACATCGCCTTGCGCTTCCTCCGGCTCGGTCCCATAGCGCACGGCAACCTTCCCAACCGCTAGCGGGGCATAGGCCATTACCTGCGAAAAAGCGGTATGCTGCTGCTTCAGCGTGTCATAGACGGGGAGAGAAAATGATGTAGTCCAATCACCAGTGTTATTGCCTTTATGCGGCGCTCCCGAAGTATTCAGGTACACGACCCGCTCCGGATCTTGCACCGGTAACGACTTCAACAACACAGAATTCATCACACTGAAGACAGCAGTATTGGCGCCGATACCGAGCGCCAGCGTGAGCACGCAGATAGTGGTGAATCCCAGCGACTTCCTCAGCTGGCGAATTCCGTATCGCAGGTCGTTTAGATATCGATTCATAGCGCCCCATTCCAGTCACTGCAAACTATTCGTGATTCCTTACTCGGTCCGCAGCGCCGTCAGCGGATTGACTTCCGCCGCACGACGCGCAGGAATCAGGCTTGCGGCAACCGCTACCACCGAAACCCCGAGTACCGCCAACGCATAGCTCACCGCGTCCAGCGGCTTTACCCCATAGAGTGAAGATGCCAATGCCTTCGCTACCAGAGTCGATAGAGGAACTCCCACTGCAATACCGATGGCAGTCAGTACCAGGCTGTCCCGCAGCACCATCCAAACCACCTGGCCGCGCTGCGCGCCCACCGCCATGCGTACGCCGATCTCTACCGTGCGATTGTTGATGCGGTACGCCAGCGTTCCATAGAGTCCCGCGGCCACAAGCACTACCGCGAGCAGTCCAAAGAATCCAGCCAGCCGTGCAAAAAGCAGCTGCTGTGAAATGGTCTGCTCAAACTGCGCACGCTGCGTCATCGGTTGAATCAGCGGCAGGTTGGGATCGATCCGTTCCAAAACTTTTCGGACAGTAGGAAGAATCGCCAGCGGTTCACCATGTACGCGCAACTCGACGTTCATCTTGCCCACTCTCGGAATCTGCGCATAGGGAACCCACGCCATCGGAATCGGTTCCTCGTCCATGCTGCGGTACTTGTGATTTTTCACCACGCCCACCACAGTGAACTGGAATTTCCCGTCGGGAGTTCCAATGCGATGCCCCAGAGGGTTCTGATTTGGCAGGAATCGCTGCGCGAACAGTTCATTGATGACGGCAACCGGCTGCGACGTCGCAGTGTCTGCGTCGCTGAAATCGCGGCCTTCCAGAACAGGCACTCCAAGCGTATGAAAGAAGTCCGCCCCAACGACATTGTTGCGCACGGTCAGCGATTCGCCATTGGCAACATGAGGCATCTTGCCATCTACGGACATGCTGAAGTTATCCGACCACCATGAGCCCAGGCGCTCCTCCATGATGGTTGCCGACTCGACCCCCGGCATAACTCGCAACTTGTTTTGCAGGTTCTGGTAGAACGCGAATCCTTCGGTCGCAGTATGGATGGTAGGGTTGATACCGAAGACCACCAGCCCGTCCGTGCGCATGCCCAGCGGAATATTTTCGAGATTGCGCAGTGTGCGAACCAGCAGCCCTCCGCCAACAAGTAGCACAACGCATAGCGCCATCTGCAGCGTAATAATGATCCTGCCCATGCGCGTTTTGCCGGCATCGGTATGCGAAGACGCAGACGAAGTCTTCAGCACCAGCCCCGGTCCTGAAGAGAGCGCCATCCGCAAGGGAGCTAATCCAAAGAGGAGAGCGGCCACAACCAGAATGCTCAAGGTGAAAAGCAGAACCGTAGTATCAGGCGCTAGGCTCGATTCGATGCGAGCCCAGGCTGCCAGTGCTCGTGTAGCCGATGCGGCAAAGAACCACGCCAGCCCTCCGCCTAGCGCAACTAATAAAGCACTCTCAGCCAACAGCTGTCGAAGCAGCTCACCGCGCGCCGCTCCCAGCGCCAGCCGCAGAGAGAATTCACGCTGCCGCGTCGAGTTACGAGCCA
>Ga0206951_1036_pt1 | contig 38165 bp, 31 predicted proteins | sample Alteio_BWOrgHeat_38_FD_152974 | JGI IMG/M metagenome (GOLD analysis project Ga0206951, IMG submission 152974) | Enriched cells from forest soil in Barre Woods Harvard Forest LTER site, Petersham, Massachusetts, United States -... | ecosystem: Environmental > Terrestrial > Soil > Temperate forest >... | reverse complement strand
AGGAAATCTTCATTGCCAGAAAGAGATGCCCGGAACGCTAAATTCTTTATTCTCGTTTGACAGCTATCTTCCCAAGCTGAATGTCGCCGGTTCGATCCCGGTCTCCCGCTCCATTAGATGATCGAGCCAGCCTAAATTGGCAAGATTCAACTTCTAATCCCGGGTAAGACATCTGCTTCTCAGCTCCCGGCGTACTCCTGCTTCAAATCATCATCAGAAACGATCTGAACTCTAGTTCCATTTCGGAACAAATCTCGTTTTACGGCAACATGGCGTTGACTGTGTTTTAACTACTTTGGTAAACTTACATATAGATCGTTGAATCAACGTCGTTGTTTTCACCTTTTAAGTACGACAAACTTGTCGTCTTGTAGTGCTGCCTCGCGATAGACACAATATCTATTCCAATTTTCCGGAGTCGTGATGAAGATTCTTTACTAATAGAATCAGATATTCGTTGTGTGTCCGCAAGATGTTTTTTAGGGAAAAAGCGGAGAGTGCGTGAGCCAAGGGCCCAAAATCTTAGTTAATAGTCGTGTGTTGATGCTCAAGTCAAATGGGCAAAAACGCGTGGCAGAGGAATTAATCCTTCGAATTCCCACCTTGACACCTGTTCGTCCGTCCGCTGGACAAGTATCTGGTCTGTCCGGTCACATGTGGGAACAGTTGGCGCTGCCCTTGCAGGCCCGCGGAATACCGCTCTGGAGCCCCTCAACATCCGGTCCTGTCATGTACCGCAACCACATTGTAACAATGCACGATGTCGCATTTATCGACATTCCTCAATATTTCAGCCGTTCATTCGCTCGTTGGTACACCACGATGACCGCGTTATTGTCTCGGTCCGCGCGCCACATCATCACCGTCTCCGAATTCACGAGACAAAGAGCGATCGAAGTATTCAAACTTGATAGCAATAAGGTATCCACGATTCACCTAGGAATAGCTTCTTCATTTCATCAATACTCGTCTCCGGAAGTAGCAGACATTTTGTCACGATTCAATCTTAGTGATCGATCTTACATTGTCGGCTTTCTAGGTACAGACCCAAGAAAGAACACCACAAAGCTACTTGAAGCCTGGAATCTTTCAGGGGCGGCCAGAACTGGCGCGAAACTCGCCTTATTTGGACGGCCAGCTAACAATTCAGTCTTTGCAAAAAGTACGCTTCCCGAAAACACAGAAGGTGTTATCACCTTAGGCGCCATCGACGATCGAACGCTCGCTTGTTTGTACTCGGCATCTCTCGGATTTGTCTTCCCTAGTTTTTACGAAGGCTTTGGCCTACCCATAGTCGAGGCTGCAAATTGCGGATGCCGAATTGTTACCTCGAATATCAGTTCTCTGCCTGAGGTAAGCCCATCTGACACCATCTTCGTCGATCCCTCAAGCAAAGGGGCTATTGCAGAGGCTATCCGGTATCTCGTGAACACTTCGGATAACGAGGAGCTAAGAGATCGTCGAATCCGCGAGATGCGACGCTTCAACTGGGATATGGCTGCAACTCAGTACTCTCAACTGTTCCACCAGGTGTTTAACGTATGAAAAAGAGCCGGACCGTTTATCTCGCTACTGAAGCCGCCGGTGGGGGTGTAGCCCGTCATGTAATCGATCTCTATTTCGGACTTAAGAAAGAAGATTGGCCGGTAAAGCTCATTCTTTCGCCTACACGATTGGAACCGATGTACTTAACGGAACTCCAGGAAATTCCTTCTGACGACTTACTGACCCTTCCCATGCGACGGGGTCCGCACTGGAGCGACGCCAAAGTACTGGCGCGGCTGCAAAAGCTATTCAAAGAGGGTGAGGGTCGAGGCATCCTTCACACTCACTCTACTAAGGCTGGGATTTTCGGAGCCGCATTACGCCCGTGGATCCACAGAAGTCTGTTTACTCCTCATGCATATCGCAGTGTGGACCCAAATCTTCCTAAGTTAAAAAGAATTGCCATTCAAGCGATCGAACGAACATTCAGCAACACCTATGATAGGGTGATCGCTGTCGCGCCCGCAGAATACGAACACGCTATCAAACTGGGAGTTGACCCCGAACGGGTGCGCCACATTCCCAACGGAATCCGCCTGGAGCACCATCCGGGAGCAGAGCATTCGGATACCGCGGAAAACATACGGAAAAGCCCTACGCTAGGATTTGTTGGCCGACTCGCGCCGCAAAAAAATCCGCTTCTCTTTCTGGAAGTGGTGCGCGATTTTGCCCTACATTATCCAGACGTGCGTGCAGTCGTCGTTGGAGATGGCGTTCTTAGAGCAGAGTTGCAGGCAAGTGCCGAACGCTTCGGAATTGCGGACCGAATCGACTGGAAGGGTGCCATACCGGCAACCTCTGTCTTCCCGCAGATTGATATTTTGATTCACACAAGCCATTATGAGGGCATGCCGTACACACTAATCGAGAGTGCCGCCTTCGGTATTCCAGTCGTTGCTACCAGAAACGATGGCTCCGTTGCAATTCTCGCTGATTTTCTGCCGGAAGCAATTGTCGATTCCTTCGAAAGCGCGAGTTTGGTAAAGCAGGCTCTGCTCGTTTGGGACGACTCGGTTGTTCGAAACAATTACTTTTCAAAGCTGAAAAAAATTGCGGACAAATTCTCGCTCGACAGCATGGTGAATAACCTCATCACCGAATACGAACAGCTTTCGAAATAACCCTGCATGAAGATACGTCTTTGGGGCGGAGGACCATCAGGCAGGTTTAGGTATGAACCCCACACTCGCCGCCCAGTTCGTACCTATTCCTGCATTTATCCAAGCCGCACAAAAGAGTGTTTACACGGGCCTGCTTTCCACCACTTCGAGTCGCTTCTTCAAGCGCAGGAAGGGAGCTTCCAGGTATCGGTAAGAAAGGGCTGCTAACAGCACATTTAAACCCACGGCGACGATGCCCTTCAAAGCTACGGCTGGCCCGCTAAAGTGGGAGAGGTGACCGAAGATAGCGCCTGCTAAGCGAATCGCTACTTCATGGAAAACATAAAGTCCATATGACACGCTTCCCAGCCAGATTGCCCAGCGAGGCAGTACAGTCTTAGAAATACCTATGAAACCCGTTAGGATACAGATGCAGCCAATGGAGGCCAAAGCGTATCCACATACCAAAGACAGGCCACCTACATTACTTAGGTAACGTACAGGCCGAATTTGAAAAGTATAAATAGCGATGAACCAGGCCAACAGGCCTGCGCAAATCAACGCGCCGCGTCGCCAGCCGACGATCGTGACTGACCTGCTGCGTAGTGCGAGGCAAAGCAACATGCCGGCAGCAAATGCTTCAAACTGAACGAATGAATTTGCCCAGGCTGCGGAATCGCTCAGACGCATTCCCCCTAAAACCAGCAGCCATATATTAGAGATAACAATCAACACCAGGCAAAAAACATACAACGCCGTGCGCGTAAAATACTTAATTACCCATGGCGCGAATAGATAGAACTGTTCCTCGACGGATATACTCCACAGCGGTTCCATCGGGTTTGAAGGTGTTCCAATCAGCACACGGTACCAGTTGCCTATCAGGACGGCAAACCAGCCAAGCGCAACCAGATCTTCGCGATGACCGCCGGGAGCTAGCGCGAAGATGCAGCCTATTGAAAGGCCAAAGAAGTACAGCGGCCAAATCCGAAGAATTCGCCTGAGATAAAACGCCTTAACATCTATCGTTCCCTTGCTGTCACGCTCGCGTAGCAGTAACTCGCAGATCAGGTAAGCGCTAAGAACGAAGAAGAGTGTCAGGCCAAATCCGCATGCCTGCCCCACAGAATAAATAAGCGAAGAAAAGCGTCCGGCGAGCGCTTCGATTCGGGGATCGTGTGAACTAGGCAGAGTGTGGTGAAGGAAGACCAGGAAAAAAGCAATAAAACGAACAACGTCCAACTCGGGGCGATAGAAACGCGTCCGCGATCCCATTTCTACTCCTTTAAATTCCGCACCCGAAGCTTGTAATACGTCAGTGTCAACCAATGGGCGAATCTGGCTCATCGCGTGAATGCTCCGTTTTTAACCTGTTGGATTACCTATAGCTTTAATCACAGCTAGATCTGCAAAGCTTGCTCGCACCGTATCATTGAGTGACATTGGCAGCTAATCCCAGCTCCGCCATGACTTGGTCAGTAACTTGAGACCACGTCTTCACTCCTGATTTATCTATGCTGGTTCTGTCGAAGGATGTAGCTGCCACGAATGCCGAGATCAAAGAGGTCTTATTCGCTGGAATGTAGCCGAAACCATTCAGTCGTCCCGCAACGGCAAATTCCGGAGCAACTATCGGCAATTCACAATAAGTGTATTGAATAATCTTCAAGCTGGACTGTGCCAGATAGTCTGCATTCTTCTCGGCTCTGTATGGCGCCAGGCCAACATCAGCGTGCTGAAGATAGGGTACGATAGCAGCAAATTCCACTTCCCCATAACATACAATATTATCTCCTTTTACTAGAGAACCGAGTCCGCCACCGAAAAGATGAAATGTAACTTCCGGAAAAGCTTTGCCCAGCGAATCAATCATCCAGGGGTCGAAAAGCATATTTCCTACGCTGACAGCATTTGTTTTACCGGTGTATGGATTCAGGTTCTCGACATCGAATATCTTTTTGCTAATGCCCTGAGGGATATATTGCACATTGGATGCAGAAGGAAAGTCTTCGAGCATAGCGGCGGCTGGAACGCGAACCAAATCCACTCGGGATACGACCTTTCGTTCAGCCTTTAGTATCATTGGATGAACATTCAGAGTGCTCAATCGATCAGCAGCGCTGTAGAATGTCTTTGCACCCGGCGCTAGCCGAGCCATCACATCAAATAGTAGCAAAGGTACACCCGCTTCGAAAATGATTAGATCGCATCCTGCAACAGCACGCTTCACTGCTTCCGGTAACAGTCGGCTGTAATACGAAAATAAGGGTTCGCTTAGAACATTGAGTAGTTTGTTGCGCAGATTAAAGGGATGAAATGGCGCCACCCACACATAGGACCTCAGTCCTGAGCTTACAGTTGTCCAGTTATTCGTTACCGTATTTGTTACGAGTTGCCAAACCTCGTCATGCTTATAGCGATTGACTGCACTAATGCCTACGGTGACGAAATCAACCTTATAACCCGCTGCCAGCAGAGATTCTATAAAGAAATGAATAGAGGTCTTGCGCTTTTCTGAAGCAAAGTGTCGGGATACAACGAGAATTCTAGCCATCTTTCTACCAACTGAACCTATGCGACATAGCCCATCCGCTTCCTTTGTAGTGAACCGTCTCAAAACTCTGTGGACACCGCGTTGCGCTGCTATACAGAGATACTAGTTCTAAGCCCTGCCCATGCCGCGCTCAGCATAACTATCGCATGTCGTCGCGATCCTGTAGCAAAACGGTAAAGTATGCCTGCCATTATCAGCACCAATACGATAGGGAGAGCGAGTGGTGTGAGTTTCTTCGTAAACAGCACGCGCGAATATGTGGCGTATTGTTCAGATATCAGGCTTCTATTTACGATCTGCCTGCTCGTCCCGGAACTCGCACCTAGCTTATGGTAAACAATGCTGTCGCGCGCGACGCCTAGCTTATATCTGCCTGCCGCTCTAAAACTCCAATCCATCTCCTCGTGATAAAGGAAATAGCGCTCTTCCATGAGTCCGATGTTCTCCAAAAAATCGCGCGTGACAAACATAGAAGCACCAGAAATGTAATTGATATGAGAGATGTTGGCCGTCTCCACATCTGACCTCCTTCGCTTCGGCTGCAACACGATCCTTCCAAGCCACCGTCTATATGAGCCTCCACCTACAATTTGAACCTGATCAGGATCACTGTAACGCAGGAGCAACGATCCGCAAATTCCGACATCCTGATTTTTTTTCAAGAAGCCGACCAGTTTGCTGAGTGCGTCCGGTTCGATGACGGTATCGTTATTTAATACCCACGCATACTTGAATTCTGGATCCGACAAGGCGTAACGAAGTCCTGTATTGTGGCCAGCTGCAAAACCCATGTTTTCGCCGTTTTCAATTATGATCAGCTTTTGCCGCGCATGCCGTTCAGAGTCGTAGAGGTCTCCCGGCTTAACAAGGACATAGTCTATAGGCTTTTCGACAGGCGGAGTGATAAGTCTCTTTAATTCATGATTATCACCCGAAGCAAGCAGGGTGCCCTTCGACCAAGCGACCACTCTCTCAATAGACTCATCGGCTGATCCGTTATCACATACTACGATCCGGTAATCAGGATATGTCTGCCGCATCAGTGATTCGAGACACTCTACGGTATCTTTCCATGCGTTCCAATTCAAGATGATGAAATAAACACGTTTACTCATCGATCGATTTAGTCCTGTCCAATGGCGTATCCTAAGTGAGACATCTTAACCGATTAGCTTTTAATTAGGTTGTAATCGCATATAGGTCTGATATGTGTCGACCTCATGCCGCATAAGTTGCCTGCTTCGAAGCATAGATTCTGGTCGCAACAAATACATAAACGCCGAAAGTGATCGCCAGTGACGCGTCACAGATAAGGCTTGACCATGCAGCTCCCCGCCAGCTATACCGGGGAATGATCCAGAAATTGATAAGGACGTTGACGATCGCAGCAGAAACCTGAAAAACGGTGCGCATGCCTTGCCGATCGGCCCCCGTGATCGCATCTCCCAGCGTCAGGTGAATCACCCGCATAATCAGAATCGGCGACAACCACCGGAGAGCCTCTACGCTATTTGCATAAGCCGGCCCAAGCACATACGGAAGATAAGGGGCTACAACTATCAAACCCAGCGTCGCACCCGCGGCGTATATCAACCCCGGCTTCAAAAGTTTACGAGCAAACCCTATGGTTTCCTGCAATCCGTGCTTGCCCGTATTAAAAAATCTTGGAAGAGTGGTTAAAAGCAGCGATCGTAGCGGCACAAAACCAACCTCGAGTATGCGATAAGCTGCGCCATAGAGGCCAGCCGCATCCAGAGTAGATAGCCGCCCAACCATCGTCTTATCGATGTCATTGTAGATAGTGGTTGCGCTGTAGCCTATAGAGAAATACAACCCTTCCGGAATCTCGGGCCAGATGAGCGAAAGCCGCAGCCGAGGGAGGCCTACACCTTTACAAACCATAGCTACGGCTAGAACGGCCGTCATCCATGAGGACACGCAGTAAAAATTCGCCCAGATTGCAGCAGTCGGATGTGGCCAGAACTTAAGCATGACTAACGCGGCGATGAGCCGACCCGCGGTACCGATAATCTGGATCGCTGCTGTCATCGCCATCCGGTTCACGGCCTGATATGCCTGTCGGCAAATCTCTATAAACCGAAAAGCAATAATGTCAGAGATAAAAATTACGAAGATAAAGTGCCACGTAAACGCGCTCGGAAGAGTCCAGCGGCTCAGGAACATATCAACCGCCGTAAAAAGAATGCCTGTTACAAGGGTCATAAACAGCGCATTTCCAAAACGCTCCGGAAACGTACGGCGGTCACGCGCCACATTCTTAAGCAGAAGCGAGCCTGTACCGAAGCTCACAAATGGCATAAGAATCAGAGCCATGGCCGAGGTACTCACCATCGCGCCGAACGCAGTGGGACCAAGGCTTCGTGCAATGATTACGAAGTAAGATGCCTGGATTAACAGAAATCCGATTTGACCGACAAACGTCCAGACCGTATCGCGAAACATCGGCGACTTAAGTTTGGCAAGCCACTTACCCCAAAACATTATTGTTGCCATCGGCCGTCCTTCAGCTGTGTGTGCTTTCTCTCCAGTTGAGGTCGAGGCGTGCATGTTGCTGGTCTACTCACTCAAATCTCCTGGAACAGCGGTCGGATCGTAAAACGGTCCCGAATCTTCATGCCTCGGACTAATCTCAACACTGGTCGGTAGGGCAATCATCACTGTCAGATAGATCGCAGCAAAATAATAGGTGAACACCTCGAATAGACCGGAGAGCCAGATCACGCTCCATGTCGCGGCAGCAGCTATCGCTAATGGTGACCTGGTTTCTTCAGCGAGCTCATTGAGTGCTCTTAACATCTGCCAAAGCAGGGGCAGCATCAAAATGAGTCCAACAATCCCGATATGTACCAATACAGCTATGAACGCATTATCGATGGGGATGCTTGAGACAGAATCGGTCTTTGACCCCTGATAAAGACCCATTCCAAAAAGCTTATTTCCGATCGATGCCCCACTGAATTGCCCAAGATAGAATCGCCATTCGAAAAGTCTTGCGGTAAACGAACTCGTATCTGTGAGCGAGGAATCCGCTCCTCCGGCCGCGGCCCGCCAAAAAGCAAATGCCATCGTTGCAGCGCCCAAAACGAGCCACAAATATGGCATGAACTGCGTCAGGAGCCGCCGCGAGCGCGAATGGAAAGCACAAAGCACGTATGCGCTGACAATCGCAAAAGCACACTGCAGAAAGGTTGTCCTGACCAGTGTAAGGTAACTTATCGTCAGTCCCAGCAGCAGAAGCGCCCATCCCTTGATCCGGCCTTCCGGTTTTGAAGCGAGAGCCACCCCCAGTGCAGCCATGAAGGACGCAAAACAACCTAGAAGTGCAGGCGCTCGAAAAACACTGAAAGCACGACTGTGCGCAGAGTTGCTCCATCCCAATACCCGGAAAGAGCCGTCGGCGTTTGTCACTGGCACAATCGGATCGTTTGTTATGCTTTGGGCAATAGCCAACAAGCTGCAAGCAAGAAAGAGCACGACCAAAAGTCTAGTGAGGGTCTTCTCAGAAACTCCTATTGCAGAAACATAAGCCGCGGCTCCCACAAACAATAGTCCGTAATAACTGTTGAAAGACTGCAATAGATCCACGACAGCCAGATCACGGCTAAATACCAGATAAATAGCATCGACAGTTAGATATGCCGCAAATAAGAGAAGTGGCAAAAATGCCTTCGGCTTGCGCAGCTTACCCTGAATTAACATCGCTAGCCCGAGCAGCATCATCAAGCCAAGTTTGACGACGCTGCCCGTAATCACGATATGCCCACCTGTAGCGAACATTTGTAATTGTTCTAGACCGCCATCTACAACAAGGCAGGATAGGCATCCAACGCACAACAGTCTGATAAAAGTGAGTGGATTACCTTGCAGATAGTCCCGAGATTGCACAAGACTACTCGCACTCAGATCGTAAGAGCGTCCATCATCAGTCTGTGCTGGCTCAAATATTGAGCTCATCCCATTAGGTCCTATTTACAAAGATGGTAATCGGTGGCAGCGCTACCGATAGTGCTATCGCCACAAATTCTTAAAATTGGTAGATAGCTGCCGAGGACGCCGCCGCGACTAGCGAGCTGATGCCCAACGCCATGTTGCGCAAATAGCTGAAAGGGATATAAACAATGTCGTCAGCCTGCAGCTGAATGTCGGGCTGCTTTCCCTTTTGCATCGCAGCGACGGACAAATGTATATCAGCGTAGGAACCATCAGACTGTTTACGAATAAGGTGCGCCGCAGAAGGGACTGCACTTGGCTTCGTGGTTCCTGCAAGAGCAATCGCCTGAAGTGTAGAAAGCTTCGAGTCATTGGTGGCCATCGGATACCCACCTGGCCGGTTTACGTCTCCTAGCACATAGACAATATCTGCTTTGGGGACGAAGACAGTATCTCCCGGAGATACTATCGTATGATTTGCCAATGTAACGTCGGCATGGTTCGAGATAAAGACATCTACCCGATCTTTTGTATCATGCCGTTCGATAGTTATATTTCTGCTTGCAGCTTCACTCAGTCCCCCCGCCAGTGCCAATACATCCAGTATTGTGCGTGGCGTATCCAGAGGATAGTTTCCAGGCGACCGTACTTGCCCAATGACACTTACGTTTTGAGTCGCATACTGCTCTACCGTAACCGCGACATGCGGATTAACCATGTATTGGCCGCCGATCAAAGTTTTTTCGATCGTCTGAGCTGCCAGTGCAGGCGTTAGGCCAACCACCTTTACATCCCCACCGACGATAAGAGGAATCTCGCCATTATCGGTGACTCGCACATGTTGATCTAGTTCGGGAGCTTCCAGAACGCTCACATGGACGAGATCACCGTGGCCGATCAGCAAGCTCTCCTGTTGCGCAAAGCAGCAGGTCGTCATGAAAATTGCAAAGAAGACTGCCTTAAGCGTCTGCATTTCCGCCCCCATCCTGGTAATATGCGTTCTTCTTGCTGCCGTAATAGCCGTAGTAACCGTAATACGCTGACGATCTCAGGGAAATTGCATTGAGCACTATACCTACAGATGGCATCGATGGATTCATCACATGCGGAAGCAAGAGCTTATAGGATCGCTGCAGCGCGATGCGCGAGGTTTTAGCTGCTCGCGCTACCAGAAGTGTTGCCTCTGCATGAGGTTCTAATAGCTGGACGTCCGTTACCGACAGAATCGGCGGACTATCAATCACAATGAAGTCGTATTCCGTTCGCCACTGTTCGATCAACGCGCTCATACGCTGCGAGCCAAGCAGTTCAGCCGGATAGGGCGGCGGCGGTCCGGCAGGAAGCAGGTAAAGCCGGGGATCCATCGTTGACGTGATGATTTCGGTGGGGGCTGATTCGTTTGACAACATCACACTCAATCCGCCAGTTCCCGGCAGATCGAGTCTTGCCCGAAGAACTGGACGGCGGAGATCGCCTTCCACTAAAAGAACCTTTTTGTCGAATTGAGCCAGGGCCAGCGCAAGATTTAGAGTCAGTGTCGACTTTCCTTCGCCCGGACTGCCGCTCGTAACCAGCACCACCTTCGGAGGTCTTCCACTTCTCGAGACCAGCAGACTCGAACGCAATCGCCGTATCGCTTCACTGAATGCGGAGTTTGGAGCACTTACCAAAATCGCGCTCTTTCGCAATTCATCTGCTTTTACCTGGGGAACCAATCCCAAGAGGGGTACCCGCAGTGCCTCAATCTCCTCGACGCCTTGTATCTTGCTATCGATTGCGTCTGTCAGCAACGCGCCACATCCTCCCAGGAAAACACCCAGACCCAATCCCAGAGAGAGAAAAAGGGGAACATTCGGGCTATGCGGCCGGGATGGGGCCCTTGCCGGATCAACTACAGTGATATTGGATGAGCGCAGACCTTCAAGAATGCCCGCCTCTTTCAATCGCTTCAAGAGGTCCTGATAGAGCGCCTGGCTTTGGTCCGCCTCTTTCTCGACTATGGCGTATTCGATCGTTTTGTCATTCAGCCGTTCGGCGGCCTGCCGATCTGATTCGTAAGCTCTGCGGGCTCCTATCTCAGTAGCCGAAGCAACTTCGAAATCGTTCTTTGCACGAACCGCGACTCTGTCAATTTCGTCTTGGAGTGAATGGCCAATGCGCTCAAGTGAGGCGCGCTCCTGGATTAGCTTTGGGAATGCTGGCCCATAAACGGCAGAATCCTGAGCAATTTGAGCCTGCAGCGTCGCCTGCTGCGTTCGCAATGACTGAATAAGCGTGAGTGAGGTAGTCACGCCCGGACTTGCACCGCTTCCTATGTTTGTACCGCTAAGCTGCGAGATCAACTCAGCGCTTCCAGTCTGAACAACCTGGTAGACCGCTGCCTTCGCGATACGATTCAACTCGGCTTGCGAAAGCGCGGCGGTCGAAGCCTGAAGACGATCGAGGATTGGGCTGTAAATAACCGGCTTTCCTTGTGGATCAGTTCCCCCCACGCCGAAAATCCCACTATTTTGCTGCAGTGCTACTACCTTGGACTGCAACTCTTCGCTCTGCTTACGCAGATCGCCCAATTGTCCTTCTAGCCAGTTGGAAACCTGACTCGTCGCGTTAAATTTCGTCTGAAACGTGTAGTCGATAAGAGCCTGTACAAGGTGATTCACAACAGCAGCTGCGACCTTCGGATCGGAATTGCTGTAATCCACTTCTATAAGGCGAGTTCCGGCAGTGACTTTTACCTGAAGGTTATTGCTGAATATATTTACCAGATGTTCACGGCGGTGCGGAGACTCTTCCAAAGAGGCGTTCGCCGGATCTGGGGGACCACTCGGACTAAGCTTTGCGAGAACCCAGTTTATCGGGTTGAATCTCGGCTTGAAATCCTTGTTCTGCGCAAGATTCAGTTCTCGAATGACCTGCAGGGCCAACGTGCTCGATTGCAGGATGTCGGCCTGTGTCTGAAGATCGATATTTACAGATAACGCATCCGTTCCACCGGACGCGTCGGCTGCCCCCATGAGGCTAGTCAGATCCAGGCCGTCACTGCTGGATTTTTGCAGCTGGAATACGCTCGTGGCCTTATACCGCCGCGTCATAAAAACGCAGAGAAAAAGCGCAATGAAAAAGAGCGCCAAAAGCGTACTAACAATTACGCGCCGTCTGCGGCTAAAAAGCTGAAGCAAGTCCCTAAGACTATGTTCCCTGCCTGGAACAGTATTCACCTAATGGCTCCTGAAATTTGGTCGTCAGATTGAAAAGTTTCTCCACCGCCAGAAATAGCCGCGGAGTTTACTTCAAAAACACATCTTTGGCGGGTGCGCCGAAAGGTGAAATTGTACTTCCTTCTGCCAGCTATTCTTGAGGAAGCATTCCTTGTGAGACCTTGGCCGGGGAATGGAAATCAAACGTCCTCGCTCCTGTCACTTGGTTTTAGGAGATCTGTCACTGCTGATCTAGTTTTTTATAACTATATCAGATCGCCGAATAATTCGGCTATAGGTCAGGAATGGGGACTGTTCCGCGTTCATTGTGGCATGGGGAGCGTTGGCGAACTAGCTGTCCAGGAATAGGACGTTGCCCCATTAAAGTCAACACTCCACCAGCCGTTTGGCTCTGATTCAGGCGTTAGGGACATACCACTTCCCCCCTCACTCTGGACTAGCGATGGGGGCCGAAGAAATTTGCCATCAAACTTTATGTTAGCGTTTCGATTTCCGAAGGATTGCAGCACCCAGCGCCCTGATTCTAACCGGAGAGAAATCATCGTATTCGTTCGGATCATGCCAAAATCAATTACCTTTCGATCTCGGTTAATGCGTGTATTGTCTGAGGAGTTTACAGCGGTCCCAAAGTCCTGTGGACTGCGCGCATTAGCAAAAATCGAGGTAGGGGTCTGAGCAAAATCGCAGATCGTATCTCCGCAAAGGGCAGTGTATGCCAGAACATCTTGGCCCTTCGCAACCCAGCCATACTGAGGTATTGCATAACCATCCCACTGCATCGTTGAAGCAGCCGCGTTCGCAACCACTTGAAGACCGTTCGCGTATTTCACCATAACCCTGTCGAACTCTCCCGCTATTGCCGCGTCCGAAGGTGACGTCCAATTTTCACCCACCATATAACGAATCGTGCTGGCGCGCTCAGTTCCATACCGTTTGGCCACTGGGGCAATTAATCCTGTTTCGACCATGGCGTATGGAATATTGTCCCAGTAGGGCGTGGTCACGAACGGGGCATGCCCATAAATGACCTCCTGCATTCGATAAGCATCGAAGTCGGTGGTCGTCATAGTAGACGTACCTGACTTCGTCCAGCGCGCATAGTAGCCCATTCCATGATTTACCTGTAGCGGATGGATGCGCAGCAGATCAAAGTCGACAAACAGAGCAAGACTCGCCCCCTCCTTCAATGGTGTGTCACCTGTGCCCAGTTGCGCTTCAACTCCATCCAACCTACCCGTGTAATACCAGTGGTTCAGTCCTTCTCCCAGTGCAGGGCCTCCATATGTCTTTCGCTCGTACGACCAGAGATCGCCAGCAGCCTTGAGCCATGCCTGCATTGTCCCGGCATATGGTGCCGCTGGATCCATATCGCGTTTGTTATAAGGGGTGACTGCCGAATTTACGTCGAGAAACGAAGCATTTGTGCCGTAAAGCTGCTTTATGTGCGGAGATTGGGTGGAGGCATTTTTTACCATCCAGGAAGGCTTCGCCTGGAATGATTGCACTCCAGTTCCTCGATTGAGCCACGCGAGCGACCGCTGGCCGTCACTCTTCGATGCGACGCCCGCGGGATCAAAGCCCTGATAATTCGGGTAATAATCAATATAATTTTCGTGCAATGCCATCAAGCAGCCATCAGACTTCCCCGCATCCACGGCCGCTTTGAGCATCTCGTCGCCTCCGAGACTTTCGTTGGCGGGGTAGTGCTGCGGGAGCTGGTTGTCATATCCACCGTGTTGCCAGTTATGAATGATTCCGACACAGTCCGTCACGCCGTCTCCTCCCAGCGTCTTCAGGTCATCTCGAATCCGGGCGAAGCTGCCGCTCCATATATCGAAAACCGTCCGCCCAGCTAGCTCCGACATATATGGCGAAGCCGGCCCAGGCAGGGAGGGGAAAACATCGTCCACGTTCGAGGAGTCAGCAACCATCAGCTTCTCGTGCAACTGGACCAGGGAGCCGTCGGTGCGTGGATCGTACCGTACCTGTGAACCGTTGAAAAAAGTCCCGTGCGTTTCTTCAAAGTCCCACCAAGCGTTCAGAAATGACTTCAACGTGGTTGAGTACCATACGTCGCTGGAATAATAAGGGACGGCGATCTTGCGCGCCGACAAGGGTGTGGGGAAAGAACCGAAATCCGCTGACGTAATCCCTGGCTCGTCTGCATCGAGGGTGATGGCCAGTGTGTTAGCGCTCATGGTGCTGTGCACGACCACGTGAACCTGCACGCCTGCTGCCGTGTAAGTGATCGTCACTGTAGAGGGATCCGAACCTTGATTCACAGAAGTGCAGGTTAACTTGCCCGATCCGGCATGCACTGAGAGATTCAGCAGTTGCTGACTACCGCCTCCGGCGTTGCCTTCCGAGTGTATGACCTGCCCCAGCGAATCTGTGCTTCCCACCTGCGGCGGCACAAAAGCGATTGGCGCCGTTTCCTCGTCTGAAAATGCCGACGGTTGATTCCCTCTGCTCGCATTCCTTGCTGCATGGTGCTTCGCGCCAAATATACCCGAGGCCGTCAGGCACAGTCCCGCAACAACCAACATCCGTCCAGTCCAATCAGGAATTGTTCGCATGATCCTCCGCTATATCGCTTTCTTATTATGCGATATGCGAAGCTTTGGTCACCGGCGCTCTTCTCCTCAGAAAAAAGCATCTTTCAATCGCTCGGAATAGGCCAGGCATATGTCTTGGCATTCACCATCGGAAGCTGCCAATACTGTCCCTGCGAAATCGGTGTTACCTGTTGCACATTTCCGCCCGCAGCTTGAACCGTGAGAGGCACAGGAAAGCGCGAACTATCCAAAAGTACTGTTACCGCTCGGTTCCGCGGAAATGAGCGCAGCACCCACTGCCCGTTCTCCTGGTTGACAGAAACCATGCCGTCGGTCTGGATCGAACCAAAATCGACAATAGAGCCTGCGGCATTCAGGCGAGGATCATCCTCTTTCCCAGGCGGCGGCTCCAAACTCAGCGCGTTGCCGCCTTGGCTGATCGTCAGATACCCCACGATATAACGCTCCGTACCATCATCTACGCCTGCCAGATGAACCCTGTTACCGGTATTAGGATCGTATAGTCCCATTCGAATCGAGTACTTTCCGTCCGGTACAGAAGACGGCACCGGCACTGTCCATGGCCCGTCGGTCAGCAGAGTATTCGGAACCCAACTCGAAGTTGGTGAACCGGTTTCGTGGTCGTCCTGAAAGACGATACCGGCGTTTGTCGGGAGATCATCGTCGTTCACAAAATGAACGAACACTTCATAGTTCGACGCAACCTTCTGGAAGACTTTCCAGTTGTACAAAATGGAAAGTTGCCGATAGGCCTTCGGCTGCACACTCACAGCGGATGGTGCCGCAGGCGCAACGCCGATGCGCAAATCCGATTGATTGCGTGCATTCGCAAACAGCGAGGTCGGCGTTTCCGCATAATCACAGATGTTCCCGCCGCACATAGCCGTATAGGCCAGCAGCTGACTACCTTTCGCAGCCCATCCGTACTGAGGCACCGTAAGCCCATTCCACGCAAGCGGAGTTGAGGACGCATTCGCTGCAACGCGCAGTCCATTGCTATAAGTTACTTCTACGGTTTCAAATGTGTTATTTCGCGCTGCCTGTGAGGGGCTTATCCACGATCCGTCCATCGCATATTGAATGGCAGAAACCTGGGCCGTTCCGTAGCTCGCGGCTACCGGTGTGACCAGTCCACCCTCCACAAAGGCATGCGTTACGTCATTCCAGTTCGTCGTATCGAGAAACGGCGCGTGGCCGTATGCGATCTCCTGCATGCGGTATGCATCCATCTGCTCGGTACTCGTAATGCTCGATCCGCTATGAACCCATCGACTGTAATATCCCATTCCATGATTTACCTGAAGCGGATGCATGCGCAACAGATCGAAATCCACGAATAGAGGTAGATTTACGTCGGCTCCCAATGGATATCCATCACCCAGCTGCGCCTCGACTCCGTCGAGCTGGCCGCTGTAATACCAATGATTCAAACCCTCTCCGAGCACCGGTCCTCCATGCGTCAGCCGCTCATAAGCCCAGAGCGATGCATTCGCCTGCATCCAGGCTGTGAGACTGCCCGCATTTGGCTGCCTGGCGTCCAGATCGCCATGCGAGGAAATCGGAGCAGCCGAGCTTACATCGAGATAATCCGCGGTCGTTCCATATCTCTGGTGAATGATCGGCGACTCCATTGCGGCGTTCTTCAGTATCCACGAGGGCTTTGCCGAGTAGGACTGAATGCCAAACCCATTTTTCCAGCTTGCGAGCCAGTCCCCGCCGCTCGTAAGCGAGACTGCAGCCGCATCGAATTGCGGGTAATTCGGATAATAATCCACATAATTTTCATGCACTGCCATCAGACAGCCGGAGCTTTTGCCGGCGACGATGGCAGATGACAGGCCCTGATCCCCTCCGAGGTCAGGGTTAGCTGTATAGTGCTCTGGCAGCGCATTATCATAGCCAGCGTGCTGCCAGTCGTGGATAATCGCTGCACAGTTTTTTAACCCGTAGTCTCCCAATTCCTCGAGGCCTTGCTGGACTGCGGAAAATCCTGCCGTCCAGATATCGATCACCATGCGTCCGGACATTCGCGCCATGTAAGGTGACGCCTGATTCCCTGGAGATGGATATACCTCGTCGACATTCGGCGACATAACCACATTGAGTTGCTCGTGCATCAACGCGAGCGAACCATCGGTCCTGGGGCTATATTGTGTAGCCGTAGCACTCAATATCGTTGAGTCTGTGCTGCGCCAATCCCACCAAACATTCGCAAAATCGCCAGTTGCAGCCATGTACGAAACTTTTCCATCGTAATAGGGGACGGCGAGCAGTCGTGCTTCGAGCAATGCATTCCATGTCCCGGCGTTAAGGGAAGAAATCAGGGACGCATCCGCACTCATAGATACTGTGAGCCTTCCTTGACGCTCAACGGGCGTCAAGGTAACGTGCAGCGGCAGCCCGTCCACTTCGTAGGCAATAGTAAGCGTCTGGTTCGCTTTGTCCCATGCAGCCGATACACATCGCATCGTGCCAAAAACGCTTTGAACTACGGGACGCAACACTTCTGTCTGTATGCCATTGGAGTCCAGGACTGTGAGCGAGCCAAGCGAATCGGTTGAGCCGGGTACAGGCGCTTCCCACTGGTACTCAACGTTAATGGGCTGCGTCTGCTGCAAACCTAAAGATGGAACTACACCAAGTGAAGCGCTCGCGCTCATGCCATTGCAAATTGCCTGCACCGTTGAATTTCCAACCGCAAGGGCCTGTACCTCACCGGTCGACGCAACGCTTACCGCGGATACATCGGAGCTCCGCCAGCTGCATCCTGATACCAAAGCGCTGCCGTTCATCGCGTGAAGCTGCGCACTTTGCCCGACTACGAGCGTTGCAGAAGATGGGCTGATGTTCAGTGGCTCGCTGGTTGATTGCGTTCCAGAACCCGGATGAACTCCACACCCTGCAAGGAGAACGAAGAGAAGAACAACTGGAATTGCGAAACCAGTCTTGACTTGAAAATGAGAGTACCACCGCTCCATGTCGGGACTATCGGCATGGTTGCGGAAGTCATGATTCTATCGCGCATGGGACCAGCGCAGTGATCGTTGAAATTTCGCCCCACAAATTCCCAAAGAGGAACCCTGGAGTTCACACCACATTCAGCAACAGCAACACAATCACGATCAGCAGAATCAGCCCCAGTCCGCCGCTCGGATAGTATCCCCAGTTTCGGCTGTATGGCCACGCCGGAAAAGCGCCAATTAACATAAGCACCAGAATTACGATCAGAACATCAACGAGCATCTCTTCCTCCAAGAATCCTCAAACCGCTGACTCAGAAGATGCCCTTCTTCCTGCGAAAAGATGCCCTGGCCAAACACAGACACACCGCCGTCTTACCTCGACTCCGCCAATTCCCTCGCCCGCCTGAATATTTGCAGGAACATCGACTTCGTCAACTTGCCCGTATTCGTGTTCTGCAGTGAAGGATGGTAGCTCGCCAGCAGCCAGCGAGCGCCTGGCACTCGATACTCAACACCGTGTCCAAATTGCAGCGCGCCGCGCTTTTCAATCTGCCCGGTGCGAATCAGGTGCGCTACAAAACCGTCGAACGCAATCTTGCCCAGGCACACCACCACACGCAGCCGCTGAAGCGCGGCAATTTCTGCATCCAGAAACGGAGAGCAGTTCATCAGTTCCTCGGGCAACGGCTTGTTATCCGGAGGCGCGCAACGCGTCACACTCGTAATCCACGCATCATGCAGCTTCATGCCGTCGTCTCGCGAAATCGCTCGCGGCTGCGAGGCGTACCCGGCCTCATACAGCACCGGATAAAGAAATTCGCCCGAGCCATCGCCGGTAAAAGGCCGCCCTGTACGATTCGAACCATGTGCGCCCGGTGCCAGCCCCAGAATCAACACCCGTGCCCGCGGATCGCCGAACGCAGGCACCGGCCGTCCCCAATATGTATGGTCAAGATACGCGCGTCGCTTTTTCTCGGCGACATCCGCGCAGTAGACGCGCAAGCGCGTGCACAAATTGCAATCCACAATGCGCGCATTCAGAGCCGCCAGCGCATCCCCTGCTGATGATTGTTTTCCGGCCACACCTTGATTCTACTTTTCCCTACGCCATCACGTAGAATGGGTTCGCTTCAGAAGCAAACGTTTCCTAATCCGCAATGAGCATGAGGTTCCCATCTATGTCCGTTCCCTACCAACGTTGTCTGCTGGCCGTCGCCGCAGCGGCGCTGCTTCCTGTCGCCGGCTGCAACAAGCCCGCGCCGCCCGTGCAGCCGGAAAGCGCGTCCCAGCCTCCGGCTGTCGCCCAGGTCGGCGGCGAAAATATCGTTCAGTTGAAGCGCACGGCAACATCCAACGGCGCGAAGCCGGAATTTCTCTCCGCCACAGTGCTCCCCGGCCGTGGGATGAATCTCTTCCAGATCACCGCCAACATTCCCGGCAAGGGTGAAGTGCAGGTCTTCGCTTCGCCCACTTTGGAAGAAGCAGCTGGAAAGCTCAACGGCGGCGCACTCGATCAGAACGGCAATGCCAGCTTCTCCTTCGGCGGCGCGTTCCTCGTACCGTATCCCAATCGCATCCGCGGCAAGCTCTCCGCTGACGGCAAGACCATCACTACCGAATGGAAGGGTAAGACCATCACCCTGCCGGCAAACTGGGCCGGGAAAAAGCCCGGCGCAGAAAAACATGCGATGCACGGCCTCATTCTCGCCGACAAAACCGACGACGTAAAAACCGAAACTTCGTCTGACGGGCAGACCGTCACCGGCGTCATCCACGCAGGCAACTTCGGCGGATACTGGCCGTCACAAACCGACCTGAATTTCTCTATCGCGCTTAGCGGAGATGCGGTCGAAGCTACCATCACTGCGAAGAACGTCGGTAATGAGGATGAGCCGATGGCGATCGGCTGGCACCCCTATTTCAACATCCCCAGCGGCAACCGTCAGCAGGCCCGCCTTCATATCCCGGCCGAAAAACTTGCCCAGGTCAACAACTATGACGACGTCTTCCCCACCGGAAAGATCGTTCCCGTCAAAGGCACCAAGTACGACTTCAACGCCCCTGACGGCGTCCCGCTCGACAACAATTTCCTTGACGACAACTTCTCGACCCTCAAGCGCACCGACGGGGCCGTCATTGTCAACGTCACCGATCCGGCTGCAAACTATGGCATCCATATCGAAGGCGAATCGCCCGAGATCAAGACCGTGCAGGTCTACGCTCCGCCTGAGAAAAACTTTGTTGCCGTCGAAGAACAGTTCAACTTTGGCGATCCCTGGGGAAAAGAATGGAAAGGCATGGACACCGGTATGGTGACCCTCAAGCCCGGGCAGTCCGTCACCTGGAAGTGCAAACTCGCGCTCTTTACTCTGCCTGCGGCAAAATAAACGCTACCTTAGACACAAAAGGCGGACGCAATTGCGTTCGCCTTTTGTGTCTAAGCCGTTACCTCTTCCCTACTGAATAGAGGGGCAACATTCAATTTCGCGGCGCCGTTACCTTATCGATCACGTGTTGGTTCTGCTCATCTGTTTCAAGACTCCGATGCTGTTTTAGTATTGCTAAGGCCGCGGGAGAGTCGATATTTCCAAGCACACGGATTGCCTTTTCGCGATCGTATTTTTCATCTGATGCGAGCAATTTACTCATAAAAGGGATTACCGGATCTCCAATTTGGACTAATGCCCGTCCGGCGGGATCGTTGGACATACTCCACATGATCGACGCAGTAATCCAGTTCGTGGTCATGTCTCCATGGACAAAGCGGTTAACGAGAATGGGGATGCACGCTGTGACTTTGAGTTCGCCTGCAAGTTTGCTCTCGTTATTCAGAACGGTATCGTTTTTTTCTTTCTTCATGAGAGAGAACAGGTTGTCCGCAACGGATGTTTTCAACTCGGCATCTCCCGCTTCGATTTCCTTTACGGCCTCATCCGATGTAGCCGGGTTCTGAAGACCTGTGATCATCTCGGCTACACGGATCTGTTGGGCGATACTGCCATGAAAGATGCTCAGTACGAAGACAGTAAATATTGTCACTGACCTGCTTTTCATAAATACCTCAGAGCTGTCTTAAACTCGGTCAGTCTGTCATCGGGAAGTGTACGCTCGCACTCTTCATCCCACCTTCGGCAAAAATGATGAACTTTCGTTCAAAAGGCGGACGCAATTGCGTCCGCCTTCACCTTTTTAGCGTCAAATGTCGTTATGACATCTATTTCCCTGGAACCCAAGAGCACTGCCCTCGTCCTCATCGATCTGCAGCACGGTATCGTAGCCAGACCGGTCGCGCCTCATCCCGGCCAGCAGGTTATCGAAAACAGCGCACGTCTTGCCGCTGCTCTGCGCAAAGCCGGCGGAACTGTCGTGTATGTGCATGTACTCATCTCCGAAGTCTTGACCCTGCCCTCGGATTCTCCCACGCGCGATCCCAACGCGCCCCCGCCGCCGCCAATCGCCTCCGAGCTGGTTCCCGAGGCCGGCATGCAGGAGGGCGACGTCATCATCGCCAAGCGCCAGTGGGGCGCCTTCTACGGAACCGGACTTGAGCAGCAGCTTCGCCGCCGCGGCATCCAAACCATCATTATGGGCGGAATCGCGACCAATATCGGCGTTGAATCCACCGCGCGCGAAGCACTCGACCGCGGCTATCAGCTTGTCTTCGCAGAAGATGCCATGAGCAGCATCTCCGCCGAGGCCCATCAGTTCGCCGTGCAGCAGATTTTTCCCCGAATGGGCCGCGTCCGCAGTACAGAAGAAGTGTTGGCAGCGCTCGCCAGATAAGGCCAGTCGCCCACGTTTCGTTTATCGCCTGAAAAGCCGTCGTTCTGAGCCTGTGTCGAAGAATCCCGATAAGTCCGGGATGGGAGATTCCCCTTCAAGCACGCTGCCGGAGTGACGGCTGATCGAAATTTTCCGCGACTCAGCTCCAAAAATCGCGTCTCAAGCTACATGGATCCACTTGCGCGTGTGCGTTGCCTCTGCTGCGGTTTCAAAACTCTCGACATCCCCGACTCTCTCGGCCTCTGCCCCGTCTGCTGGTGGCAGGACGACGGACAGGACGATAGCGACGCCGATTTGGTGCGCGGAACGGTCAACGGTGAACTCAGCCTCACCGGTGCCCGCAATAACTTCCAGCTTTTCGGTGCCGCCCATCCACGCTTCGCCAGCCACGTCCGCAAACCCTTGCAGACAGAGATATAAGCCGTTCTCTCTAAACAATCGCAAACAGTAAAACGCGACCACCGGGAGCGCCAAAACCACCACGCACGAGAACGGCGCCCAAAGGGCGCACCCCGCCCGACGCACAGTCGTTTGATCTTCTATTGGAAGGCACTTAACATAGGAAGAGAAGGTCTCAGGCTTTACGCGGGCTGTATCTCGGGCGCGACAGGAAATCTTTGCAACAGCTCCAGCCTGCACTGAGACGACGAAATCTGGAAGGCATCAAGTGAGTTCAGCAGATACTATCGAAACCACCCCCAATCCCGAGGCGACCGCTGCTCCCGCAGAACATGAGCACGGCCACGATCACGTACACGACCATGATCATGAGCACCACCAGCACGGCCCCAGCCTCAACCCCGAATGCACTCGCGAAGTCGAGATCGAAATCCCAGCCGACGAAGTCTCACGCGCATTCCGCACCGTGACCAAGCGCTACCAGAAGCAGGCGCGTATTCCCGGCTTCCGCGCCGGCAAGGTTCCCGAGTCGCTCATCCGCACGCGTTTCGCTGAGGGTCTGCGTCAGGATGTCGTCGAGTCCGTTCTGCCCGCGCACTTTCGCGAGGCCATCGATAAGGCCGGTTTCAAGCCGATTTCGCAGCCGCAGGTCACCGATCTTCACCTCGAAGATGGCCAGCCGCTCAAGTTCAAGGCTGTCTTCGAGATCCTGCCCGAGTTTTCCATCGCAGGCTATCAGGACGTCAAGGTAGACAAGCCGGACACCGAGCTCACCGACGCCGAATTCAACGCCGAGCTCGATCGCGTCCGCGACTCCCGTTCCACCATGGAACCGGTCACAGAAGACCGCGCCCTCGTCGATGGCGATTGGGCTCAGATCACTTTCAAGGGCGCAATCCAAGGCGAACCTGAAACCGAGCAGCCCCTTTCCGGCGACGACGTCATGATCGAAGTCGGCGGCGCGAATACCCTGCCCGCCTTCAATGAAGCACTGCGCAATTCCAAACCCGGCCAGGAGCTGAAGTTCGAAGTCAGCTATCCGGAAGATTTCGGAGAGCGTCGCCTCGCCGGTAAAACTGTCTCCTATGATGTTGAAGTCAAAGGCATTAAGAAGAAGATTCAGCCTGAGCTGACCGACGAGTTCGCGAAGGAACTAGGCGAGTATGAGGGCTTGGAGGACTTCAAGCAGAAGTTGAAGGATCATCTGGCAAGCGATAAGAAACGCAGCATTGAAGGTCAGACGCGAGACAAGATCGTTGAAGCCCTCATCGCTAAGTACCAGTTCCCTGTTCCCGAGTCGCTGGTCCAGCAGCAGGTCGATGCCCGCCTCGATCGCGGTCTCCGCGCTCTCGCCCAGCAGGGCATGGCGACAGAAGACATGCGCAAGCTCGATTTCAACCGCCTTCGTTCCGCGCAGCGTGACTCAGCCGTGAACGAAGTAAAGGGTTCGCTATTGCTCGACCGCATTGCGGACGAAGAAAAGATTGAAGTAACGGATGCAGAAGTAGATCGTGAGCTCGAACTGCTCTCGCTGCAAATGCGTGAGCCGCTTGATACTCTGCGCCAGCGTTTGACGGACGACGGCAGTCTAGCTAGAATCCGTGAACAAATCCGCAGAGAAAAAACGGGTAGCCTGCTTTACGAAAAGCTCGCCTCCTAAGAAACGTTCACCCTCTGGCCGATGCCAGCACGGAAACGCATCGGCCCCGGTTCAGCACTATCGTAATGGAGCGCATGCTCCAGGGATTGAGAGCAGAGTAAGCATGGCACTGGTACCCATGGTCATTGAGCAGACGAATCGAGGCGAGCGAGCCTACGATATTTATTCGCGTCTGCTTCGCGACAACATCATCTTTCTCGGCACCCCGATTGACGACATGATTGCCAATCTGGTCATCGCGCAAATGCTTTTCCTTTCCGCAGAAGATCCGGAAAAGGACATTCAGCTCTACATCAACTCCCCGGGTGGGTCCATCACCGCCGGACTAGCCATCTACGACACTATGCAATTCATCAAAAACGACGTGGTGACATATTGCATTGGCCAGGCTGCCAGCATGGGCGCACATCTGCTCTTGTCCGGAACCAAAGGCAAGCGCTTCGCGCTTCCCAATTCCCGCATCCTCATCCACCAGCCTCTGATGGGTGGGCTAAGCGGACAGGCAACCGATATTGACATTCACGCGCGCGAAATCATCCGCATCCGTGAAATTACGAATAAACTCATGGCCAGGCACACCGGCCAGCCGCTCGATCGAATCGAACGCGATGTAGAGCGCGATTTCATCATGAATGCCGAGCAAGCCAAGGAATATGGCATCATTGACGAAATCATCGATCGGCCTCGCACGTGAAAAACAGTTGGTAAGGAGTAGCAGATGAAAACGCGCACGGGATCCGACGACGCTCTACGCTGCTCGTTCTGCCATAAATCGCAGGACGCCGTGGCAAAACTCATTTCTTCACCCAGCGACTACCCGCGCGCGTACATCTGCGACGAGTGTGTCGCCGTCTGCAATTCCATCCTCGAAGATGATCGCAGCGAGGCCCAGACCGGAGCCGCGCCCGCGCATCTTCCCAAGCCGCTCGAAGTCCGCGCCTTCCTTGACGAATACGTCATCGGGCAGGACCAGACCAAGAAGAAGCTCGCCGTTGCCGTCTACAATCATTACAAGCGCATTCAAATGAACCGGACGCGCGGAAATGACGTTGAGCTCGCGAAATCGAACATTCTTCTCGTAGGCCCCACTGGCAGCGGTAAAACGCTCCTCGCACATACGCTGGCCAAGATGCTCGACGTGCCCTTCGCCATTGTCGATGCCACCACGCTTACGGAAGCCGGGTACGTCGGAGAAGACGTCGAGAACATCATCCTCAAGCTCCTGCAGGCAGCCGACGGCGACGTAGCCCGCGCCCAGACAGGCATCATCTACATCGACGAAATCGATAAGATCGGGCGCAAAGACGAGAACCCGTCCATCACCCGCGATGTCTCCGGTGAAGGCGTACAGCAGGCGCTGCTCAAAATTCTCGAAGGCACCGTCGCCAATGTTCCACCACAGGGTGGACGCAAACATCCGCACCAGGAATTTACTCCTGTTGACACCACAAATATCCTTTTTATCTGCGGCGGCGCATTTGTCGGCCTCGAACGCGTCATTGGGCGCCGTGTCGGCAAAAAGGCTCTCGGCTTCAAGGCACTGACCGAAAACGAATCGCAGCCGGGCGTCTCAGTCCGCGCACAGCGTGATGCTGAACTGCTCCGCCAGGCCGAACCGCAGGACCTCATCAAATTCGGGCTCATCCCCGAATTTGTCGGGCGCCTCCCTGTCATCGGCATCCTCGATGAGCTGGATGAAGTTGCGCTTGTCGAAATTCTCACCAAGCCGCGCAACGCAATCCTCAAGCAGTATCAGAAACTCTTTGAATACGAGGGCGTTCGCCTGAACTTCGACGAAGAAGCAGCCAAGTCCATCGCGCAGGAAGCCCTGCATCGCAAAGTCGGCGCGCGCGGCCTCCGCATGATCCTCGAAGAGCTGATGCTGGACCTGATGTATCACCTGCCCGGCAACAAGAAAATCAAGGAGCTCCAGATCACGGCAGAGATGGTTCGCAAACGCGACCTCTCCGTAACGCTCCTCGAAAAAGCGGGCTAATGGAAAAGAGCGTGCGTAAGTATTCCAATACGGAAGAAATGAAGGCAGACGAATATCGCTATTGGCAAAGTCGTCCCGCTCACGAGCGGATGCGCGCTGTGGGCGAAATCACCCTCGCCGCTTATGCGATAAAGGGGCCTGTTCCGGATGTTCACCGACTTCAAAGAACTCTTATCTGCCTTCAACGCCCACAACGTTAGATACCTCGTTGTGGGCGGTTACGCTGTTTCGTTCTACGCGCAGCCGCGCGCTACAAAAGATCTTGATCTCTTTATCGATTCAAGCCTGGAGAACGCGCAAGCGGCTTACAAGGCTTTATCCAGCTTTGGCGCCCCGCTCACCGATATCAGCGTCGACGATCTCATGGATCCGCAAAAATTTCTCCGATTCGGACAGGAACCTGTTGCAATCGATATCCTGTCCGGTATTGATGGCGTGGATTTTATGGAAGCATGGAATCATCGTGTCGAGGCTGTAATCGACCCCGAAAGCAATCTTTCAGCGCTCTTTATTTCCAGGGAAGACCTCATCGCCGCTAAGCGTGCCGCTGGACGCCTGCGGGATCTTGCGGATGTCGAAGAAATTCAACAGGCTGAGGCCAGCGGATTAAAGCATAAAATCCGGGAAAGTCCATCCTGAATATCCGGTTCACCGTGTTACCAAAAGCACACCCGTTTAGTTCCCTCCTGAGTCCAGATGAGTTAAAGTTCATCTAACAGGGATCGAACCACGAAAGCGAAAGGGACGACGTGACCCAATCCAAAGAAGCAAAAGAACGGAACGATCTTCGCAAGCTCCCGATGATGCCCATCCGGGACATGGTGATCTTCCCCTATATGATGACCCCGTTCGTCGTGGGTCGCGAGTCCAGCGTGCGTGCTCTCGAAGAAGCGTTAAATGGCGACCGCAAAATCTTCCTCGCCACCCAGCACGATGCCCGCATTGATGAGCCGAAGAGCGACGACATCTATCCCGTCGGCACCATCGGCAACATTGTCCAGAGCGTCAAGATGCCCGATGGCAATATCAAGGTGCTTGTTGAAGGACTCGAGCGTGCCAGGGCAGTCGAGCTGAATGATTCCGACGGCTTCTTCGTCGCCACCGTGCGCACCGGAAAAACCGACCTCGAAATCAATGCGCAGATCGAGCAGCTCACCCAGCGCGTCACTTCCCTCTTCGAACAGTACGTCAAGCTGCAGCAGTCTCTCAACTACGAGACGATGATCGCAGCCGTCCGCACCGACGAGCCCAGCAAGCTGGCCGACACCATCGCCGCAAATCTGCAGCTCGAAATTCCCGAGAAGCAGGAACTCCTCGACATCTTCGATCCCGCAGAACGCCTTCTGCGTGTGGCTGATGTGCTCGATGTCGAAATTGAAAAGCTCAACATGGATCGCAGCATCCAGTCGCGCGTCAAGCGCCAGATGGAGCGCGCGCAAAAAGAGTATTACCTCAACGAGAAAATCAAGGCCATCCAGAAGGAACTGGGCCGCGGCGAAAAAAGCGAGTTCGACGATCTGAAAAAGAAGATCGAGACCGCCGGTATGCCGAAAGACGTGCAGGAAAAGGCAATTCAGGAGCTGAAGAAGCTCGAAGCCATGCCGCCCATGTCCGCCGAGTCCACCGTCTCGCGCAATTACCTCGACTGGCTGCTCGCAGTGCCTTGGAAGAAGAAATCCAAGGAAACACGCAGCATCGACCGCGCCGAAAAAGTTCTCAACGAAGACCACTACGGCCTCGAAAAGATCAAGGATCGCATCCTCGAATTTCTCGCCGTGCGCCAGCTCGTTAAGAACCCCAAAGGCTCCATCCTTTGCTTCGTCGGACCTCCAGGCGTCGGCAAAACTTCGCTCGGCATGTCCATCGCAAAGGCCACCGGCCGCAAGTTCGTCCGCATGTCCTTGGGAGGCGTACGCGATGAAGCCGAAATACGCGGCCACCGCCGCACCTACATCGGAGCGCTTCCGGGCCAGATCATCCAGTCCATGAAGAAAGCCGGAACTAAGAATCCGGTCTTCATGCTCGATGAAGTCGACAAGATGGCATCCGACTTCCGCGGCGATCCATCCTCGGCGCTGCTCGAAGTCCTCGATCCCGAGCAGAACACCAGCTTCCAGGACCACTACCTCGACGTCGAATACGACCTCTCCGAAGTCCTCTTCGTCGCCACGGCTAACGTCCTGCATACCATTCCCGCGCCGCTTCAGGATCGCATGGAAATCCTGCGTCTCCACGGCTACACGGAAACGGAAAAGCTCGAAATCGCTAAGCAATACCTGCTCAAGAAGCAGCGCGAAAACACCGGCCTCAGCGAAAAGAACATCGTCTTCACTGACGATGCTCTCGTTGAAATCATCCGCGGCTACACCCGTGAAGCCGGCGTTCGCAACCTTGAACGTGAAATCGGCAATGTCTGCCGCAAGGTCGTGCGCCGCGTCGTCAAGAACGGTTTAAAGCATAAAGAGGAAATCACCGCCGCAAATCTCGCCGAATTTCTCGGCGTGCCCAGGTTCCGCGACTCGCAGGCTCACGAAAAAAGTGAAGTCGGTCTCGTCACCGGTCTCGCATGGACAGAGGTCGGCGGCAGCATCCTCCCCGCCGAGGTTCAGGTCCTCGACGGCAAAGGCAAGCTCACCCTTACCGGTCAGCTTGGCGATGTTATGCAGGAATCGGCGCAGGCCGCCCTCTCCTATATCCGTAGCCGAGCTGCGCATCTCGGCCTGCCCCGCGACTTCTACCGCAACATCGATATCCACGTTCACGTCCCCGAAGGCGCCATCCCCAAGGACGGCCCATCTGCGGGCATCACGCTCGGCACCGCCCTGGCCAGCGCGCTCACCAAGATACCGGTCCGTCGAGACATTGCCATGACCGGCGAAATCACGCTGCGCGGGAAGGTCCTGCCCATTGGCGGCCTCAAGGAAAAGCTCCTCGCAGCTCATCGCGCCGGAATCTTCGAGGCAATTCTTCCTAGGGACAACCAGAAAGACCTGGCCGATCTGCCGGAGAACCTGAAGTCTGCCATGAAGCTCAACTTCGTTGACTCCATGGACGAGGTGCTGAAACTGGCGCTTGAAGGTCCGCTACCCGAGCTGAAAGAAGAAGAACCAGCCGTACTGGCCAACGTGCCACCGCCAGCCATCGTGCCGGAACAGCGACCGCATCAGTAAGCAGACCCGGGTGCCCCATCCTTTCGCATTCTTGCGAAAGGGTGGGGCTTTAATAGGGCGAAAATCATCCTCCCAAACCGTCCATTTTTGAACACAAAATTTCGATTCCGGACAATCCAGTCACTTCTCTGATGGTTCGGCCCGCTAAACCTCACAAAACTAGGTAATTCGGCGTGCCTTTCTGGTCGCCAAAATGCACATCCAAACCTCAATGAGGTCGCCTATGCACTCCACTCTTCAGGACATCCGCTTTACTTTCCGCCAATTGCGCAAGTCCCCCGGCTTCGCGCTCACCGCGATCCTCACCCTTGCCCTCGGCGTCGGCGCCAATGTGGTTGTTTTCAGCGTGCTCAACGCCCTCATTCTGCGCCCTCTCAATGTTCCTGACGCGCAAAATCTTTATCAGATCGCCCGCAATCATCATGGCTGGGACACGCAGTCTTACCCCGACTACACCGATTATCGCGACAAAAACACCACCTTCAAAGGTATTGCCGGATATGCCTTCAGCAACGCAGGCGTCACTATTCCTGCCAATGGCTCACAACAAAGCACTGTCGCGCAGATCTGGGGATACGAGGCGACCGGCGACTACTTTGACATGCTCGGCATCCGGCCCGTACTCGGCCGCTTCTTCCATGCCTCCGACGACCACGGCCCCAACTCCGCTCCCTACGTCGTCGTCAGCTATGGGTTCTGGCACGACCGCCTCAATAGCGACCCACGCGCCATCGGCAGCGTCATTGATCTCGATAAACATCCCTACACCGTAATTGGCGTAGCGCCCGACTCTTTCCACGGAACCGAGCTCTTCATGTGGCCCGATTTCTGGGTTCCCATGGTCAATGAGCAACAGCTCGAGGGCAGTAACTTCCTCACTGAGCGTGGCGATCACCAGATATATACCATCGGCCGCTTGAAGACCGGGGTTACGCCGCAACTGGCCACTCAAAACCTGAATGCCATCGCTACCCAACTCGCCAAAACCTACATCGAAGACGACAAACTCGACGCGCATCTCATCCGGCCCGGACTGCTCGGCGACATCATGGGCGGCCCCATGCGTAGCTTTCTCATCGGCATCATGCTCATGGCGATTCTCGTTCTGCTCGCGGCCTGCGCCAATCTCGCCAGCATCTTCGCCGCCCGTGCCGCCGACCGCAGCCGCGAACTCGCAATCCGCCTCGCCATCGGCTCCAGCCGTTGGAACATGGTCCGCCAACTCCTGACTGAATCAGTCATCGTCTCGCTCGTTGGCGGGGCTGTCGGCATGGTCATCGCCTCGTTTCTTCTCCGCGTGCTCAGCTCCTGGCAGCCCATTGCGCAGATGCCCCTCCGCGTCGCCGTGAATCCCGATGCATCCGTCTATGCCGTCGCTCTGCTGCTCTCCCTTGCCAGTGGAGTCCTCTTCGGCCTTCTGCCCGCACGTCAGATATGGAGCATCGACGCCTCCCACGCCATGAAGCCTGGAGCGTCCTCCGTAGCCGCCTTTCGCCGTTTGACACTGCGAGACCTGCTCCTCGGCGTGCAGATTGCCATTTGTACACTCCTTGTCACAGCATCGCTCGTCGCCCTGCGCGGCATGATGCGCTCGTTGAACGCCAGCTTCGGATTTAATCCTGAAGGTGTCACATTACTCGACACCGATCTCGGACTTGCCGGCTATTCCGATGATCAGTCGATCACGATTCAGAAGCGAATGTTAGAAGAGATCGCGCAGGTTCCAGGAGTAACTGCTGCGGGCGCCATCAATCACATTCCGCTCGGCCTCAGCAATAGCGACGCAGATGTTTATCGCCCTGACACGACCGACTATCGCATGTCCAACGCCGTAACGGATGCCATCTATTACTCCATCACTCCTGGATATCTGCAGGCGGCTCAGACTCATCTGCTCGCCGGCCGTGATTTCACATGGCACGATGACGACAAGGCGCCCTCGGTAACCATCGTCAATGCCGCCTTCGCCCATGCGATGTTCGGAGATAAGTCCGCTATCGGCCAGCACTTCAAACGCAGCGCCGGACACATCTATCAAATCGTCGGCGTCGTCGAAAACGGCAAATATCAGAGCCTCGTCGAGACTACCCGCCCTGCCATGTTTTTTCCCTACGCGCAGGACACGCACAGCAATATCTTCTTCGTCACCCGCTCACAGCGTCTTCGCAGCGAAATTACACCATCCCTGCAACGCATCATGCATAATACCGATGGAAGCCTGCCCTACACCATCGACTCGTGGCAGCAGTCGCTCGAATTCGCTCTCTTCCCGTCACGAGCCGCAACCGCCGCCCTCGGCGTCATGGGCCTGCTCGCAGCCATGCTCGCCGTCACCGGAATCTTTGGCATGGCCTCCTACACCGTAAGCAAGCGCATGAAAGAGCTTGGCATCCGTGTCGCCCTCGGAGCACAGCCGCTGCAACTGATGCGTGCCGCCCTCGCCCGTCCGGTACTTCTCCTGTTGTGCGGCTCCATTGCAGGACTTGTCCTAGGCGTCATGGCCAGCGGTTTGCTCGCTCACATCGTCTACCAGGCAACGCCACAAGACCCGCTCGTGCTGCTCGGCGTCGTCCTCACCATGACACTGCTGGGAACCATCGCCACGCTTGTCCCCGCACGCCGCGCACAGAATGTCGATCCCGCGCGTCTCTTACGCGAGGACTGAAAGGCAGCAGGACCCAATCAAACCTGGGTGCCCTATCCTTTCGCGCTTTTGCGAAAGGGTGGGATCACACTCTCTACCCAGCAACAATCTCCGAAAAATCAGCAATCCAGGAGAATCCGCCGAGCACTCGTAAAATCAAAGCCAGACGATTCAGCCGCACTGCCGGATCATCGGCCATCACCATCACCTTGTCAAAAAAGAGATCGACATGCGGACGCAGCGCAGCGATCTGCTCCAGGGCCTCCTGATACTTACGTTCTGCACGCCACTTATCGATGGTTGGAATCAGCATCACCATCTGTTGATTGAGGGTCTTTTCAGCCGGATCAATCAGATAACCATCATTAACTACGATGGTGCTCTGATGCTCAAACTCGCCCTTCTCCGTAGCCTGACGAAGAATGTTCATAATGCGCTTGAACGCAGTAGAAATGGCAGCAAAATCCTCCGAGCCACGAACCGCAGTCAGCGCCTCAGAACGCGCAATGGCATCGCGAACATCGTCATGACCAGCGGCCAGCACCGCACCCACCACGTCATAACGGAAGCCGCGCACATCGCGCAGATAAAACTCAACCCGCTCACGGAAGAACGCCGCGAGCGTATTCGACGAAGCATCCGCAGCTTTCACCAGATCAGAGAACGTCAGCGGCAGCTCAGACTCAGCCAGAATCTTCACCACTCCATTCGCAGCACGCCGCAGCGCAAACGGATCTTTCGATCCAGTCGGCTCAAGCCCAATCGCAAACATCGCTGCAATCGTCTGGAAGCGATCAGCAATCCCAAGAATCTGTCCTTCGACGGTCGCCGGAATTGCATCGTCCGTAGAAGCAGGTGTGTACTGCGAATAAATGGCCTGCGCCACCGTCTCACTAAGTCCCTGCGCCCGCGCATACAAGCCGCCTACAACGCCCTGCAGCTCGGTGAACTCTTTTACCAATTCCGCAGTCAGATCGGTCTTGGCGAGCTTCGTCGCGATCAGCAGCGATAGCTCATCGACGGCAACGCCACGTTTCTTCACCAGCAAGGCCACCTGCTCGGCGATTCGCAGATTGGCCTCGGTCTTCACGTAATAGCTGCCAAGGTCTTTCTGAAACGTTACCGACCTGAGCATCTCGACACGATCTTCAAGCGAAATCTTTTGATCGAAATCCCAGAAGAAGCGAGCATCGTTAAATCGCGCCCGCAGCACGCGCTCATTGCCATGCCGAATGACGCCAATTCCCTGCTCGTCTGCCTCAGTATTCAGCACAGCCAGAAAGTGCGGAGCCAGCTTACCCGCCGCATCCTCCACCGCAAAGTATTTCTGGTGATCGCGCATCACCGTCACCAGCACTTCTTCCGGCAAAGTCAGATACTCAGCCTCGAAGCTGCCGAGCAGCACGGAAGGCCATTCGGTGAGATGAGTCACGGTATCGACCAGCGCCTCGTCCTCGCGCCAGCGCGCGCCGGGAACAGTCCGCGTCACCGCATCGAGCGCCTTGCGAATCCGCTGCCGCCGCGCTTCGACATCGACCAGCACCTTGGCCGATTCCAGCGCCGCAGCATAGTCAGCGGGCTTGTTGATCGTCACCGCATGATCGCCATGCAGAATGCGATGCCCATAGCTCAGATTGCCCGCATGCACGCCGGCAAACTCCACCGGAACAATGGCGTGATCGAGAATCGCCAGCAGCCACTTCACCGGACGCACAAACCGCTCCGGCTTTCCCGGGCGCCAGTACATATTCTTCGGCCAGTAAAGGGAAGCCAGCTCTTTCGGAAGCTGCTCCGTCAACACCGCGGCAGCCGAGCGCCCGTTGCGCAGCACCGTCGCCGAAACATACTCGCCCTTCGGATTCGTGATTTTCTGCAAAGCCGCAACGTCCACGCCAGCCTTCTTCGCAAAAGCCAGCGCCGCCGGAGTCGCTTCGCCATTCTTGAAAGCCACGCCCCACGAGGGCCCGGTCAGCTGCTCCTCGGCATCCGCCTGCGCAGCCACCAAGCCACTCACCAGCACAGCAAGCCGGCGCGGCGTGGAATAGCTGATCACCGATCCACCGCTGAGCAGCCTCTCACGGGTAAGCAACTCTTCCACGCGCCGCGCCAGCTCAGCCTGAGCGGCAGCGATCATGCGCGCGGGAATCTCTTCCAATCCAACTTCAAGGAGAAAATCTGGCATCGTCTAATTCTTGCTTTCTCGATTTCGTGTGCAAATTTACTTTTGTTTGTCTTTCCGCGCGAAGCCGAGGGACCTGCAGTCTATCGGCTTGCCACAGAACTAAAGAGCCTTCTGTTCCTGCTGCGCAGCGTAGGCTTTGGCCACTCCAACGGCAAGGTTGCGAATACGCGCAATCACGCCTACTCGCTCCGTCACAGAAATTGCCCCACGCGCATCGAGCAGGTTGAACAGGTGCGAGCACTTCAGGCACAGGTCATACGCCGCCAGTACCGGAAAGCGCTTCAGCTCGGCCTCAACATCCCGCTCAGGCTCCGGTTCGCCATTGTCGTGCACCACGCGATCATGCACTTTCTGTTCAGGCTCCAGCTTCTTAAGGTCCTGAAAGCTCTTCAGCAGCGTCTGACATTCAGCCTCGTACAGGCGCAGGTGCTCCCACAGCTTCTCGACCTCCGCAGCTTCAAAGTTATAAACCGAAAACTGCAGCTCTTCCTGGAAGCGCACTTCGCCATACGTCACCGCACGCCCGGACACAGGATCACGCGCCCACACAATGTCGTAGATCGAATCCACATCCTGCAGAAACGCCGCAATGCGCTCCAGCCCATACGTAATCTCACCCGAGATCGGATCGAGATCGATCCCGCCGCACTGCTGGAAATAGGTGAACTGCGTAATCTCGAGCCCGTCCAGCATCACCTGCCAGCCAATGCCCCACGCGCCCAGCGTCGGCGACTCCCAGTTGTCTTCCTCGAACTTGATATCGTGCTCGCGCAGGTCTACCCCGATCGCCGCCAGCGATTCCAGATACACATCCTGAATATTCGACGGCGGCGGCTTGAGGATCACCTGAAACTGGGTGTGCTTGAACAGGCGGTTCGGGTTTTCGCCATAGCGACCATCGGCAGGCCGCCGCGAAGGCTGCGCGTAGGCGATATTGATCGGCTTCGGCCCCAGCACCCGCAGAAAAGTATCCGGCGACATGGTGCCAGCGCCCACTTCTACGTCATAAGGTTGCTGCAACACACATCCGCGCTCGGCCCAGAAGCTCTGCAAGCGGAAAAGCAATTGCTGAAAGGTAAGTGGTTCTTTTTTCGTAAGGACGGGGGCTGCTGCCACGCGCAAATCTCTCTAAAAACTGGATTAATTTCTGTTGCGATTCTAAATGATTCAGACAGCGCACCTGATGCATGTCATCCTCAACGTTGCGAAGGACCAACCTGGGTGCCCCATCTTCGCGCCCGGTTTGGGCGCTAAGGTGGGAAGGCAAGATCCCAATGGTTAGTCAATATCCTGGGTGCCCCATCCTTTCGCGCTTTGCGAAAGGGTGGGATAGAAGCTCTCATGCCACGAACACACAGCAGCTACCCCCCCAACTTCGCCAACGCCACTGCCGTCGTAAGCCGACGTTCCAGATGCCACTCCAGTCCCTGAACCGCAAACCTCCGCAGATCCGCCGCCCGGCCTCGCGGCCACTCCTCCTGGGCAAAAGCCCCAATCGGTTGTCGAAAGATGCGCAGCGCCAGCGCCAGCGACTCCGGCGAAAGCATTGAACTCCCTAGCCGCTTGTGCTCGACACACACTAGACCATCGGCATGCGCGTGCCAGTAAGCCGGACGCCCCGCAAACGCCTCACCCCCCACCGTGCAATGCAGAACATCCGGCATCCACCCCATCAGCCGTGTCATCCACAGAGCAAAGTAAGTCACAGGCATCCAGATATTCCGGGTTTGCGTCTGCTCCAGCACCGCCAGCAGCAACCGAAAAACAGCATCGTGCGGGTCGCGGTCCGGCAAAATCTCTTCCAGCACCTCGGCGTAAAACCCAAGCGCCGCCGCCCGCGTGTAATCCACCGCCTCCGACAGCGGTGAGGAAACAATCTCAAACGAATCCAGCCGCACCAGCTCCTGCCGGGGCTTCTCCGCATAGTTGGCCAGCACATGCGTCATCGGCTCCAGAGCACCGCCAAAGCGGCGTCGGCTCTTGCTCGCCGACTTCGCAACGCCCTTGATCTTCCCCTGATCGCGCGTGAAGAGCGAAACGATCATGTCGGCCTCGTGGATGGGCCACGTACGGAGAACCACGGCTTCGGCCTGATGAACAATCACTGAATCGCAGAATAAAACAGAAAAGCCTCGCTATCGTGCAATCCGACCTTTTCCGTCATTCTGACGACCGAAGGAAGAAGAATCTCAAGGGCATGCTCGAATCAAGGAATGTCCGATGATCGAATCAGGCTGACCCTCATAAATGACAATTGGCATTAAAGTATTTATACACCGCTTACTTTTCACGACACCTAAATAATATTTGGTGCATAATCGATATATGGCAAGGAATCCCAATATCGAATCCCAGCGACGGAATCTGAATATCGACTCTGACGCCTACACCATCGCCGTGACGTATGCTGGTGCGAAAGGAATCTCCATTGGAGCTGCCGTCAGTGAATTGCTTCGCCGCGCCGAACTAGCGCCGCAGCCTCCGTCTCCCTTACTCACCACGAATCGAAGGGGATTACTCGTCAAGGCGAAGGCAGGACGGGTCGTCACACCGGAGATGGTCAAGGAACTCTCGGAGGACGATCCTGACTAAAGTTCCGGTTCACCTGATGGACATAAATACGGTCATCGCCTTGCTCGATCAGGCGCATATTCACAACGAAGCTGTGACCGAATGGTTCGACACACCCGGCTTACAGTGGGCCTTGTGCCCTTTCACAGAGGCCGGAGTGCTGCGCTTTTTTACTAGACCGAAGACAGGCGATATGAGCATGGGGGAGGTTACGGCCATGCTAGACAGGATGAAGCAGGAGCCGGGATATCACTACCAGCCGGTTACATCCGACTGGCAGACATTGACAAAGCCATTTTTCAAGCGCCTGCAAGGCCACAACCAAGTCACAGATGCTCATCTGTTGGGCTTGGCCATCCACGAAAGGCTTGTCCTTGTGACCTTTGATAAGGCAATTTTGTATATGGCCGGAGAACACGCCAAGCACGTTCACATCTTGAAAACCAAATAAGGTCTGTTAATCTTTTACGAGAAAACGATTTCCCAGACCAGTTATGAACCTGATCCGATCTCTATCGAAGGCGTGGCTTGCTTCTACCATCTTCGGCATTAGCGTTGCTATCTCCGCCGCCGCCCAGCAGCCGCAAGCCCTAAACCTCACAGGCGACTACTGGGGCACCCACGACCCATCCGTCATGAAGGAAGGCAAAACCTGGTACGTCTTCGCCACCGGCAAAACACCGGAAGGCGGCCAATTCCAGGTCCGCTGCTCACAAAACCTGACCGACTGGAGGCTCTGCGGGCAGGTCTTCGACCAGGTCCCCGATTGGATCCACAAGGACAGCCCCGGCACCGTCGATCTTTGGGCGCCCGACATCTCCTACGCCAACGGCGAGTACCGCCTCTACTACGCCTATTCCCTCTTCGGCAAAAACACTTCAGGAATCGCCCTCGCCACCAACAAAACCCTCGACCGCTCCAGCCCGAACTACAAATGGGTTGACCACGGCCTGGTTCTGCGATCGGTCGAATCCGACGACTTCAACGCCATCGACCCTAACTTCATCCTCGACGCCAACGGCCACGCATGGCTCGCCTTCGGCAGCTTCTGGAGCGGCATCAAAATGCGCCGCCTCGACGAAAAAACCGGCCTGCTTTCGAAAGAAGATACCCGCCTCTACTCGCTGGCCTCGCGCAGCAAACCAGCCGATGCAGCCCCCGCGAAGCCCGGCCTGCCACCAGATTGGGAGGCAGTCGAGGCCCCGTTCATCGTCCACCACGGCGGCTATTACTACCTTTTTGTTTCTTGGGATCTCTGCTGCCGTGGCACCAAGAGCACCTATCGCACCATGGTCGGGCGCTCGAAAACCGTCACCGGGCCCTATCTCGATCAGAACGGCAAATCCATGGCGGCAGGCGGCGGCACTGAGTTGCTCACCGGCAATGACCGCTGGTTGGGTCCCGGCGGCGAGTCCGTCTCAATGCAGCCCGACGGTCAGGACCTCCTGATCTTCCACGCCTACGATGCTAAAACCGGGAAGCCGGCTCTCCAGATTTCCACCCTCACCTGGCAAAACAATTGGCCGCATGCAGCCTTGCAAAAATAGAAAAGGCGCTGCGTAACAGCGCCTTTTATCAATAGTTTAGAATTGCAGAATAAACGTACTAGCTTAAGAAGCGATCTGCGTCAGCTCGTGCTCAGCACGGAGCCAATCCTTCTCAGCATCGCCGTCGGTATATCCGCGCTCAGCCCAGAATTTCTGCGCCAGTGCGGCAATCTGTTCATGTGTTGGTCGGATGACAATCGGCTCAGCCGCAGCTTCAACAGTAGCCTTCTTTTTTGCGGGAGCCTTACGGGTTTTCGGTGCCTTTTCGGCTTTTGGAGTGGCCATTTAGAGAATCCTCCACGGGAG
>Ga0206951_1035_pt1 | contig 38749 bp, 35 predicted proteins | sample Alteio_BWOrgHeat_38_FD_152974 | JGI IMG/M metagenome (GOLD analysis project Ga0206951, IMG submission 152974) | Enriched cells from forest soil in Barre Woods Harvard Forest LTER site, Petersham, Massachusetts, United States -... | ecosystem: Environmental > Terrestrial > Soil > Temperate forest >... | reverse complement strand
GCACAAAGGCACCGTCTTTAAAAAGGAGTTTGGCGATATGGCCGGCCATCTCAGAGGTGATGGTAATTTGACGCTCCGCGACCAAAGAACCGACTGCATTCACCTCGATGGGTATGTTACCGCGTTTCACCGGTTGCACTTCCACCCAGACGCCCTCCGTTAAAGGAACCGGATGGGCATGGAAGCGTTTATAGCTAAAGAGGGTCAAGGTGATGATAGTGATCGCTAAAATCCAGATCCAGAGCGACTTGGGCTTGGTTATTTTCATAAGTTTATTGTATAAATTACTCAGTAGTCATTACGTAGCATAGGAACTCCGCCCGAAATTGTATAATTTTTGACAAGAGAGGTCAATTCCAGTAAAGTTTCTATATAATCAGTTAGTATAACAGACAGAGGAAGCTGCAGTGGATCTTAAGAAAATAATTATTATTGGAATCGCGGGGGCCTCCGGTTCTGGAAAAAGCCTTTTAGCTAATACGATTGTCCGAGAGCTGGGTTCGGATCGAGTCGCCGTTATTTCGGAAGACTCTTACTACAAGGATCACAGCGACATTCCCTTTGAAGAGCGCGCGAAAATCAACTATGACCACCCCAATTCCCTGGATCATGAATTCATGCTGAAGCAATTAATCGAACTGCAGCAAGGAAAAAGTGTTCAAGTGCCGCGTTATAATCATTCGCTGCATACCCGCGAGAAAGAAACGCGAACGCTGAGAGGCCATACCATCATTGTAGTCGAAGGGATTTTGTTGTTCGTCGAGAAAGACATTCGAGAACGTATGGATATCCGGATTTTTATGGACACGGCGCTGGATATTTGCCTGATACGGCGTCTGCGGCGCGACATGCAGGAACGGGGGCGTTCCCTGGACTCGGTTTTAAAGCAATATGAAGAGACAGTCAGGCCAATGTATTTGCAGTTTATTGAGCCTTCGAAGCGACACGCAGACATCATTGTTCCGCGCGGCGGCGGCAATCGGATTGCAATTGACATGATTAAGGCGAAGATGCGGGAGTTGCTGGAAAATGGGCATCGAGAGAATATGGACACCATTCGGGTAATTCGAGAGGAGGACTCATTTTGATCGAGACTAACGCGCTGACCTCGCTGCCAAATCGAATTTCATTTAATGAGGCGACCAATAAAGCCCTCTTACAAGCAGGGCGAAATAACACGATGCTGGCCTTGCTTTTGATTGATATGGATCACTTTCAGGAGCTCAAACAAGCTCATGGCCCCACCGTCACCCATGGTTTGCTAGAAGAATTAAGCAAGCGCTTTCGGGCTCTTTTGCGCGCCAGTGATACGCTGGCTCATTTGGAGAACGATGAATTTGCCTTACTGCTCACCGATTTGGAGCAGACCAAATTGATCGGGCTGGTCGCGGAAAAGCTATTAAAGGCCTGCGCAGAGCCCTTTAAATTAAACTCCGAAGAAGTTTTACTGACTGCCAGCATTGGCATTTCTACCTTTCCCAATGATGGACAAACCCTGGAAGAGCTGCAGAAGAAGGTGGCGGATGCCTTGTATCAGGCTAAAAAACAAGGCGGCAACAATTATCAATTCACGCTGCCGCAAATGACGTTGGAAGCCCATCATTTTATGAAGCTTCAGGCCGCTTTGCGTGAGGCTTTAAATAACAATGAATTCCGGATGTATTATCAGCCCAAGCTGGATTTAAAAACCTGGGGCTTGAGCGGCGTCGAAGCCTTGATTCGTTGGGAGCACCCGACTTATGGCTTGATTGATCCGCTCAAATTCATTCCCTCCGCCGAGGAAACAGGTTTAATTCTTCAGATTGGCGAATGGACGCTACGCGAAGCCTGTCGTGCCAGCATGGCATGGCAAAACAAAGGCTATCAGCCGATCTCCGTCGCCGTTAATCTCTCACCCAAACAACTCTATCAGCCGGAATTAATTAAAATCGTGAAAGCCGTTCTCAATGAAAGCGCTTTAGATCCCCGCTATCTTGACCTTGAAATTGCTGAAATGACGGTTATGGATGACACAGAAAAAGTTAATCACATCCTGCACGGTCTTAAAAACCTCGGCGTCACTCTTTCCGTCGACGATTTTGGAATTGGCCATACGTCGATTAGTTATTTAAGGGATTTTCCGATTAACACGGTCAAGATTGATCAATCCTTTATTAAATCCCTGCCCCTCGATCCGAAAAACGCGGCGATCACCACGGCAATTATCACCCTCGCCCATCAACTGGGCATCAAGGTGGTTGCCGAAGGGGTTGAAACCATGGAGCAGGTGAAATTTCTTGCTGACCAGCATTGTGACCAGGTTCAAGGCTATTTTATCAGCCGCCCCTTGCCTGCTGCGAAGATCGTGGCGCAAATGACCCGGATTAAATAGTGGTTCAAGTTGCATTCGGTTTATTCCATCCTGCTTCGCTGTCTTTGTCATCCTGAGCGCAGCAAAGGATCTCACTGCTGCTTAAGAAGTAAGATCCTTCGCTGCGCTCAGGATGACAAAGACGGCGAAGGATGACAAAGGCCTCAGGAGGAAAGGCCTTGAAGTAATTTCAAAAAATCCGTTTCAGTGAGGATTTTCACACCTAATTTTTCAGCCTTAGCCAATTTGGACCCTGGTTCGCTGCCGGCGACCACATAATCTGTTTTTTTGGAAACACTGTCTGAAACCTTGGCGCCCACATTCTCCAGCCGATCCTTGGCCTGGTCGCGCGTCATTTGTTCCAAGGTACCGGTTAACACAAAGGTTTTACCGGATAAAGCTGATTTTTGCGGCCTTTTTACCTCCTCCCAGTGGATACCGCTTTGGACAAGTTTTTCAATGATCTCGCGGTTATGCGTTTCCTTAAAAAAATGCGTGATATGCTTGGCCACAACGGGCCCGATGTCTGGAGTCTCCTGCAAGTCATCTTCCGTGGCAGTATAGAGCGTTTGAAGATTGCCAAAATGGCGCGCCAAAATTTTGGCCGTCGCTTCGCCAACCTCACGGATACCCAGGGCATAAAGAAAACGAGCGAAGGTGGTCGTTTTGCCTTTTTCAAATTGATCCAGTAAGTTTTGGGCCGATTTTTCACCCATTCTTTCCAGGTCCGCCAGCACATCCAGCTTGAGTGAATACAAATCGGCGATATTTTTCACCAACTTTTCATCTACCAGTTGTTCCACCAACTTATCGCCCAAGCCCTCGATATCCATCGCGCGACGCGAGGCAAAATGCTTGATGGCTTCCTTGCGCTGCGCGGGACAGTATAAGCCGGCGGGGCAGCGCGCCACGGCCTCGCCTTCGATTTGCTCAATAGCGGAATGACAGACCGGGCATTGGGTGGGAAGAGCAATTTTTTTGGCGTGTGCTGGGCGACGCTCTTCAATTGCCTTTACTACTTCTGGAATAACATCGCCAGCGCGACGAACGACAACAATATCCCCTATCCGCAGATCCTTCTCTTTTATTTCATCCATGTTATGGAGCGTTGCATTACTGACTGTTACACCGCCAACAAATACAGGCTTTAAACGCGCTACGGGCGTAATGGCTCCCGTACGACCAACCTGGAAATCCACTGCTTCTAACGTGGTAAATTCCTCTTGGGCGGGAAATTTATGTGCAAGCGCCCAGCGAGGTGCGCGGGTAACAAACCCCAACCTCTCCTGAAGAGCCAGGCGATTTACTTTGTATACCACCCCATCTATATCGTAGGATAAATGAGGGCGCTTCTTCGCCGTATTGTGAAAAAAATTTAAACAGCCGTTAATACCTTTCACTACTTCAATAAGGGGGTTAACAGGAAGGCCCCACTTCTTCAGTTGCTCTAAGATACTGCTTTGCGTATCTTTCGAAAACTTCCCGTTTACTAGTCCAACACCATAACAAAAGAACGCCAGCGGGCGAGAGGCTGTGATATGCGAATCTAATTGTCGTAAACTGCCCGCCGCGGCATTACGTGGATTCACAAATAATTTTGTTCCCTTCCGTCCTGCCTCTTTATTTAATTCCTCAAAACCCGCTTTTGGCATATAGACTTCACCACGCACTTCTAAAACAGCAGGTACGTCAGCCCCTCTCAGATGAAGTGGAATTGAATGAATGGTGCGTAAGTTTTGCGTTACATCTTCGCCTGTAACGCCATCACCCCGCGTAGCACCCTGCTGAAACACGCCTTTTTCATAGAGAAGACTAATCGCCAAACCATCAAATTTCGGCTCGCAAATATAGTCAATATCGCCTTCAACTCCAAGTCGTTCATGCACGCGGCAATCAAAATCAACCACTTCATCTTCATTAAAAGCATTATCTAACGACAACATTGGAAGGGCATGCTTTACTTCGGAAAATGCTTTAAGTGGCTTTGCGCCACTGCGTTCTTGTGTTGGCGAATCCGGCGTAATCAGCTCAGGGTGTTGGATTTCTAAATTTTGAAGGCGTCGAAACAATTGATCATATTCAGGATCGGAAATAATCGGGCTATCCAGGGTAAAATAAGAATGCTTATAGCGCCTTATATCATGACGTAGCTTTTCAATTTCATCCTGGACATTTTTTTGTGATATCTGTTTTCCCATCGGGACCTCATGCATTTACGACCCAGCGGCAAGTCAAAATCCTCTGACCCTCAATTACTTCCCTGCTTCAGAGTGAGGACTCCCGACTAACTGGCAGTGGCGAAGCTGAGGGCTTCCTCCACATCCACGCTGACCAGGCGGGACACACCGGGTTCGTGCATGGTGATACCGATCAAATGATGGGCCATTTCAATCGCTAATTTATTATGGCTGATAAACACAAACTGTGTTTTATCGGACATTTTCTTAACGAGCTCACAAAAACGCGATACATTCATATCATCCAGCGCCGCGTCGACTTCGTCCAGCAGACAGAGCGGCGAAGGATTTAAGTGGAAAATGGAGAAGATCAACGCAATCGCCGTCATTGATTTTTCACCGCCGGAGAGCAAATGAATTGAGCTATTGCGTTTACCGGGAGGACAGGCCATGACCGCCACGCCGGATTCCAGCAAATTCTCGTCGGTCAGCTCCAGGGCCGCATGTCCTCCACCAAAAACCAGCGGGAAGAGCTCTTTGAAACGCTCGTTAATCTTGTCAAATGTTTCCTTAAAGCGCGCCCGCGTCTCGCGGTCGATTTTCGCGATGGCATTTTCCAAGGTCATTAAACTGGCTTGTAAATCTTCAAACTGCTTATCCAGATACTGTTTGCGCTCCTGACAGGTGGCGTATTCCTCAACCGCGATCAAGTTAATGGATCCCAGACGGTTGATGCGGTTGGCCAGCTTCTCGCATTCCGCCTGCCATTGCTCCGCATTCGCCTCCGCTGGCAACTCTTTTAAAACCTCCTCCAACGCAAAGCCGATTTCCTTGACATAGTCCTGCAAGGTTTCTTCTTTCAGCTTGATGCTTTGTGAATCCAGACGCAGCGTTTCCAACTGCGTACGGACGCGATTGATACCCTGGTCCGCGAGATGGCGTTGTTTATCGAGGTTCTCTAACGCCTGCTCCAGCATTTCCATAGCACCGCGAGCGGCGTTCAGCTCCGCTTCAATCGCCATATGTTTTTCAAGTGTATGCGCTAAAGTTTCTTTCAAGTTTTCAAGCGGCGCCACCGTCTCGAGCTCCTTCTCCAGCGCCTGTTTTCGTTCCTCCAAAGCGCTCAGCTGACTTTGCATGCGCTCCAGATTCTGCTTTAAAGCACCTTGCTGTGACTTGCTGCTTTGCAGCCGAATTTCAAGCTGATGAGCCTGCTCTTTGGTCTGGTCGGTATTTTGGCGCGCTTCTTGTAATAGGTTGCGTGCGCTTTCGCGTTCCACGATCAAGCCTTCGCGCTCGGCGTCAAAGCTGTCTTTGATGCTCTTGGCGCTCGCCAGGCTGTCTCTGATTTTTTGTAGCTCCACCTCGGTTTGATTTTCCTGTTGGGTATATTCTTCCCGTTCCTGCGTCAAGTGCTCGGCTTTCTCTTTTAATTCACTCAATCTTTCCTGTCGGGCTTTCTGTTGGGCCGTAACTTCCGCCATGCGAGCATGATACTGGTTTAAAGTTTGCCGCAGCCGTTCGCGGCTTTGCTCCAATTGGGCCAATTTTTCTTGCTGCAGGCTGAGCTGCTCTTCAATTTCGCTTTGTTGCTCTTCCAGCGCCAGAATACCTGCATTCAATTGCTTGAGCTCTTGTTCACGCTGCAAGACGCCGGCCATCGGATCCTTCTCATGCGAAACGCGGAACCAGGTCGGACTCAGCCACACTCCCTCCCGGGTAATCACGGATTCACTGTCATCCAGGCTGGGCAACAAAGCCAAGGCTTCTTGATGTGTTTCTGCGACATAGACACCCTGAAGCAAGGAGTGAATCGGCAAAGTCGACCGGATCTTGTCCAACAACTTTTGCGCCGTGCCAGAGCCTGGTGTGCTCACCTTCCCGCGATGACTTTGATTGGCAAAGGCCAGCAATTGCCCTTCATTAAAATCTGCTATTTGATTGGAGATCGAGTCCAGCTGATCCACGCAAACGGCTTGCAGATAGGGTCCCAACACTTTCTCCGCCGCCAATTCCCAGTCTTTTTCAACTTCAATGCCTTGAGCCAAGCGCGGATTTTTATCCAGGGCATGTTGCGACAGCCATTTTAAAGCCGGCAGATCGCGTTGTCCCAAAGCAGCCTGCTGCAACGCTTCAACCGAAGCTTGCTTGCCACGCAATTTTTGTAATTCGCTGCGGACTTGGTCCAAGTGGACGGAAGCCTGTTGACGCTCGCCCTGCAGAACAGTGATTTGCTCTTTCACTTCATCAAACTGCTGTTCATACTCTTCCAACTGGCTTTCAGTTTCCTGTAATTGTTGAATTAAACTCTCTATCTCATTGTCCAATTCAGAAAAATTAATTGCGCTTTGCTCTTGTTGAATCTTGCTTTGCTGATGCTGGATCGACTGAAGTTTCTGCTGCAAATGCTGAATGCGAGCCTGCTCAACCTCGACCTGCTGGTTCACTTTCATGGTTTGCTGATGGAAAGCATCCCATTGGACCTGCCAGGCTTGCGAATTTTTTTCCGCCTGCGCCAATTGCTGCACCGCCTGCCTGGAAGCGATAACCGTCTCTTGCCACTCCGGCTCCAGTTGAGAAATTTCTTGGGTTAATTCCTGCAACTCATCCTTGACTTCCTCCAGTTGATCGCTGGCCTCTTGCCAATCCTTGCCAACCTGTTTGAAATCACCTTCTAATTGCTGCTGGCGTTCCTGCTGATGAACCAAGTCTTGTTCTATACGGGCAATTTCGTTGCCCATGGCATAGTAGCGGCGCTGTACTTCTTGATACGTTTCACTGGCCGCGCGCTGATCCAGCCGTTTTTGTTCGAGTGTGGTTTCAATAGAGACGAGCTCTGTCTGATAGCCTTCTTGCGCCGTCTCTTCCTGCTTTATATTCAGTGTATATTGTACATATTGCGCGTCCAGCTGGCGCCATTGGATGGCATACCACTGAGATTTGGTGACGCGTTCTTGTTCTTTGAGCGTCTTGTAGCGCTCGGCATCGGAAGCTTGGCGCTTAAGTTGGGTCAACTGTCGATCCAGTTCTGAGCGCAGATCATTCACGCGCGCCAGATTCTCTTTGGTATGCTGAATACGGAGTTCGGTCTCGCGGCGTCTTTCCTTATATTTTGAAATTCCAGCCGCCTCTTCCAGATAGGCTCGCATGTCATCGGGCTTTGAATCCACAATACGGCTGACCATATTTTGGCCAATAATGGAATAGCTACGCGGCCCCAAGCCGGTACCGCTAAAAATATCGAGAATATCCCGGCGGCGGCAGGGGGAGTTGTTGAGATAATAAGTTGAATCGCTGTCCCGCGTCAGGACACGCTTAATTGAAATTTCAGCATATTTGCTGTATTCGCCGCCAATCGCCCCGTCCTGGTTGTCAAAAACCAGCTCGATAGAAGCCTGGCCGACCGGCTTACGTGCGGTGGAACCGTTAAAAATAACGTCCGTTAAAACTTCGCCACGGAGGTATTTCATGGAGTTTTCCCCCATGACCCAGGAAACGGCATCGATAATATTAGACTTACCACTGCCATTGGGCCCAACAACGGCGGATAATTTACCGGGGAAATTCAGTGTGGTGGGATCAACGAACGATTTAAAGCCAGCGAGTTTAATTTTCTTCAAAAACATGCCCAGTTCCTATCAGTTATATCCTATTTTGTATCTGATCCTTTAGCCTGCTATTTTAACGTAATTTAGCCGCTTATACCAACATAGAAAATTAAATTTATGATAAGCTATATTAAGCAAGATCGACAGGAAAAGCCATGACAACAGGGATACTCCGCCAGCTGAAAAAAAACCGGCATGCCTATGTCATTGCCCTTTTAGGCTTCCTGGTTTCCTTAGGTCTCTTTTATGCCCTTCAAATCCAGGAAGAACGCTATATCCTCAATCTTGCCCAATTAGGCATCGAAACGATTGATACGCATATTCAGGCTGAGCTCAATTTCAACGCCCATATTCTGAAACATGTGGCTGATCAAACTTTGAGAGTGGACGACCAGCCCGCGAAAGTCAGATCTCTGGTGACGGATCTATTGACGACCTACCCCCAAATACTCGCGCTCCTTGAGGTTAATTATAACAACAAAATCAATTGGATACAAACAAAAAAGGAAGCTTCCGTTTACAAAAACGTCGTGGGGCCGTTTCTTCAGGCGAACAGTGGCTCCTTGCTCAGCCGGCATTCGCTCTGGGTTTCTTCACCTCTCAACTTACCGGACAAGAAAATAGCTCTCTTTATGGTGCTCCCCTATTCCGCACCTGGCGCGCAAAAAAACCCAGCGGCTTCGCATTATTTCATCGCACTCCTGGATTGCCGCTATTTGATTCATCGCAACGCTCAACTCCCGGGCATGGTCTTTAAGGTTTACCTCAACCTCCAGCCCATTACACCCTCCGAGGCAAACAGCCACGACCAACACTGGCTGTTCGGGGTATCTAAAACCCTCTATAGCGCCTTATGGCAGATCCGAGCCCAGGAAGTCACGATTAATCTGGGTATCATCCATTTAATCAGCAAAGAAGCACCACTTTCCTGGATGACCTTCATCCTTGGCATTTTAATCTCCATCTTACTTGCAAGAAGCACCGCCCTGTCGGACCTGTTAAAAGAGCGCACCATCGTGCTGGATCAAATCAATCAAGACTTGAAAAGCGAAATCACCAACCATATTCAAACGGAAGCCAGCAAAAAAAACCTCGAAAAAGCCTTATTACAGGGGCAAAAATTGCAGGCCATCGGCACCTTGGCCGGCGGCATAGCCCACGACTTTAATAACATCTTATACGCCATCCGCGGCTATATTGAGCTGGCGCGAGAAGAGATTCCCAAGGATGAGATCACCTATAAAAATCTGGGGAAAGTGTTGGAAGCCACCTATCGTGGACAGGACCTCATTTCGCAAATTCTTACTTTTAGCCGCCGCCAGCAGCATCATGAATTTATTCCGCTCAGCTTAAAAACAGAAATTACCGGGGCTTTGGCCCTCCTGCGCTCCACGGTTCCGCAGTCGGTTGAACTTGATTTTCATGCGGCTACGGAGGGGAAGATCATGGGCAATAAAACCCAAATTCACCAGATCATCGTTAATTTAATCAATAACGCCGTGGACGCCATGGATGGCGAGGGAAAAATTGACCTGACCCTCAGTCAAATCCCGGCCACTGAAATCCAGGGATTAAAAATTTCTCCTTTAAAGCTGAATAATTATTGTAGAATAGAGGTTAAGGATACTGGCCACGGAATGGACCAAAGCACCATGGATCGCGTATTTGAACCCTTCTTCACGACCAAGGAAGTCGGTAAAGGCACAGGGCTCGGGCTGTCAACCGTCCACTCCATCGTCAAGGACCATCTGGGCGAAATCCTAGTCAACAGCCAGATTGGCAAAGGCAGTACTTTTACTATTTATTTTCCGGAACAAGAACCCCTAAAAGAGGATCAAACGCATGGCTAAAATTTTACTGGTTGAAGACGATGAATTAGTTCGTGATATGTTGGCTCAGGTCTTAAAAAAAGCGTCTCACGAAGTGACCTGCGCCTCTGACGGTGAAGATGCGGCCAAAGTGCTACAGCAGGTCCGGCCAGACATTATGGTCACGGATATTATTATGCCTAAAAAAAGCGGCATCACGCTGATTTCGGAAGTCAAAAACCGGCACCCGGACATGGAAATTATCGCCATTTCTGGCGGCGGTCGCCTGGATCCCATCGGCTATCTCGACCTTTCCGAGAACCTGGGCGCCTCGGTCTCCTTTGAAAAACCCGTGGATAATACCGCGCTGTTGATGGCCATTGATTTGCTGCTGCAGGGAAAGAAAAAGGTCGACGCCTAGGTGACTGAAATATTACAATTTTAGCATCACGTCAGTTTTGCTGTTAAGACTACGTTAAGCTTCTTTAAGATTGAGTTAACCCTGCATCTATATAATAATGATAATCTTTTATTGACTGAACCATAAAAACGGGGAAAGGAGCACATGCTAGCGCGAATAAGGTCCACGGTGCCGCAAGGTAAGGAAATGCAAGATTTTGATCGGTTTCACGCTGACCTATGCCAACTTAGCGACAACCAGATGATGCAAGCGCTAGAACTCACGCAGAGTGATAGCGGACGTCATATCGCAAGCAAGCTTTTTACTTACATCAAAAACCTAAGAGACAACTATTATTACTATTGCAAGCTCCTGTCTAAGGCGACCGATGATGAGTCCAAGAGGGCGATAAAAATACTCTTAGAGGAATTGCGTCAGTTAAAAGCCGACTTAGGACTTTCAATTACCTTGGCGGCGCAAAAGGGTTTAGACGATATTTACCGTGATAAAGACTTTGCCAAAAAGCTAGCCAAGCTGCATAAAGATATTGACGCCTTCTTAAAAATGCGACGCTCCGGCGAACATGTCGATAACCTTGCCCATCTGAACTCCTGGTCCTATCTTGTCTATTACAGCACCATTGTCGCCAGCTACATGACCAAAAGCTTGCATGGCTTTTTGCAGTCCCTGCCGAGTATTTTAAGTACACTTAGCCGCGTTTTTCCTCCCATCATTATTGCCATGGATGCCATTACCAATATTTCAGACCTCATATACTCGCTCGTCACTTACTCCCATTTAAGTGAGCAGGAAAAACTCAGTGGCGGAAAGTGGCCACTGACATCCTCACCGCTTTACAACAAGGGCTATTTTTTGCGCCTGGCTGGAAACGCTGTCGCCTTGTCCTTGAATGTGTTTATCCTTTTGATTTTTACCGGAGCACTGTTCACAACACCCTTCGGCTGGGGCTTGTCGGCTGCGGTAATCACAGCCGAATGGATGGCGAGCTGCGTTGTTCCTGCCTGGCAGGCTAGGAAAAATTATAAAAAGCTACAAAATGACCTGAGAAACATGCAGGGAAGCAAAGAGCTCAACGCAAAAATTGCAGAGCTCGAAGCAACGCGAAAAGATCTCTCCGTGCATGGTACAATATCCGACATCAATCAACAAATTAAAACCTTGAACGAACTTTCCACCAAAGTTCAGCTAGCGGAAAAGACCTATCTTGCCAAAAAAGCGGACGCGCTCTGGTACTTTTGCTCCATCGCCGGCAGTATTATTTTTGCCTGCGGCTTCATTTTGCCGCCCTTATTTTTGGTCGGAATGCTCTTCTTGTCAGCTTCGCCGGTACGCACCGTTTATAACTGGCTAGCCGACCAATATACCCAGCATTACAAAGACACCAGCCAAGCACTTGAGCGAATTTCATCTGTCCGGACCTCTCAAATTCAGGCCGCGATGATCACCGTCAATAGGGTTGAAAAAAAGAAACAAAACTCGGCAACGCCAGGGGTCCTTGGCCAAGTGCACTCCTCACCTTCTTCACCCCTTTCACCTTCTTCACATTTCTCTCAGTCTTCCGCATCAGGCCGCATGTGTAGCTTAGAAAGCAAGGCAGAAGTGTCTACGTCGCCTCCTAGCCCTGCTTGTAGCAGTTCACTTCAAGCGCTGAAAGCTTAAGATGCACCTTGACCTCAATAACGCCACTTACGGAGCTGGCTAATGCTACTGCATTATTAATTTCCAATTCATTATCAGCGGTCCCACTGATTGTCACAATGCCATGATGGGTTTCAATGGTAATATCTAGATCGTCAAGATCCTGGTCTCCGAAGACATGGTTTTGATTGAGTAACCCCATAATTTTGGCAGTAATGATGGCGTCCGATAAAGGCTCGTGACTGCCCTTGACGCTTAATTCATTGGCGTCGACCTCTTTCACGCCGGGAATAGACTGAGTCAGCTCAATTGCCTGAATCAGCTGATCTTCGGAGTCCAGCTTCCCTGTCAACTTGACGACGCCTTCTATGACTGAAACTTGAATAACCGCCTCGGACAGGGACGATTCTAAACGGAGTTCCTTTTTGACTTCCTTCCTAAGCGCTGAATCACTGGTAAATGCTTGTGAATAACAGAGACAAGGGAAACAGAGAAAGAAAAATAAAAAGGACGGGCATAAAAAATTTTTAACTCGCATCGCAGCTCAGCTCCCTGAGTAGGTGTCTTTTATTAGTATAACAGGTTCCAATAGCGCTGGTGAGAAGGGCGGTAGAATTCGAGGGGATATAGCGAATCCCGCCCCATCACAAATTGAATCGCACCAAGAGCAGAGGTATCGAGTTGAATCGCGCCAAACTCGCGGTAGGTGGCCACAACACCGGGATATGGAAAGTGGTAGCGATTGCGATAGCCAATAGCATAGAGTACATATTGCGGGTGAACGCGCCCAACAAAGGCGCGCAACCCTGAGGTTTTGCTGCCATGATGCGGAGCCACCAGGATAGCGGCTGACAAAGTATTCGGCGAACTCGCGAGTAATACCTTTTCCGCAGCTTTTTCAATATCCCCGGGCAGTAAAAGACGCTTGGTCTTCGTCGCCACGAGCAGGACGCAGGAGCTATCATTATCAAGATTCAACTGCGTAACCGTGGGATGCAGGAAAGCAAAATGAACACCGTCCCAGTCCCACGCTTTGCCTGCCAAGCAATAATCCGCCGATCGGGAAGGGAACAACCCAGGCACGCTGGTCTGCAGGGAACGAACCGGAAGTTGTTTTAACAAGGCCTGTGCCCCGCCGCTGTGGTCATTGTCGCCATGGCTCACAACCAGCATATCAATTTGCTTGACGCTCTGCGAACGCAAAAAAGGCAAAACAACGGACTCTCCCATATCCGACTCGGGACCCCTGCGCGCACCGGTATCAAAGACTAATACATGATTTTGGGTTTGAACAACGGCAGAGAGGCCCTGCCCCACATCCAGTAAGCTAAAACGCAGCTCACCGAAATCCGGCCTTACCGGCTTGAAACTTAAAACCGGCAGCAGCCACAGTAAGCCCAGACCTCTGCCAGGGAAGCCCGCCGGTAACAATAAAACAAGCACTCCCCCCGTCGCTGCCAAGAGATAACCGTAATTGGGCAGCGACTGCTGCCACGTCGACCAAGGCAGCTGGGAAAACCAGGTCAGCAGCGACCAAAGCAGCCCCAGACTCTTGTCCGCGAGCAGCAAGCTGTAAGAGGCCAACCCGGGACAAACTAAGAGTAAAATCACGCTTAAAAAACAAAGCGGCAAGATTAGAAAGCCCACCCAAGGGATGGCAACCATATTGGCCAAAAAGGACACCAGCGAATATTCCATAAAGAGCCACAAACTCAGCGGCAACAGACCAACAGCCAACACCCACTGCGGCCTTCCCCACTGCCACCACCCACCGCTTGGAGCCAGGCGCCCGCCCAGGCCATAAATAATCAGCGCGAGAGTCGCAAAGGAAAGCCAAAAACTGGAGGATAGAAGGCTTAAGGGATTCAACAGCAAAACGATCAAGAGGGCCAAACTCCAGGCTTGCCAGAGCGGAAGAACCCGCCGGCATAAGGTTGCCAGTAGGTAGATGGTCACCATGACCAGAGCGCGTTGTGTTGGGATGGAAAATCCGGCCAGAGCACTGTAAAGCCCGGCCATCACGAGTGAGGCGCACACTCCGGCTTCCGCGGTCGGCAGCAAGGCGATCAGGCGTGGTCGACGCCAAAGACGGACGGTCAGCCCATGGGCAAGGGCGGCCATAAATCCAATATGCAAACCGGCAATTGCCATGAGATGATTGGTCCCCGTATTACGCAAGACTTCCCAATCAGACGGAGAGACGCCAGTACGCTCACCAATCATTAAAGCCTGTAGCCAAGGAGCAGTCCGGCTGGCAGGAAGGCGCTGTTGTGCTTGAGTCTGGATATATTGGCGCAAATGGGCGATGGGATAGCTTAAATAATGCTCGGCGATGAACAGCGGTTTTTCTTGTTCAAGCACATACCCTTTTGCGCGGATACCCTTTTGAAAAGCCCAGGCTTCAAAATCGAAGCCGCCGGGGTTCATGGTGCTATGTATTTTTTTAAGGCGGACCGGGAGCAGCCATTCGTCGCCGACTTGCAAGTGAGGTGCATGCGACCAAGACAGATTAATCGAAGTCGCTACGCGTTGTCTTTCCTTGCCATTTTGGATGCTTTCAAGATGAAAAACAAAGGAACTTTGATAGGGAGAAACCCGAGGAAGAGAAGTGATTTCACCTCGAATCCAAAGCGGCTTGCCCTCCCAGGCAGGCAGCAGGGAAAAAGCAGCGATGGCATGAGCGCACCCGAGACACCAAGCAAAACCCAAGAGGAAAGCGAGGATTAAATGATAACCTCGGACTTTCGATAGGAATAAAATGGGACAGCTCGCCAGCGCGACGCCTGCCCAGCTCAGCGAGGGTAATGCGGAAAAAAATTGTAAAATCAAAACGCCGGAAAAAAAAGCGAGAGAAAATGCAGTCATTTTATTTAATTCCATATAGTAAGAGTGGAGATCACCCTCGAGTAAAGGACGTGTTGAAGGGATTAGAGGAGCGGGCCAAAATCAGCCACAATAGGATGAGAGAGAGCGTTTTTACTTTCTCTCCCTAGTAGAGCGTCAACTTGATTTTGTCATCTTGAGCAAAGTCTCTGTCATCCGGAGCGCAGCGAAGGATCTCCTTGCTGCAGAGAGAGTGAGATCCTTCGCTGCGCTCCGGATGACAGCAAGCGAAACGGAACAAAATCAAGTTGACAACGTACTAGGGCAGTATCAACACTATAAATTAACAAGATTACCGTTGCGAAGCGTCATCATGCGTTGGCTCATTTTTGCTAAAGACAGATCGTGGGTCACCATGATCACGCTGGTTTTCCGCTCGGCCTGTAGCCTCAAGAAAATTTGAAAGACCTGTTCCGCATTACGCGGATCCAGGTCGCCCGTGGGTTCGTCCGCCAAAATACAGAGCGGGTTCGTCACCAGAGCGCGGGCAATGGCGACCCGTTGGCGTTCGCCACCGGAAAGTTGGTTAGGACGATGATGCAGGCGCTCCTTGAGGTCGACGGATTCCAGAAGATGCTCCGCCTTGGTTTGAATCTGCTTTGCGGTCTCACCGCGAATCAGCAAAGGCAGGGAAACATTTTCCAGCGCGCTAAATTCGGGCAGCAAATGATGAAATTGATAAATGAAACCTAAATTATGGTTGCGCGTGTAACATTTTTCATTTTCAGTCAACTCCGTCAGGTTTTTGCCGTTGATCAGTACGCGGCCGTGAGTCGGCTTATCCAAGCCACCCAGCAAATGCAGTAAGGTGCTTTTTCCGGAGCCGGAGTTGCCGATGATAGCAATCATTTCCCCCGCCTTCACTTCGAGGTCGATATGATGCAGCACTTCGATTTCAGCGCCGCCTTGTTTAAAGATTTTAGAAAGGCCGTGACAAGCCAGGACAATTTCACTTGCAGGCATCGTTTTCATTATTTCCTCTCGAGTCATGACTTTATTCATAGCGCAGCGCCTCCACTGGATCCATACGCGAGGCCTGCCAAGCCGGATAAATCGTGGCCAAAAAGCTTAAAACCAACGCGGTCAACCCAATTTCCGCGACATCGACCCACTGTAATTCGGAAGGAAGATAATCCACGAAGTACACACTGGATGAGAGAAACTGCACGTGAAACAAATGCTCTATCCCATTCACAATCTCAGTCACATGGAACGTCAGCCAAATGCCGCCCAAAACCCCAAGCAGCGTGCCAACCAGGCCAATAACCCCACCCTGCACCATGAAAATTGACATAATCATGCGCGGCGTGGCGCCGAAAGTGCGCATAATGGCGATGTCCGCTTCCTTATCATTGACGACCATCACCAAGGTGGCAACCAGGTTAAACGCCGCCACCGCGACGATGAGGAGCAGAATAAAGAACATCATGGTTTTTTCCAAACGCACTGCGTGAAAAAAAGCCCCGAATTGATCCGTCCAATTGGTAATATAGGCGGAAGGCGACAACTTACCCGCCAGCACCTTGCTCATTTGCGGCGCGGAAAAAACATTTTCCAGGCTGATATGAATACCGGAGATCAAACTGCCGACCCCGTATAACTTCTGCGCGTCAGTTAGATTGGTATAAGCCAGGGCTGCGTCAAAGCCAAATCCGCTGCCAGCATTAAAAATGCCGACGACCGTGAAACGCTTAAACCGAGGAACCACACCGGCCGGCGTCAAAGACATTTGAGGTGTCACCGCCGTCACCTTATCGCCGACAGAAACATTCAAGCGTCTGGCCAGTTCTTCTCCCAAAATGATACCAAAGGTGCCAGGTTTCAAAGCAGAAAGCTTGCCTTGTACGACCTTTTCAGCAAGTGCCGTCATCCGTTTTTCCTGTTCCGGCAGGATGCCGTTCACCAGCGCCGGAGCGACCTGGGAGTTAAAGGTCAACAACGCCTCGCCGTTGACAAAGGGCGCCGTGTTCACGACCCCAGGGATCCCCTGGAGAGTTTTTTGCAAATTACCCCACTCCGCCAGATAGCCGCTCAAGCTGCTGACGGTAATGGGCGGCACCATACTGAAGACGCGCTTTTTAATTTCGCGGTCAAAGCCGTTCATCACAGAAAGAACCGTGATCAAGGCCATGACACCGAGCGCGATGCCCAACATCGAGGTCAGTGAAATAAAAGAGATAAAATGGTTGCGGCGCTTCGCCCGGGTATAACGTAAACCGATAAAAATCGGCGCTGGTTTAAACATGATTCTGTCCTCTTTTATTCAGCAACACGATAGCGCTATTTTGCCTGTTTAAATAATCTAAAAAAATTAGCCGTCGTTTCGGCGGCCAGTTGCTCACTGTCGATTCCGCGCAATTCGGCGATAAATTGGGCCGTATGCACGATAAAAGCCGGTTCATTGGGTTTACCCCGGTTCGGCGTCGGCGCCAAATAAGGGGAATCCGTTTCCAGCAGCATACGATCCAGCGGCAGGCGTTGAGCGACCTCTTGAATCGCAGTCGCATTGCGAAAAGTCACGATACCAGAAAAGGAGAGGTAAAAACCCAGATCCAACGCCTTGGAAGCCATCTCCCAATCTTCAGTGAAGCAATGCAAGACCCCTTCTACGGCTGCTGCCTTTTCTTCTTTCAACAAGCGAATCGTGTCGTCCTTGGCCTGCCGGCTATGCACAATCAAGGGCTTGCCCGTCTCTTTCGCGGCACGAATATGCTCACGAAAACGCTGCCGTTGCCATTCCACTTCGCCACTGCTGCGATAATAGTCTAGACCGGTTTCCCCAATAGCGACCACTTTATCATCCTGAGCCAGGTTGATTAATTCGTCAGCCGAGGTTTCTTCATCCTGCTCATTAGGATGCAAACCGACGGAAGCGCTTACGAAAGGATATTGCTTCGCAGTGGCCAGGACCTGCGGAAAGTCTTTCATGCTAACACAGACATTCAAAATATGCCCCACACCCCGGGAGCGCGCACTCTGGACCGCCTGGTCCAAGTCCCCGTCGTAGGGTGTTAAATCCAGCATATCCAAATGACAATGCGAATCAACGAGAAACATATTGAACCCATCGAATGAAAAGGGATTCCAACATCAGCTGCTGATTTAAATTTGAGGGACCCAAGGCCTCCAAACGCAGCCGCTGTAAATAGTCGACGAATTCCAGCAGATGGCCACTGGAAATTCGCCCCGGCAAGGCAGAAGCTAAAACACCCTCACTTTTCTCTGGAACTTCCTGCATGCGCATCCATTTTAACAGCCATTGGAAAAAGAGATCAAAGACCCAGAGCATATTCGCGTCCTTCCATTGAACGGCCAGCTGAAATGGATCGGCTTCTTGGCGGGTCAAGGCGGCCAGATCCGTCATAAAATTCTGGTAGGAAGACCAAACACCCCCTTGCTGCCATTGATACGCCAGCAAGGGCGCTCCCTGCGTGGCCGCTAAAATAGGCTCCCAGGCCACTGCTGGATCTTGCGCAGCCAGCCAGGTCAAAGCCGTTTCGCGCGGTGGTGCTAAAAAGCGGAGATGCTGGCAACGACTGCGGATGGTAATCGGTAGTGGGGTCCGGTTATCACTGATTAAAATAAGCAAGGTATCGGGTGCCGGCTCTTCTAGTGTTTTGAGTAAGGCGTTGGCCGCAGCGATATTCATGGCCGTCGCCGGCTGAATTAGAACCAGGCGTAAACCGCCCTGATGGGAAGTCTGCTGGGTAAACTCGCTCAGCTCGCGGATTTGATCAATTTTGATGGCGTGACCTTCCTCCTCGGGTTGCAACACGCGAAAATCCGGGTGCGACCCCGCCCGCAATAAATGACAGGCATGGCAAGCGCCGCAGCTTGCATCGGACTCTTTTGAATTTTGACAGAAAACCAGGTGTGCGAATTCAAGCGCCAGAGCGCGCTTTCCAAGGCCTGCCGGGCCGCTGAACAACAGGGCATGCGGCAGACGCTGTTCTTTTCGCAAGCGGAGCAATTGTTCCCACTGCTGAGTTTGCCACGGATAAATCATAATTTCTCCAAAATGCGCCGCAAATCATCTTGTACCGTCAATAAGGATTGGGAAGCATCAATCACGCAAAAGCGGTTCGGTTCCCGCTGCGCTCTCTCCAAATACGATTGACGCACCTTTTCAAAAAACGCTACTTTTTCTTTCTCAAAGCGGTCCTGAGGACCACGGCGCCGACTGCGGGCCAAGCCCAAGGCTGGATCCAGGTCCAGTAATAAAGTGAGATCCGGACGCAAGGAACCGACGACAAACTCTTCCAGCAAGGCCACCCATTTCTCTGCCAACCCACGACCAGCGCATTGATAAGCATAGGTCGCATCCACGAACCGGTCACAGACCAGCCAGTTTCCCGCAGACAACGCCGGTAAAATTAATCGCGCCAAATGCTGCGCGCGACCGGCAAACATCAATAATAACTCTGCCTTGGAATCAATAACCTCTTTGGTGTTAGGGCTCAACACCAGTTGTCGAATTTCTTCCGCGACCGGCGTTCCACCCGGTTCGCGAGTCAGCAGGACCTTTTTTCCCTGACTCAACAAATACGCTTCAATGTACTTGATTGCCGTCGACTTCCCGGCTCCTTCGATGCCTTCAATCGTGATGAATTTACCGGAGGGCATTCGCGTGCACCTCAGACAGACTCTGAAAGGACAATTGCTGCAAAATATAAGCCCGAATCAATAAGTAATTAAAAAAACCACGCTCATGAAAGTGCAGCATCATCACGGCCAAATGATGCTCTTCCAGGGTCGTTGAAAATTGATGCCCGCCGCTGCCGGTAGCGACAAAATAAAGATAACGGTGTTGCACGGGATGCAAAACTGCATTGATGGCATCCAGACTAGGCATAGCAATCGGCGTCAGCGGCAAGCCTTTATGTAAATAAGTATTATAGGGCGTGTTCATTTGTAAATCTTGTTTCCGGATAGCGCCGGAAAAACCCAGCTTTAAGCCTGGATGGGTCTGCTGCCATTGATTCACCCCATATACGACTGTAGGATCGCATTGCAAGGGCATTTTCTTTTGCAAGCGATTGATCAAAACGCCAGCGATCACCGGACGCTCGGAACTAAGATGCGATTCCTTCTCCACGAGCGAAGCCGCGATTAGAACATCATAAGGATTCGTCAAAGCGAGGTTTGTATCGCGTTTTAGCCACGCTTCCTGTAATTTCATTTGCATGCGCTTAAAGGCGCGATTGAGGAGCTTCAGATCAGAGGTGCCTTCAATAAAATAATAAGTGTCCGGGAAAAATTCACCCTCCGGAGAAAGTTGCGGAGCGCCTAGTTGCTTCATGACCTCGCTATCGCTCACCGCTTGCAAGGTCAGTTGAAGATGCCCCTCCTGTGCCATGGCAGCGCGTAATTGTTGGAAGCTCCATCCGGGAATAATGGTAAACACGTGGTACAACAGCCCGCTTCCGGAAGTAAATTGGTCTAAAAGACGACCGGGGGTTGTTCCTCGCGGAAGGAGATAAATGCCGGCTTTTAATTCATGGGTACTGCCGTGCAGACGCGCCAGTAAATTAAATAAAATCGGATACCTGAGCAAGCCCTGGTCATATAAATTCATGCTCAGCGTTTTTAAGGAGGTTCCCGGGCGAAGCTGATAACGAACACCTGCGGACTCGGTAACCAGCGGGGTTAAAATGAAATTAACCCAAACGCCGAGGAAAATAAAACCCAGAAGAGAGCATACTAAAATGATCTTGAGAATAAAACGTCGAAACATGACAACCTGGCCCTAACTCGCATTTTGACTTCATGTCGTTTAAATAGAATATCATAAATCAGGTAAGAGGGCCCTAAAGCTGTTTACACTTTTTTAAAGATCAAAGAGCCATTTGTTCCGCCAAAACCGAAAGAATTGGACAGAGTTGCAACGATTTTTCGTTGCTGGGCATGGTGAGGCACAAAGTTGAGATCACAGCCTTCACTGGGATTATCGAGATTGATCGTTGGAGGAGCAACCTGGTCTCGAATGGCCAAAACAGAGAAAACAGCTTCCACGGAACCAGCAGCGCCAAGTAAGTGGCCAATCATAGACTTGGTTGAGCTGACGGCAAGTTTGTAAGCATGATCGCCAAAACATTTTTTAACAGCGAGAGCTTCAAGCTCGTCTCCCACAGGGGTCGAGGTTCCATGGGCATTAATATAGTCAATTTCTTGCGGGTTCATCTTGGCATCAGCCAAAGCGTTTTGCATGGCCAGTTTTGCGCCTAAACCTTCCATATGCGGCGTCGTGATATGAGAGGCATCCGCACTCATACCAAAGCCAGCCAGTTCGGCATAAATCTTGGCGCCGCGTTTTTTAGCATGTTCATAGCTTTCTAAAACAAGAATTCCGGATCCTTCGCCGAGTACAAAACCGTCACGGTCTTTGTCCCAGGGACGGCTGGCTTTTTCGGGTTCATTGTTTCGGGTAGAGAGCGCGCGCATCGCAGCAAAACCAGCAATGCCTAAACGAGTGGTTGCCATCTCGGAACCACCCGCAATCATGACATCTGCGTCGCCATAGGCAATGGTGCGTGCAGCCAGGCCAATGTTATGGGTGCCGGTCGTGCAAGCTGAAACAACAGCAATATTGGGGCCACGCATGCCGAACTGAATAGAAATGTCACCTGCCAACATATTGATCAGGACACTCGGCAAGAAGAACGGTGAAATTCTTCTCGGGCCGGCATCCGTCAAAACAGAATGAGATTTTTCGATCCCTGGCAAACCACCCACGCCCGAACCCACAGCCAAACCAACTCGATGCGCATTTTCTTCAGTCACTTGCAAACCAGCATCTTCAATCGCTTCTTTTGCCGCCACCATACCGTATTGAATAAAGCTGTCGATTTTCCGCGCTTCTTTTTCAGTAAAGTGCTGAAGGTAGTCGAAGTTTTTAACACGGCTACAAATTTGGCAGCTTAAATCAGCAGCATCGAAATGATCGATTTTCGCAACACTCGATTTGCCTGCCAAAATTGCTTTCCAGGTTTGGTCTACATTTAAGCCTAAGGGCGTCAACAAGCCTAAACCTGTGATAACAACACGCCGGTTATTCAAAACACTACCCCCGTCGAAAAAAAATTAACCTTCAGTGCGCTGTTTGTCCGCACGGGCAGTAACATAATCAATTGCCTGCTGCACGGTACCGATTTTCTCAGCGTCTTCATCCGGAATTTCAGTTTCAAATTCTTCTTCCAGGGCCATGACCAGCTCAACGGAATCGAGCGAATCAGCGCCCAGGTCATCAACGAAGGAAGCATCATTTGTCACTTCTTCTTCTTTGACGCCCAATTGTTCCACAATGACTTTCTTAACTCTTGCTTCTATGGTGTTCATAACTCAACTTTCTCCTTAACGAAAAATCTCTGGATGTAGTTTATTCAAAATAAAATAAGTTGCAATACCTTAATTCATGTACATACCGCCATTTACATGCAAGGTTTGACCGGTGATATAGCTGGCTTTTTCAGAAGCCAGGAAGACCACGGCCGAGGCGATATCCTCAACCTGACCCAAGCGTTGCAAGGGTATTCTCTGCATCAAGACCTCACGGTGGGCTTCGGGTATTTTGCGGGACATATCGGTGTCCACAAAGCCCGGAGCGACGGTATTCACTGTAATATGCCTGGCACCGACCTCGCAAGCCAGGGCTTTCGAAAAACCGACCACGCCGGCCTTGGCCGCCGCATAATTAGACTGACCGGGATTGCCAATGGATCCAACCACAGAGCCGATATTAATCACCCTGCCCCAACGCGCCTTAATCATGTCGCGCATGCAAATTTTGGTTAAGCGGAAAATGGAGTTCAAATTCGTTTCTATTACCTTGAACCACTCGTCATCTTTCATCCGTAATAAAAGATTATCGTGCGTAACTGCCGCATTATTCACTAAAATCGCGACGGCGCCAAAGCGTTCTTTGGTCTCGGCCAGTACCTGGTCCACCGACTCCGGAGAGGTCACGTCGAGCTTCATGCCACAGCCGGAAATGTGTTCTTCTTCAAAGAGCTGAGTAATACGCTGAGCACCTTCTGCAGTGGTCGAGGTGCCAATCACAATGGCTCCTTCATGGCCCAAAGCAAGGGCGATGCCCTGACCGATGCCACGGCTAGCGCCTGTTACTAATGCCACTTTCGTTTGAAACAACATAGATCACCTGCTAATTAATCAGCTGCTATTCAATCTCAAATTCAGTATCCAACAATTCTCTCAGACTCCGCAGATCGCCGGTATGCATCAGCGTCAATTCAGCGCCAATACGGCGATTCAAACCTGTCAAAACGCGACTGGGTCCACATTCGACGAGATAGGTGACGCCATGATTGATAAACTCATGGACAACCTCAACCCATCTGACCGGCATATAAAGCTGCCTCACTAAACCATCCCGAATCTCTTCTGGGCGGATATAGAGAGTCACATCGACATTACTCAGCACGGAAAACTTTGGCTTTTGAATATCGATGGTTGCTAATAATTCGGCCAAACGGTCAGCGGCTGGCTTCATCAGCACACAATGTGAGGGCACGCTCACAGGCAGTAATTTGGCGATCTTGGCGCCGGCTTTGCCAGCTAAACCCAGGGCCCGTTCTATTGCCGTCCGATGTCCAGCTATCACGACTTGTCCATGACTATTAAAATTGGCCGGAGAAAGCACCTCTGCCCCGGAGACGGCTTGTTCACAGATTGCACGTACTGTATTCTCGTCTAAACCAACAATTGCTGCAAGCCCCCCCTGCCCTGCCGGGACGGCTTCCTGCATAAAGCGTCCTCGGGCAGCCACCAGCCGAATTGCATCCGCAAAGGAAAGCGCCTGAGCACAGACCAAAGCCGTATATTCACCCAAGCTATGGCCGGCCAATAAAGAGGGTTTATGCTTGACCTGGTTAAAAAGGATCTTCCAGATCGCATAGGAACCGGCTAATAAGGCAGGCTGGGTCTGGGCAGTTTTATCTAACTCCTCGGCAGGCCCTTCGCTGACGAGACGCCATAAGTCGTAGCCCAAGATCTCGGAAGCCTCTCGATATACTTCCTGAACAATAGAATACTCGCGCGCAATATCAGTCAGCATGCCAACCGTTTGCGAGCCCTGTCCCGGAAATACTATTCCTATTTTTTTCATATCGTTACCATTACTTAATATTAAAAAGAAGCGCTAAAAGCGAACTAACGCTGAACCCCAGGTCAAGCCGCCGCCAAAGCTCTCCAAAAGGAGCAGCTGGTCGCGTTTAACCTTGCCTTCACGAACCACCTTGTCTAAAGCTAAAGGAATCGAAGCAGCGGAGGTGTTGCCTTGCTCGTCCAGGGTTACCGCCACTCGATCCATGGGTAAATCCAGTTTTTTGGCCATACCTTGAATAATTCGGATATTGGCTTGATGCGGAATCAGCCAATCAACGTCTGACTTTTTCAGTGAATTAGCAGCCAAGGTTTCTTCAAAGAGATCGCCTAAAATATTGACGGCTAGTTTAAACAGGCGATTACCGGACATTTGCAGAAAAATTGACTCCTCGGAGCGCATCTTTCTTTCCATTATTGGCAGGGACAAAACGTCCTCGTAGGAGCCATCCGCGTGAATATGGGTGGATAAAATACCCGGTTTATCACTAGCCCCCAAAACCACAGCTCCAGCTCCATCACCAAATAAGACGCAGGTGCTGCGATCGGTCCAATCGAGAATGGCTGACATCACTTCGGTGCCAATGACCAGGGCTGTTTTAATGGTTCCCTGGCGAATATACTGATCGGCTATGCTCATGCCGTAGATAAAACCAGAGCAGGCTGCTGAATTCAAATCAAAGGCTGGGCAACCGCCAATACCAAAACTTTTCTGTAAATAACAAGCCGTGCTGGGGAAGGTTTTAATCGGCGTCGTGGTGGCAACAATAATCATGTCCACATCCTTAGGCATCAACCCAGCTGCTTCCAGAGCCTGGCGCCCCGCGCTTTCCGCCATGGTCAGCGCATTTTCACCTTCCGAAACGATATGACGCTGGCGAATTCCGGTACGCTCCACAATCCAGGCGTCGGTCGTATCGACTATTTTCTCCAGATCCGCGTTTTTTAATATTTTTTTCGGCAGAAAAGAACCCGTGCCGAGGATGCGTGAATATTTCATAATTAGGCTGTTCCAAACGAGGTGGATTTTAATAATTTCTCAATTTCACTGCTAATGCGGTGAAGAATATTTTTTTCCGCTTGCAAGATAGCCTCTTCGATCGCATGCACAAAGCCTTTGATGCTAGCATGTCCATGGCTCTTAACCACGATTCCTTTTAAGCCGACGAAGGTAGCGCCGTTATAGCGTGAAGGATCGACTCGCTTAATCACGCTCTTTAAAATGGGCAAGACAATTAAACCGGCAAGACGGGTAAGCAGGTTGCGTTGAAACCCTTCCTTAATCAGGTGCATGATGAAAAGTGCCGCGCCTTCGCTGGTCTTTAATGCTACGTTGCCAACAAAACCATCGCAGACAATCACGTCGGCCTTTCCTTTAAACAGAGCATCGCCCTCTAGAAACCCTTGATAATTAATGGCCTGGGTTTCAGCCAGCAATTGCGCCGTTTCTTTAACTTGTTTATTGCCCTTGATGACTTCTTCGCCGATATTCAGCAAATAAACCTTGGGCTGGGGAATTTCGTCAATCACGGAAGCGAGGATGGATCCCATGATGGCAAATTGCACCAGATTCGTGGCACTGGAGTCAACATTAGCGCCCAAATCAAGCATGCGCATATCTTTGGTGTAAGACGGCAGGCTGGATACAATCGCCGGACGATCAACGCCCTCAATGGTTTTTAAAACAAAATGGGCGATTGCCATCAGCGCTCCGGTGTTGCCGGCGCTGACGCAGGCCTGTGCTTTGCCTTCTTTGACCAGATTAATAGCAACGCGCATGGAAGAGTCTTTTTTATAGCGAAGCGCTTGGGTAGGCGCTTCGTCCATTTCAACACGCTGCGTGGCATGCTGGATAGACAATTGAGAGCACTCGTATTCTAGGTTTTTATGCTTATCGATCTCTTGCTGCAAAATAGCTTGGTCGCCAACAAGCGTTAGATGCAGATTTTTATGAATCTGCAAGGCTTGTAGAGAGGCCGGCACAGTGACGGAGGGACCATGGTCGCCCCCCATTGCATCGATAGCGATCCTGACACGATTCAAAGGATTTACCCTTCGTCGCTTTCTTGTTCGACTTCAACTTTCTGCTTTATGATTTCTTTTCCCTTGTAATATCCCTTTGGTGAAACATGGTGACGAAGATGGGTTTCACCCGTACCGACGTCAACCGAAAGCGTTGGTTTGCCCAAAGCGTCATGTGAGCGACGCATGCCGCGACAAGATCGCGATTTCTTACTCTTGTGTACTGCCATAAATTAACCCTCTTATTTCGTTTCCGGCTTTAACAACTTTAATACCTTGAAAGGACCTTGCCCATCCTCTCCCTCTTTCGCCCAGCTCGCGTCGACAACCGGTAATTTTACCTTACACTCCAGGTCCGGATGCATTGGAACAATGGGCATCTTCAAGATCAACTCATCCTCAATCATGTCTTGCACAATGAGCATACCGTCCTGGACAATCACCGGTTCGTAATGCGTCGCTAAGGCTTCCGCCTCTCGTTCGGAGCTCACCATACCATGCAGAAAATCGCTCATTATTCCATAAGTAAAGGGTTCCATACAACGTTGGCATTGCAGAATAACATCCGTTTTTAATTGTACCCGGCAAAACCGGGTTCCCTCTTCGTCTGTCCCTAGACTCAAATCTACAATAACCGCCCCCTCATCACTGTAAAGGCTGGGCGCCAACCTCTGCATGTCCTTGATTAATAAAGAACCATGGAAATTAGCAGCATGCTCGGACAAGCGAAGCATATTAATATGCTGTGGTAATGGCAAATTTTTCATGATGGCGTGATTTTAGGTAGAAAATGCAAGGTATGTCAATTGAAAATCAACATATTTTACACGGGCGTCTGAATTGTGCTTGTTATACTGAAGACCGCCTATTATGATAAGCTCAGCATTGTAATGGAAAAATCGGGAGAATAAATGCGTAAACTTATTTTATTATGCCTTTTAGGGACTTTGTTAACTTCTTGCTCACTCTTTCAGGTACATAAGGTGGAGGTTGAGCAAGGAAATGTCATGACCCCGAGTATGGTTAACCGGATTCATCCCGGCATGACGGAAGGGCAAGTCAAAGCCATTATGGGCGAGCCCATCTTGGTTAATGTCATTAATTCTCGAGTAATATCCTATGTTTACACTTCTCAGCTCGGCTCAAATCCGCGGACTGAGAAGAAGCTAACTCTGGTCTTTAGAAACGGCATTTTAGAGTCAATTCAAAGAGAAGGGATTTAAATGAGGAGAGGGAAATTTGAATGAGAACCAAGTATTTACTAAAACACGATGCTAAGACCCCTTCTGTCATCCTGAGCTTAGGCGAAGGATCCTTCTCATTTCAGTAAGAGGCTTTAGCTACGCTCAGGATGCCACGTTTTTCCTACGCTTAGCCTTTAGCCTTCGAGCCTCTTTAGGATCAATCAACAGCGGGCGGTAAATTTCGATGCGGTCGCCCTCTTCCACCCCGTCGGTTAATTTTCGAGGTTGGCTAAAAACACCGATAGCCTGCTGCTGCAAATCAATTTCAGGAAAGCGCTGCAAAATGCCCGATTGCCGGATGGCCTCACCCAGGGTGGTTCCGGTAGAGACTTGAAGCGTCAAAATCACCTGCTCCTCTGGCTTAGCATAGGCAACCTCAATCGAGAGCAAATTATTTGTCGCCATACACTTCCACGGCGCGCTTACAAAAAGCGTCCACTAAAGAATTGGCGATATGATTAAAAATAGGCTCGAAAACACGATCGATAAAACCGCCGGCAGCCTCAAATTCCAGGTCCAGAGTTACCTTACAGCCCTCATCCTCGCCTAGATTGTGGAATTTCCAGGTTCCATCCAAATGACGCAAGGGCCCCTTCACCAAGGAAATCTTGATGCATTTAAAAGGCGTCAGCTCATTATGGGTGGTAAAGCTTTTGTGAATGCCCTTCCAGGCAATCTCCAGTGAAGCCACCACCTCCTTCTCGCTGCTGCTCAAAATTTCGCTGCGGCTGCACCAAGGCAAGAAACGCGGATAGTCTTCAATACTGTTGACCAGCTCAAACATTTGTCTTGCGCTATAGGGAACCAGCGCGCTGCGTTTTATCGTGCTCATCGGCTTTAATTACTTCTAGTGTATCGTACGGGGTTTGGATATACTCTTGCTAAACTCGAGTTTGCAATTATAACACAAAGATAGCAACGTTCTGATATAGAAAAATCATGAGCCAAAAACAAGACACGTCATCCACGATAGCACTCAACCGCAAAGCCAGGCATGAGTATAGCATTGAAGACCGCTATGAAGCCGGCATGGCGCTGGAAGGGTGGGAAGTTAAAAGCATCCGCGCTGGAAGAATCCAGCTGGACCAGGGTTATGTTATCTTAAAAAATAACGAAGCCTGGTTAATCGGGGCACAAATCACGCCCTTGCAATCAGCTTCCACGCATATTCACCCGGACCCACAGCGAACCCGGAAGTTGCTGCTGAATCACAGTGAGTTGAATAAACTCATTGGACTGGTCGAACGCCGCGGCTTTACCTTGGTTCCGCTGGCGATGTATTGGAAAAAGAACCGGGTTAAGTTAGAGATTGGCCTCGCGAAAGGTAAAAAGCTTCACGACAAGCGCGCCGACGAAAAACAACGGGATTGGAATAGAGCCAAACAACAACTTTTAAAAAAACAACGCTAGGAGCATTCAGCATGAAAACGACGACCCGCATTGCGCATATCAATGCCACACCCCAGGATCTGGAAGGAAATGATGGCATTGGGCGTTATGTTTTTATGCCCGGCTCCGATGGGCGCGCCAAGGAAATTGCCAGCCATTTTAACAAGGTCCAAGTCAAAACACATGAGCGCGGCATTCATCTCTATTTAGGAACGCTCGACGCTGACGGCGAAACCATTGACGTCGCCGCAATTGGCAGCGGCATGGGCTGTCCGAGCATGGAAATTTATCTGCACGAACTCTTCCACCTGGGAGCTAAGCGCTTTTTACGCATTGGCACAGCCGGCTCACTGCAGCCCTGGGTGAAACCCGGAGATTTGATTAATGCCCAGGCTTCTGTGCGCGATGAAAGCACCTCGGCACGCTATCTTCCCTTAGAATTTCCCGCGGTTGCCTCTCTGGAAGTTACCTCCAGTATCCTGCTAGCGGCGGAACAGCTTAATCTCTTCGATAATATGCATACCGGTGTTGTGCATTGCAAAAGTTCGCTCTATGCCCGCGAGTTTGGCGCCGGCCCGCTGAAAGATGAAAATCAGCATTATCGCAAACTGCTTCATCAAGCCGGTGTGCTAGCTTCTGAAATGGAAACGGCCACTCTCTATATTCAGACACAGATCTATAATCATGCGTTACAGCTCCAAGACGAGTCTCCTTCGAGCCGGGTCATGGCTGGCGCAATCCTGGGCATTGTTGCCGATTCGGAAGAAGGCTATAGCTCTGGGAAAGTACCGCTCGTTATTCAGCGGACGATCGAGCTCAGCTTAGAAACGGTTAGAATCTTGGCGCTGCAGGAATTAGCGGGCTAAAAGCTTTTTTTGTATTCAGCCATCCGTTTGGTATATAATCGCTTTGATTCACTCTGGGGGGCGACCTGGCTTCGACGTGGGTTGCAAAGCCTGAGGGGCATGTGGAGGTGTAACGACCTCTTTAAACACGTTACAACATTTATAGTTGCCAACAAAAAACGCAACTCTCGCATTGCTAACGACGCCATCTTCAACGAAGGCGCCGTGGCAATGGCTGCCTAATAAGGTAGCAACGAGCTTCTCACCGTCTGTGCTTGTGCGGGCGGAGCTTACGCAAGTAAGCTAGAGGAGTCACTTTACACAAGCTCGTCGTGAAGTTTGCTCGAAACTTCACTCTTAAAGTGTGAGAGCTAGCTGCTTAAGGACCCTGCCTATCGGGGACTGAGCAGTGAACGCAAAGGATTAGGCTAAACATGTAGAACCAACGGTAGAGTGCTTGCGGACGCGGGTTCAATTCCCGCCGCCTCCACTTTTTAATCGCTCTAATTTAATTTCTCTGGGTTTCTAACTCTTTTGCCATCTGTACCGCCTCAATAATTTGACGTGTAGGCTGACATTTTGCTTAGTTGTTTGAAAAAGCTCCGCCATTTGAGCTTGGGTCAACCATATCGTTTCATCCTGAAGCCTCACATCTATGCGAGTACTGCCATCCTCGGTTTGGTATAGAAGAATTTCACCCTTTGGCATATTACTTTGAGATGGCATATCGCCCTCCTATTAGTTAAATTAAGGCTAATCATTTTGTCTGTGGAAAACAATGAGGAGATTGGAATAAATAGACTGACATTTTGCTTAGTGGTTTGAAACAACTCATCCAAAACCCTGTGTTGATCCGAGCGATTACTGATGAACAAAAAAATATCGACAGCTCTTCTTTTATTTATTGCTATTCATACCCCTTTCTTAGCACCTGCCTGGGCTGATGACACATCCCAAACAAGTGATCCTGGCGACTGGCGGCATGATAGCCCAGGACTCATGCACCAGATCACGGTGGCTGATCTGCCGCCACCGTACTACACAACTTCAAGGGGCAAGAGTCCTCATATCATCAAAAAACCTGAGAATGCCAGCCTTTCGGTATTGCCTGGATTTACGGTGAAATTGTTTGCCAAAGACTTGCATAATCCGCGCATCATTCGAGTGGCGCCTAATGGCGATATATACGTCGCGGAAACACAGCTGAATCGTATCCGCGTTTTGCGGGCTGCGAATGGCGCCGATACGCCGTTCATTAATCAAATTTTTGCTGACGGCTTAGATCGTCCTTTTGGCATTGCCTTTTATCCGTTGGGCAGTGACCCGCAATGGATTTATATTGCTAATAATAATTCCGTGCTGCGTTATCCTTACCATAATGGCGACCTTCAAGCTCAGGGCTCACCGCAAATAATTGTACCAACGCTTTGCGACAGCCGGGGGGGGGCATTCAACGCGTGATATCGCTTTTTCATTAGATGGCAAGCGCTTATTTATTCAAGTCGGTTCTAGTTCGAATGTTGCCCAAGGCATGAGCCGCAAAAGCCCTCAAGCAATCCAAGCTTGGGAGGCTACTCATGGAAGAGGAGCTGCTTGGGATAATGAAAGCAATCGCGCTGATATCTTAGTGACCGACCCCGAGGGCAAAACACCTTTACAGGTCTTTGCCACGGGTATCCGCAATGGCGCGGGCATTGCCGTTGACTCAAGCACCGGCGCGTTATGGGCATCCACCAATGAACGCGATGGGCTTGGCGATGATCTGGTTCCAGACTACCTCACCCAGGTGAAAGACGGGGGCTTTTATGGCTGGCCATGGTATTACCTGGGAGGCAACATCGACCCACTGCATCCCAGTGAGCGCCCGGATTTGGCCCCTCATGTGCTTGATCCCGATGTGCTTTTCCAATCCCATTCAGCACCTTTGGAAATGGTTTTTTATACTGCCACAAGCGGCCCGGCCGCTTTCCCCTCAGACTATCAAGGCGATATTTTTGTGGCCATGCATGGTTCCTGGGACAGGACCCACCGCACCGGCTACAAGGTGGTTCGTATCCATCTTAATCATGGCGTGGCAGACAGTGCCTATGAAGATTTTTTAACTGGTTTTGTTGTAGATAATGAGCGCGTTTGGGGCAGGCCTGTGGGCGTGGCTGTTGCTCGCGATGGCGCATTGCTTGTTAGCGAAGATGGTAACAGCACTATTTGGCGCATTGCCTATCACGTTAACGAATAAGCCAATTATGGGTGTGAACAAAGGAACAGCAGTTTAAACTATAATTGCATTTCAACTAGGGTGCTATACGCTACACCATTGGTGCTTCGCAAGACCCGCATGACAAGAACATTTCCATTGGGCAAAAAATCTGGGAACACGAGGTATTCCTTCTTTGTCTCTGAAACATGCATCAATAGCGTCAATGACTTTGTTTTTAGATTATAGACATAAGCTTTGATAGCATCACCTTCTTTCATCACAAAGCCAACTTGATTTCCATCATGACTAAAGGACACTTTTCCCGTTTTGAATCCCAAGTCTTGAACAAGTATACATTCAGAGCCTGTTGCACCGATAGAGACAATCTTCGTAAACGCATCAGCATTACAATGTCCTCCAAGCATCAAACCATCTTTGGAAAGCATGGGAAGTGAAATAGGAAAACCTTTGCAAACGGTTTTAGCTTGTTCTCCAGGAGTTAGATCTCCTCTTGCTTTATTGAGAGAATAATCTCGAAAAGCGGCAGATCTAACCCATGCTGTTGCAACCCGATAAATCCGCGTGCTTTGATCGTCACTCACAATCCCGATAGATTGATATTCATCTTTTATACTCTGATCTGAAAAATCGGGTTGTAAGTTTATAGCATTATTGAAATCAGCCAAGATTTTTGCTAAAGAGAAAAATCGTAGCGGAGCGGGAATAGTTAAAAATTGCGCGTCCGGAGTTGGAACACTGTCGAACTGCCCTGGCGCCATAAATTCGGCTCCCGTTTTACGATTGAAAAAATAAACTTGTTTGGCTGCATAATAGGTAACCCAGTCATCATTGATGGCCTTAAAATAATACCCAATGTTTCCCCGAGGAATGGGTGTCTCCAGTATCGTACTCGCCGTTTGAAAATGGTTTACTGAAAGATGAGCGTGAGCTTGCTTGGTTTTCCATCGGCTTCCGCACTGTTGGTCATAGCGGAAAATAATCTGTTGATATCCTCTTAAACTTTTATAGCCAGGGATTGCGGGCCCGCAAGGATGGCCGTTTTTATAAATAAGAATGATCGGAAAATGCAAAGGGACTCCAGCTGCCGCAGTATAAGATGCTGGTACTGCAACAGGGATGGCTTGACCACCCCAACTTCTTAGAGGCTCCACAGGGTCATTTAATGTTTGAACCTTATAGCCCATGATTTTTGCAACGTCTAGAGTGTTTTTTAACCCAGGCAGAGAAAGGGGCATTCCTTCAGACACAAAATAAAAAATAATTTTGGCATTTTCCCTAACATCATGCTGAAAATCATCGGAAGTATAGAAGGTATCTGCCGTAGCCCGATGAGTTAAAAATAAAATAGCGACAATACCTAATTTCATTATTTTCTTTGCTTGAACTAGCAAGCAAAAAAATCTAATGGGTTTAGGGAGGCAAGCAAAAGTAGGTCTCATTCACAATTAGATCCAATAATTAATAACTACCGTGAAATTATTGGCACTAAGATATACACGAGCCTTACCGTTAGGATCTAATAAGCCATAGAGGCTGGGGAGTGTCAGGTTAATCGCTTTTCCATAATTGACGTAAGAGTATTCAGCGCGCAATGACCAATGTTGCCTAAAGGCCCACTCTATACCGGCGCCTATTAACCAACCCGGTTTGATCGCATTTTGAGAATAATAGTCACCCCCTTCATTTTTATAGGTCAATCCTACTTTAGCAAAGCTTGTTCCAACTGTTAAATAGGGAAGCAGAGTGCTGTTATTCCAAGCTAGAGCACGGCCTATTCGGCCCTTAATAGCCGTTTGCATCTGATTTCTAAATGTGAAGCGATCATAAACATTGGGATTAAAGTTACTAGTACAACTTAAGCTATTACTTTGATTAGCATTCAAAGTGACATTGGCTTCTATGCCGGATACAAGATCGTTGGGAAATTGATACATATAACCCAATTGCATGCCTGGAGAGAGAGATAAAAAATTCGCGCTGGTATTACAGGTATCACTTGGACTGGTGAAACCTAAGTGCTGTGATCTTAATTGGACCTTGTTAAAAACAAGTCCCGCATTCATACCAACATAAAATCCTGTCCAACCATCTAATAAGGAACGGGAGGTATTATTACCCGCGTAAACCACCCCAACCATACCCATGGCTATCACAATACCCTTCGCCATTATCGAGAATTTATTCATGCTGCTGCTACTATAGTTAAAGGTTGAGAAACAACCCCATCCTTTGTGCCCGTGATAGTGCAGGAACCATTTTTACCATTCATCTTCAGATAAGTTTGAGAGCTGGTCTGTCCAATTTGGCAATTCACATTACCCGTCTGGCTGATGATGGTATAAATGGTGGGACCCGAGCCGGGTACAGGCAAAGGTCCTAGAAGAACAGGCCTACCACAACAAACAATAGCAGGATTAAGAACACTAGATCCATTTACGGAGGCTGGGATTACAACCGGGTAGTCTATAAATTGAAATTGCACAGAGGTAGGCGTTCCCGCCGGTAGATAAGAGAGTGTATAATTCGGCGTTTTTCCTGTAAAAGTGACAGAATCAAATGTGCCTGTAATACCTGATGACGTGAGTAGGGTATAGGTTCCAGGCGTAGCACTCGAATCGAGATTGATTTCCAAGGTACCTGCTAGCGATGCTGACCCAGTAACGGCGACCAATGAGGTGCCATTGGAATTGATATCAATATGGACAAGGCTGCCGAGAGCACCGCCATTTGCTGAGTTGAGCGTCAAGCTGCCGAGGGTCAGTATTCCTCCGGTGTCTGGAGCGATCGTTCCAGAATTGACAAAGACAGCTCCGGTCATGGTCCCACTTCCGCTGAGCGTACCTCTTTGCGAGCTAAAGCTAGAATTTCGACAGACATAAACGGGAGCTTCAGTGATCTGCCCATTCACTTTGAAATTCGCATTGTTGACTGTAACGGTCCCTTGATAATCTGTTGTTCCATTGTAAATAACTGTTCCATTTCCTTTAACAAAGACACTCGTTCCTCCTGCACCAAAAGCAGTATCATCCGTAAACGCGACTTGATTGCCGAGCGTCAAAAGGTCTTCGGTATTGTTTGCCAAAAATGTAAGGGAAGAACTCGCGCGCAAGAAAATACTATTTCCCAATGCCGAACCATCCGAGCCGTTTGAACCTCCAGGGCCGCCAGTTCCATGCGTTCCAGCTTGCGTCGTATTGTTTGCTGTGTTGAAAGTGGTTGGAACACCTGAGAGTGCTTGTATAGTAAAATTCAAATTGCTATCTACAAAGATAGCAGCTCCGAGACCACTCCCGCCGCCTCCTCCGCCTCCGCCGAAGCCCGAGCCGACGGTACTGGCACCAGCGCCTCCGGATCCTCCACCGAGATTTCCTACATCACTTCCACCCAAAGCTGTGGCGCCATTAGAAGGCCCACCGCCTCCTCCGCCTCCACCAAGAGAATTGCCGCCCCCTGAAGGCGTCGTACCCAACTGGTCAACTCCGCCACCGCCACCACCTCCGCCAAGTCCTCCTGATCCACCTTGTATAGTATAAGCTAAATCAGTAGCGCCGGTACCAGCGCTACCACCCCCGCCACCGCCATAGCCTCCATTGCCAGCTTGTCCGTCAAAGAAATTTGTACTAGCTAAGGTGACGACTCCGCCTCCACCGCCTCCCGCACCATCTCCTCCATAGCCTCCTGAGGGTTGAGCACTACCACCACCAATAGGTAGAATACTACGCCTTCTCTTGGCTCTGAAAAGTAAAGTACTCGGTCTGTATGCTGGAATAATGCCTTGAGGCTGTGACCCACTCAACCCGTCACTTCCGCCGCCGCCGCCTCCAGCAAGTGTGGAGCCCCCTGTGGCACCTCCACCACCACCGCCTCCTGCATTACTTCCTCCACTATAACCTCCTCCACCAGAACCGGCGGTAATGCCAAGGCCATAACCGCTTCCATCCAGCCCATCGCTCTGATCCGATCCTCCATTCCCCAGATTCGTGAGTGTTCCTAGGGTAGCGCGGGACCCCAAACCGCCACCACCACCGCCACCACCGCCATTTAAGTCGTTAGTTGAAAGCGTGACATCCCCGCCATCCCCACCAAAACCTCCTCCTCCAGCTCCCCCGGTGCTTCCGGTTGTTGTAATAGAAGCGCCATTTCCGCTAAAACCACCGCCGCCGCCCCCTCCCTCGTTACCTGTAGAAGAGGATCCTAAATAATTTCCTCCATTTCCCCCAATAGCGGAACAGTTGTTTATTGATACATTCATCAAACTGACTGAAGGATTTGAGCCATTTAAAAAAGTTTGAGGTACATAAATAGCTCCTCCAGCACCCAGGCCACCGCCACCACCCGAAATTCCATTTCCGCCATTCCCTCCTTTTGCGCTCAGGTTTTGAAAGGTCATGTTTTGAATGGTGACATTCCCCATTGGGATGAAAAATCCGCTGTAGGCGCCGCTGTTTCCGTCAATGGTGACGGTAGGAGTAGAGCCTGAGTTGCCAATGGTGATATTTACAGGATTTGTGGAATTGTTAATAATTGGCAGAATTCCATTGAGTTGAATCGTCATCGGAGCGGCAAACACAATCGCATAATCATCGGGAATCGTATTTAAAGATTGATTCATTGTGTTCAAGCAATATCTCAGATCACCCACGTCACCAATGCCACCGGGATTATTGTCTGAGCTTATTGTTACAGTGAGCGTTGTTAATGCGTACAAAGCGTGTGAGAAAAAAACGAAAAGAAAAGCCCAATACTTAAACATGAGGAAACCTGCAATTCCATTTTTTGCATCATAAAGCGTATAAAAAAATTATTCAAGATTTACAGAGAAATCACCTTCGGATCCAGGTTAAAACTTCCAAATTAAACTCGCATAAGGTCCATTTAAATCTAGGTTGCTTTGACTTTGCCCTGTTGTTTCAATCGCGAGCGTTCCGCCATTAAATGCGCCGGGAACCAAGGTAATCGGAACGACTTGATTAATGCCGTTCATATAAGCTGAGAACAAATAGCCGACTGCAAGACTGAGACTCGATTGAGCACCCTTCATTGGCATGAGATAACTCATTTCTAATTTACTATCAAATTCCGGCACCACTCTGTTTTCACTTTGATTAGCCAGCCCGGTATAGACGGGTATATGGTTACCTGCCCCAAAAGAACTGAAATTAGTATTCGTTCTTATGACACCGGCAAATAAGGAAGTGCTAAATCGAGCGCTGACTCCAAAGTGTTCGGTAATAAAATAAGTGGCATTAACGCCTAAGCGTGGGCCGATGCCGGTAAATTTTGAGACGTTATAAGAGGTAATCGAATAAGGGCTAGCGGAAGAATCTGTACCCACATAAGTAGAGACGAGATCTTGCTTCAAATAACCACCACTCACGCCTGCGAAAGGATCGAGTTGAATATGCGAACCCAGATTGATCAAATGGCCCAAGGTCACTCCGACATTACTGACTTGAAACTGCACGCTGCTCTTGGCAGAAGTGCCCAATAAAGCTTGAGCAAGCGGGCCGAAATAATAAGGCGGTGCCACCGAAGAATTGGCGCCAGAGGCGCTGAAAGATGTGGAATTACTGGTGCTCAGATACAGCCAATCAAGGTTAACTTGCGTCGCTGCATCTGCAAAATTGTATTGCAGACCGATATCAACAGCCGGAGTATAACCTGGCTTGATCACGAGCTGCGTCCAATTTGGCGTCGTTATAGGAAGGGGGTGTGTATAGACGGCATAGTCTAGATTACTCGCGCTGGGCTGAAGGGCAAGCCCCGTCACACTCACAGAAAATCCAGGTGTTGCGCTAGGAATGGTATTGCTGGCGGCAGAAGCATTGACAATAAAAGTCAAGAAAAACGCGGAAGCAGATATATTATGCAGTATTTTTTTCACCTAAAATCCCTTTAGTTAGCTGATGTTTGTTAAGTATAGCAAGTGACATACAAAGAACAAAATGAAAATTTTAAATTTGCCTCCCAACTTCCAATTTTTTTCTTCTTTGCGGTTTGTCTTTGCCTGCCCCCTTAAGCTCACCAGCCATGAAACGCTCTATTAGCGTTGCGTTCTGGCACTCTGCCTTTTCTGTTTCAGATAAACCTTGTAAATAGCTAACTGTAACAGCTGAAGCATCCTTGAAAAGCTTATCTTGCTGGAGAATTTTAGGATGCACTGTTAATGCTATTTCATTCAGGTTCATGAGCTTTAAGCCACTTAAGCAACGTACTCTTGATAATGCGACATAGCCCATGCCCGGCTCAAACGCATCACCTAAATCAATCTCTGCCGCATCCAGTGTCATACCCTGGCTTTTATGAATAGTAATCGCCCAAGCAAGACGAAGCGGGACTTGCGAGATGGTTGCACGCACCAGGCCATTATCTTCATACTTCCAATCTTCCGGGTAAGCAATAATCATTTCCTGATCAAACGTTTTGACCACAGGCCAGCCTGAACTCTTATCAAATCCGACCACAATACTGCGGGTACCATTGACATATCTCCCCAGAGTATCGTTCTTTACGAACATAACTTCAGCGCCTATCTTTAGTTTTAATTGTTCTATAGCGAGGCAGCTCTTTTTTAGCCCTTCCACCAACGCATTCAGGCCCGACGTTGTCATACTAAAAGTTTTTTCCTGACCTTGAAGGCGGTCAAGCTCACGCTCATTAATAAAGTCAACATTGACATTTCTCGAATATAATTTTGTAGCTTTGGTTGCACCTTGTGGTTCTTTTCGATAGCGGGTTCGCAATGGGATTTTTGTATGTTCTCCGGCTGTGCCACTCCGTATATCATTTAAAATAACCAGCAAGGGATCATCGCCTTGGCGATGCTGTTCCTGCAGATAGCAAACATGAAAACCGCCGCGCTCCCAAGCAGCACTTTCGAAAGCAAACTTTATTTCCTCCGCAGAAAAGCCGGCAGATACCGGTGGCAGTTGAAAAAAATCACCACAGAGAACAATTTGCATGCCGCCAAAAGCAGTATCCGAATTGAGGATATAACGCGCAATAGTATCCACCATATCCAACTGATGT